>JAEEGK010032807.1_pt1 | contig 10138 bp, 9 predicted proteins | sample 8958771 | NCBI WGS metagenome assembly JAEEGK01 (sample SAMN16246547, study PRJNA631951) | gut metagenome | biome: gut microbiome; feature: rumen; material: SC-attached | host: Bos | place: Iran: Karaj | collected 2018-10 | reverse complement strand
CTGCGGCGGCTGCGGGAACCACCAGCAAGGCAAACCCTGAAACCAACAGGATAACGGGCAACACAATTGCCATTAAAAAATGCGGGGTGAACCCCGCATTTTTTTTAAATTATCCAGGCAACGATGTCGCCCTTCTTCACCTGCATTCCCTGCGGCACGCAGGTGTCTATCAACGACCCCTCCTTGGGAGCGGAAATGTCCTCGTTTCCGTAGTAGGCCTGCACCACCCCCATCGTGGTTCCGGCTTTGTAGGCACGGCCCGGTGCGGGCGGCACGGAACCTTCGGCAAAATCGGCCTCCCACAGCAGTTTGCCTGTGGATGGAGCCAGCACCGGCGTTGCGTTGGGATATTTGTCGCTGATATAGGAGAGCATCCTCTTTTCGGAATCCTCCTTGGAGACCGCCACGCTGCCGCTCGCGCAAACCGCCGCAGCCTTGGCCTTCTCCAGCTCCTCGTTGAAGCGCTTCTTGGCGATGCCCGACTTGTAGTCTCGATACTGCCGGTCGTGCATGGCCAACTCGAACAGCTCCTCATCGTCCTGACCGTAATCCCAGCCGTTCTCGTCCATCTCCTTGCGGTAGGTGTCGAGCGCATCCGGATATTCGTCCTGCGGATTGCCGTCGAAGAACTCAATGTTGTTCTTCTTGGCCAGTTCCAGAATCTCAGGAGCAAGCGGCCCGGGCAGACGTCCGTTCTTGCCCGCTATCATGTTCCAGCTGTCCTTGTCGATTTTCGAGAAGCGCGGCTCCCCGTTCGCCATGCAGTAGATGTTCATCAGCGCGATGTTCTTGCAATACTGGCTGAAAGGCGTGACCAGAGGAGGATAACCCAATTTCGGCCACACATGCTCCACCTCCTGGAACAGCTGCACCAGAAGTTCGTCCAAAGTCACCTCCGGCTTGCCATGCTTTTTCAGTGCCATGTTGATGGCACCGTGCATGCCGGTAAGGTCGGCCATCATTGAGCCCATCATGCCGCCGGGCAGGCCGCAGCCCACTAACAGCGAGGTGCTGATCTTGTTCTTCGGATTGATGAAATAGCCCAGGAAATCATCCATGAAGGACTGGGTCAGACGGCGTGCCTCCATATAGGCCTTCATGTTGATGTCCTTCACCATGAAACCGGCATCCTTCAGCATCGCCTGAATGGTGATGACATCCGGATGCACCATGCCCCACGACAGCGGCTCCATCGCCACATCTATAACATCGGCGCCGGCCTTGGCCACCTCTAAAGTGGAGGCGACGGAGAATCCCGGACCGGAATGGCCGTGATATTGCACCACGATGTGCGGATATTTCGTCTTTATCTCCTTCACAAGGCGGCCCAGTGTGACCGGACGGCCAACACCGGCCATGTCCTTCAGCGCAATCTCGTCCGCGCCGAACTCCACCAGCTTGTCAACAATCGCCATGTAATATTCCACCGTATGGATGCTGGAATGGGTGATGCTCAGCGCCGCCTGGGAAATCATCCCGGCCTCTTTGGCATACTTTACGGAAAGCTCCAGGTTACGGTAGTCGTTCAATCCGCAGAATGAACGCATGATGTCCACACCCTGCGCCCTCTTCACCTTCGGCATCAGCCGGCGCACATCGGCAGGCACGGGATACATACGCAGACCGTTCAGCGCCCTTTCAAGCATGTGCGTCTGGATGCCGGCCTTGTTGAAGGGCTTCGTCCATTCGCGCACCGCCCTGTTCGGGTTTTCGCCATACAATAAATTCACTTGCTCAAAAGCTCCGCCGTTGGTTTCTAAACGGGAAAAACAGCCCATATCCACAATGACCGGGGCAATTTGCTTCAATTGGTCGACACGCGGCACATACTTTCCGGAAGACTGCCACATGTCACGGTAGACCAAACTCAGTTTTATTTCTCTTGACATTTGTTTTACAATACTTTAACTTTAATAGCCTTTAAATAAAAAAAAACTTCGCCAATTTAAAAAGACGAAGCGCAAAAGTAATCATTTTTCCGATTCGTTTTTGCTTCCGGAAGAAATATTTTCTTTGAATTATCTGCCAAACCATACAGAGGAATATTTATTTTTTGAGTATCTTTGCGAATTGGTTTGTAATATGTAATCATTAAATTAATTCATTCAAAATGAAAATATTAGTCTTGAATTGCGGCAGTTCGTCAATCAAATACCAGCTGATTGACATGGACAACAACGCCCAAGTTATGGCCAAAGGTCTGCTGGAACGCATCGGTCTGGAAATGGGTGAGTTCACCCACAAATACCACGGGGAGAAACATTACGAGCAGCTTCCCATCCCCAACCACACCGAGGGAATAAAGATTGTGCTTAACGCCCTTACCGACCCCAAGATGGGTGTCATAAAGGATCTGAACGAGATTGGTGCGGTCGGCAACCGCGTGGCCCATGGCGGCGAGCTCTTCGCCGACAGCTGCCTTGTCAACGACGAGGTTATTGAAAATATCAAGTCTCTGACCGACCTCGCCCCGCTGCACACGCCGGGCAACCTGGCCGGCATCTACGCCATGCGCGAGGTGCTCCCCAACGTGCCGCAGAGCGTGGTGTTCGACACCGCCTTCCACAGCACGCTGCCGCCACAATCCTACCTGTACGGCCTCCCTTACGAATATTATGAAAAATATGGCGTGCGCCGCTACGGCTTCCACGGAACCAGTCACAAGTTCGTGGCCGAAAAGGCTGCGAAAATGATCGGAAAGGACTGGAACGACCTGAAGATCATCAGCTGCCACCTGGGGAGCGGAGCCTCCATCTGCGCAATCGACCACGGCAAGTCCTACGACACCACCATGGGCATGACCCCGCTGGAGGGGCTTATCATGGGCAGCCGTCCGGGCGATGTGGACCCTGGCGTGATGGAATTCATAATCAAGAAGGAGATTGTCGAGAACGGCAAGGACTGGAAGGATATCACCGCCACGCTCAACAAGAAGAGCGGCCTCGTCGGCATAAGCGGCGGCAAGCAGGACATGCGCGACATCCGTGCCGGACGCGATGCGGGCGACGAACGCTGCACCTACGCCTTCAACATGTTCGCACAGCGTGTTAAACGCTACATCGGCGGATATATGGCTGAGATGGGCGGCTGCGACCTGCTGCTCTTCACCGGCGGCATCGGCGAAAACGCCTGGTTCATGCGCCACCCGATCCTTGAGGGGCTTGAATGCCTCGGCATCAAGGTGGACATGGAGCTCAACGACAAGATTATGGGCGAGGACTGCATCATCTCCACCAAGGATTCCAAGGTGGCGACAGTGGTTGTCACCACGGACGAGGAGTTTGTCATCGCAAGCGACACCTACAAGCTGGTCACAGCGTAATTGTACATTAAAAAGAAAAAAGCCGCCTGCGGGCGGCTTTTTTTTATCCCTTGCTGACAGGGTCCGTGGTCAGGCCAATGCCAAGCTTCTTGAAAATCTTCCTGTCCACTTCGCTCAGCATGACCGTGGCGTGCACCTGGCAGCCGTCCAGCTGCGGAAGGCAGGCCAAAGCCTGCTCGCAACGCTCGTCCTGCAGTGAGAGCATGGAGAGCGCAACCAGCACCTCGTCCGTATGCAGCCGGGGATTCTTCCCATGCAGCATGTTTACCTTCGTGCGCTGGATTGGTTCAATCATCTTCTGCGGAATCAGCCGTATACCGTGGTCGATTCCGGCCAGATGCTTGAGCGCGTTAAGCAGCAGTGCGGCGCTGGGGCCGAGCAACGCGCTGGTATGCGCCGTTATAATAGTACCGTCCGCAAGTTCGATTGCGGAGGAATGCACCCCCTCCTTCTCCTTGCGCTCATGGGCCGCCACAGTGGTGCGGCGGTCAGCCGTGGTTATCTTAAGCTGCTTCATCAGCAGGTCAATCTTGTTCACCTCGCTCTCCCCCGACTTCCCCTGGGCGAAATCGCACAGTGCCGTGTAGTAGCGGCGTATGATCTCATCCTTGGAGGCCTGGCAGCATACCTCATCGTCACTGATGCAGAAACCGGCCATGTTCACACCCATGTCGGTGGGCGACTTGTAGGGGTTCTCCCCGTAGATGCCCTCGAAAATGGCGTTCAGCACCGGAAAAATCTCAATGTCGCGGTTGTAGTTGACCGTGGTCTTCCCGTATGCCTCAAGATGAAACGGGTCGATCATGTTCACATCGTTCAGGTCGGCGGTGGCCGCCTCGTAGGCCACATTCACCGGATGTTTCAGCGGGATGCTCCAGATGGGGAAGGTCTCGAACTTGGCATAGCCCGCCTTCACACCGCGCTTGTTCTCCTGATAGAGCTGGCTCAGGCACACGGCCATCTTGCCGCTGCCGGGGCCGGGGGCGGTCACAACCACCAGCGGACGCTGGGTCTCCACATACTCGTTCTTGCCGAAACCGTCGGCGGAGCATATCAGGTCCACCTTGGTGGGATAGCCCTCAATCAGGTAATGGTACCACACATGGATGCCCATCCGCTCCAGGCGCTCCCTGTAGGCGATTGCGCTCTGCTGTCCGTTGAAATGGGTGATCACCACCGAACTGACCATAAGGCCGCAACGCATGAACTCCTCGCGCAGGCGCAGCACATCCTCATCGTATGTGATGCCAAGATCGCCGCGCACCTTGTTCTTTTCAATGTCCACCGCGCTGATGACAATGACAATCTCCGCATCGTCACGGAGCTGCATCAGCATTTTCAACTTGCTGTCCGGCTCGAAACCAGGCAGCACGCGGCTGGCATGGTAGTCGTCAAACAGCTTTCCGCCGAATTCCAGGTACAGTTTGTCCCCGAACTGGGCGATGCGCTCCTTGATGTGCTCCGACTGGATGCGCACATATTTTTCATTGTCAAACCCAATTTTCATCTGATGTCGGTTTTATCGGTTATTATCCTGTGCGGGAGTGTCCCGCACATAATGAGGCATGTCTTCCGGCAGCACAAGTGAGAATTCGACCAGTCCGGCCACCTCCCCATCATCATACCATGGGGTCTGGTATATCAGTTTGCGCTGCCCCTTTTTCTGGATGGTGTAGGCATGGGTGGCACCCTCCGCCATCAGGCGGCGGATAATCTCCTGCGAGCGGGGCTGGTGGCAGGGCATCATGTTCTCCCCCACCTTGTCGCCGAAAACCGCCTTGGAGGCATCGTTCATGAAGATTATGTTCCCCTCCCTGTCGCTGACCGTGATGGAGGCATTCACGGTTTTAAAAACCTTTTCGCTGTCCATAACTACTGCAATGCGGCGCAACAGGCGGCCACGTTCCGTTCCACACGCGCCATCACATCGGAGCTCTCCTCGCGGACAAACTTCTCGCCTGTTATCTGTTCGTACAATTCAATATAACGCTCCGAGATGTGCTGCACAACCTCGTCCGTCATTTCGGGGACGCGCTGACCCTCTTTCCCCTGGAAACCGTTCTCCATCAGCCATTCGCGCACAAACTCCTTGGAGAGCTGCCGCTGCGGCTCCCCGGCGGCGAAACGCTGTTCATAGCCGTCGGCATAGAAGTAGCGGGATGAATCCGGCGTGTGGATCTCATCAATCAGATAGATTTTGCCGTCCTTTTTCCCGAACTCGTATTTGGTGTCCACCAGAATCAGCCCGTGCTTGGCGGCTATCTCGCTGCCGCGCTGGAACAAACGGCGGGTGTAGTCCTCAAGTATGGCGTAATCCTCCGCGGAGACCAGTCCCTGACGGATAATCTCCTCCTTTGAGATGTCCTCGTCATGCCCCTCGACGGCCTTGGTGGTGGGGGTGATGATGGGTTCGGCGAAACGCTGGTGCTCGCGCATCCCGTCAGGGATAGTAACACCGCAGATGCTCCTTGCACCCGATTTGTATGTCCGCCATGAACTTCCGGTCAGGTAGCCGCGGATGATCATCTCCACCGGAAACGGCTCGCAGCGGTGCCCGGCCATAACCATCGGGTCAGGTGTGGCTGTCTTCCAGTTCGGGCAGATGTCCGCCGTCAGATCCAGAAAGCGGGAGGCAATCTGCGTAAGCACCTGTCCCTTATAGGGTATGGCACGAGGAAGCACCACGTCGAAGGCCGAAATGCGGTCGGTCGCAACCATAATCATCCAGCGGTCGCGGATGGTATAGACATCCCGCACCTTGCCGCGGTAGAATCCGGTAAGGCCGGAAAGTTTGAAATTGGTTTCACTGATTACATTCATCTTGTTATGTTTTATAGTGGAATTCCGAAAATCATGCGTCACGGACCAGATCCTCCTCAACCTTCAGATGCTTCATGATGAAGGACTGGCGTTCGGGCGTGTTCCCGCCCATGTAGTAGTTCAGCAGCTGCTGCACATTGGTGTCGCTGTTCAGCACCACCGGCGAAAGCCGTATGTTCTTTCCGATAAAATGCTTGAACTCGTCCGGGGAGATTTCGCCCAACCCCTTGAAGCGGGTGATCTCCGCCTTCGCGCCGCACTTTGCGATGGCATCCAGCCGCTCCTGCTCCGTGTAGCAGTAATGGGTCTCCTTCTTGTTGCGCACCCGGAACAGCGGCGTCTGCAAAATATAGACATGCCCCGCCTTGATAAGTTCGGGGAAGAAGGAGAGGAAAAAGGTGAGCATCAGCAGCCGGATGTGCATGCCGTCGTCATCGGCATCGGTGGCGATGATGATGTTGTTGTAGCGCAGGCCGTCAAGCCCCTCCTCCACATTCAAAGCCGCCTGCAGCAGGTTGAACTCCTCATTCTCATAGATGACGCGCTTGGTCTTGCCGAAGGTGTTCAGCGGCTTGCCCCGCAGCGAAAAAACCGCCTGCACCTCCGCATTGCGCGATTTGGTGATGGATCCGGAGGCGGAATCCCCCTCCGTGATGAAAATGGAGCTTTCAATGCCACGGTCACCCTTCTCGTTCAGGTGGAAATGGCAGTCGCGCAGCTTCCGGTTGTTCAGGTTCAGCTTTTTGTTGTTGCTCTTGGCCGCCTTTTTGATGCCGGCAATCTCCTTGCGCTCCTTTTCCGATTCGTTGATCTTCTTCTGCAACGCCTCCGCCACCTCCGGATTCTTGTGCAGGTAGTTGTCGAGCAGCCGGCCCACCATGTCGTTGACATACCAGCGCACCGTGGGGCCGCCCGGCTTCATGTTTTCGGAACCCAGCTTGGTTTTGGTCTGGGACTCAAACATCGGCTCCTGTATGCGGATGCTCATGGCCGCGCAGACCGACTGGCGGATGTCCATGGCGTCGTATTCCTTTTTGTAGAACTCGCGGAGCGTCTTCACCAATGCCTCACGCAGTGCCTGCTGGTGCGTGCCGCCGTGGATGGTGTGCTGCCCGTTCACAAAGGTGAAATAGGTCTCCCCGTTTCCCTTCTCCGCGTGGGTTATGGCCAGTTCGAACTCCTTTTCCTGCAGGTGCACAATCGGATACACCAGCTGCTCGTTCATCGAATTGGAGAGCAGGTCGTACAGGCCGTTTTTTGAATTGTATTTCTGCCCGTTGAAGACGATGGTCAGCCCGCGGTTCAGGTAGGCGTAGTTCCAGAGCATCTTTTCCAGAAATTCGGAATAGAAGTGGAAATTCTCGAAAATGGTGTCGTCAGGGACAAACACGACGGTCGTGCCGTTGGGCGCATCCGTGTCGCAGACAGGATATTCCTTCACAAGCCGACCGCATTCGAACTCGGCCCGCTTCTCCCTGCCGTCACGCACGGAGACCACCTGGAAAAAGCTCGAAAGCGCATTGACCGCCTTCACGCCAACACCGTTCATGCCGATTGACTTCTGGAAGGCATCGGAATCATATTTTGCGCCGGTGTTCATTTTGGCCACACAGTCCACGACCTTCTCCAGCGGAATGCCGCGCCCGAAATCGCGTACAGTGACCTTCTGCTCGTGAATCTGTATGTTAACCACCTTGCCGAATCCCATCATAAATTCATCAATCGCATTGTCTATCACCTCTTTCAACAGCACGTAAATGCCGTCGTCCGGGGAATTGCCGTCCCCCAGCTTGCCGATGTACATGCCCGGACGCTGCCGGATGTGCTCGTTCCAGTCTAATGTGACGATGTTTTCTTCTGTGTATTCGGCCATAAACCTTCGCTCAAATAAAATCGCAAAGATACCAAAAATCCGGATACGAATCCGGAACCAATCCGATTTTTTTATTCACTTTTTTGTTGCAGATGACGAGAAAGCATTTGTTATTTGATTACTTTTGCAAAAATTTAATTTTGAACAAAAGATGCGTGAATCATTGGCCAAAGCCACGGAATTTGTCATTTTCTGTATTGAAAACACAGCGGAACGGTTGAACGTTTCTGGAAGGGATGTATACCTGGCATTGAAAAGCAGTGACGGTATAGCTTCATTCCTGTTTCCGAGTTATGGCACATTGCACACACAAGGCAAGGAATACATCGTGGATGAAACCATCCAATACCTGCGTATTCATAATTCGTCACTAATAGCCACAAAAGGGGGTGAGGTATGAAGGTGTATCACGGTTCAACAACGATTGTCGAAAAGCCTCTTGTATCTGTTGGACGAAAAAATCTGGACTTCGGACAGGGCTTTTATGTCACTGAAATAAAAGAACAAGCCATTTCATGGGCACGCAGGCCTTCCAATGAAGGTAAGCCCCAAGTGCTAAATGTGTATGAATTGGACATTAACGGTATCCTGGCACACAACTACAAATACAAGCGGTTCGATGCATACGATTCGGAATGGCTTGAGTTTGTAGTGGCCAACCGCAGAGGAAAACAACGATGGAAAGAGTATGATATTATTGAAGGTGGGATTGCTAACGACCGTGTATTCAATACTATAGAACTATACATTGCAGGACTCACCCCAATGGATGAAGCCCTAAAACGGCTAAAACACGAACATCCTAATAACCAGATATGCATCCTCCGACAAGAAATAATTGATCAATTTCTCCATTTCTCGGATGCAAAACAAATATAATCATGAGCAAAATCCCTCTAATAAACGAAACATTGCTTCAAATGAAGTATGCCAGAGTGGTTTTGCTATTGGCAAAAACACTTGGGCTTAGCGAAGAGAGAGCCCTGGATTTGTTTTATAATTCAAACACATACAGCTATCTCAGTCGGCAGATGTACCATCTGCACAATATGAGCGATGCCTATATTGTGGACGAAATAGTTGAAGAGATAAAAGAAAGACAGAATGATTATTAAATGTAAAATTTACAAATTATTACGATGAGAACAACTATTTTTAATGTATATAAAATCATAGTTGCCGTTGTTGTCAGTGCATTGGGTATGGCCAATGCACACGCACAGGAAGCCATTGGAAAAAAGCAAGGACATGATTCTATTCATGTAATCCAAATGTCCTCCTTTACAGATATTCCAGATGAAATAGACGGATGCGCCTGCTATTTTTCCGTTTCACAGGAAGATTTGAAAAATGGGGTATATATTTTTGTGAATGATTTCGCCTCTTTGGCATTCGTGAAAATCATAAACAAGACAACATGTGAAGATGGATCCGAACTGATGGAAGGAATCATTACCATTAATATGAAGAACGGAACAATAAAACAGAAATATATTGGGAAATGTGAATGTTAATGCGTCAAAATGAATTCCATCCACAGGGAATCCCTGTGGATTGTGCAATCTGCTCCGCCTATTCCACCACCCGCTAATTTAGTTTATAGTTAATAGTTAAGAGTTTATAGTTAAACAGCTATCTTCAACGATGCCGTATCCCACACGCCACCAACTCTAATCTATTAACTATTAATTATTAACTGTTAATTTTTTTCTAGCGTCTCACCCAACGGAATCCCCGTGGATTGTGCAATCTGCTCCGCCGGGATTCCCAGCTGTTTCATTTTTGCGGCAGCCTCCTTCAAGCCTTCGGCTTTCCCTTCAGCGCGGCCTTTTTCCAAACCCTCCTGTAGTCCTTCTGCACGGCCTTTCTCCAACCCTTTTTCCAGACCTTCCTGCAGGCCTTCCTCTTTCCCCTCATGAAAGCCCTCCACAACGCCCTTGGTGCGGCTGGTGTTGAGCACGTCTTCCCTGTAGAACTTGTTGTACAGGTAATTGTCGTATATTTTCTGTTCCGCCACCGTCATCTTCAGGTAGTCCAGACGGCGTTTCGCCTCCTGCAGCCCCGGCACCGTTGTGTCCGGGCGGATGCGCTCGTTCTTCAGGTAGTCCATCCATTCGTCCATC
>JAEEGK010032802.1_pt1 | contig 10138 bp, 13 predicted proteins | sample 8958771 | NCBI WGS metagenome assembly JAEEGK01 (sample SAMN16246547, study PRJNA631951) | gut metagenome | biome: gut microbiome; feature: rumen; material: SC-attached | host: Bos | place: Iran: Karaj | collected 2018-10 | reverse complement strand
CAAACCGGCTGTCCGTAATGAGATAGTATCGCCCAACTTCCGTCTCACGAACGTCCGTCCGGTCAACGGAGAGGGGATACATACCCACCTCAAACCACCCAAAAGCCTCCACAGCGGCGTCATATGCCGCGCGCAGCTCCTCCACCGTCGGCTTAGGAATGTCCGCCGGTCCCGGCGAGGCCGTCACCGGCGGAGCTGTCGGCGCTCCCGAAGGGCTTGGCACGGGCTGCGGCTTTCCCCCACAGGCGCAGAGACCCAGCAGCAGGAGCAAAGCCAGCACCCAACAAGTCACCCTGTTCCGATCCATTTTCATTCCTCCCCAAAACCGGAATATGTGAGCGGCACATATTCCTTCAGAACGCTCACTACCTTCACCTGTTTGCCGCGGGTGGCTCCGCACAGATACATTGCCTGAAAACGCTCGCCACTGGATGACAACGGAACCGTCCTTCCTGTCTCGTAGTAATTTCTTCCTTCGTTCAATAAGTGTGGTACTCTATTTGCTGGCCGATAGCATTTAGCTTTGACACACCAATGGCGTTATTCTCCGATATAACGATTTCAAAATCAACATGGCGCTGAGTGCGTTTGCGGTCTGTGTAGTAGACCCTGACGTATTCAACACCTTCACCATGGATGCTCAATAATTGCAATCCCTGTTCCACTTGTAAAATACCGTCATTGTATTTTAGATCAATTTCATCAATCGCTGCATATTTGGCTATCAGTTGGACGGCTGAATGGTCTTCATTAGGGACACATGAAACCGTAGCTTTAAATTGATTCATTAACATAAAAATGCCGATAGCAGCCACAAGCAAGCCAAATACCACATACAACCATACTCTGCGTTTCAGATCATTCACCGCACTTTCTTTAAGACAAGACAGAGATAAGACAGAGGGACGGTTCTGTGTCCTTACCGCATCGGGATGAACGGAGACAGAGAACACCGCATGAAGCGTCAAAAAAGCCACGCACACAATGGATGAAAAAGGTGGTAAGCTGGAGCTGCGGAGCAAGGCCGGGGGACGGTTTGCCACCAAGAGTGCGTCTGTTTTAGAACATGGTCAAAGGTCGCCTTTGAGAACACAGAATTGCAAGTTGGATTGCGTGCATTAAACTATCTATTTCAGGCGACCGGCTCCGCATTTACAAAAAAGTGCGGAGGTGGATATGGACGTATTACTGTACTGCTGCTGCGGGCTAGACGTACACCGGGACCGGATCGAAGCTTGTATCCAGCGCGGCATTGACGGGGAACCGGAGGTCATTCGGCAGACCTTCGGGACGAGGAAGGCAGAACTGCAAAATCTCGCGAAATGGCTGGAGGAACACGACTGCTACACGGTAGCGATGGAGAGTACGGGCGTCTACTGGATGCCCGTCTATGAGACATTGGAAACGCAGTCAAGATACATGGAGAACCTCTGGGTAGTGAATGCAAATCATATGCGGAATCTGCCGGGGCGGAAAAGCGACGTGGCCGATGCGGAATGGATCTCCACCCTGCTGCGGCACGGACTCCTTGAGAAGAGCTTTGTTCCGCCCATCGCGATCCGTGATCTGCGGGAATGCTCCAGGCTGCACCGAACCTTTGTTCAGGAGAGGGCCAGGTATGTGAACCGTCTGGAGAAATTTCTTCAGGCGCACGGATTCAAGTTCTCTTCCGTTATGTCGGATATTCTCTCGGTCACAGGCAGGAAATTCCTGGAGGTGTTGAGGGACACCGGCACACTGACTATGGAAGATGTGGAGAGAAATGGGCGCAGATTAAAGAAGTCTGCGGACGAGGTTGCCTCTGCGGTTTGCGGAAGCCTGACAAAAGCGGAGCAGCGCCTGCTCGGGCAACTGCTCCGCAAGGTGGACTCCTGTCAGGAAGATGTTCGCAGCATCCTCGAAGACATGCGCCTGCTGTCCTCCCCCTACCAAGAAGAGTTAGCAATCATCGACTCCGTTCCCGGCTTCGATGAAGAGTCCGCCATGGAGATTATAGCAGAAATCAGTGCCGAACCGCCAGAGTATTTTTCGTCTGCGGAAAGATTATGTTCCTGGGCGGGGGTAGTGCCCCGAAATGATGAGAGCGCCGGGAAGATCAAATCCAGAAAGACTCTGCATGGGAATCGGTATGTGAAAGCCATTTTGTGTCAGGCGGCCTGGGCCGCCGTGAGAACACGCCATTCACCGTTCCATGACTGGTTCTGGATCCATCGTCCCAAGCTCGGTCAGAAGAAGGCTATCATTGCAGTTGCCCGGAAGCTCCTGAAACTCATCTATCTTTTGCTGAACACCAAGCAGTTTTACCGACCTCCTCTGGTCGCCGTCGTTTAGCCTGTGACAATTCTGTTTTTGCCTCGCTGAGTCGAGGCCGGTTTGTTGCACTCTAATGACTTGCCGTTCAGCGTATCTATTTCGCATTAACCGTCCCCTGTCAGATTAGGGCCAGGGCTCTGGTATAGTCGTCCTTGTGCACATAGATTTTGTATTCACAGAACAAAGCGGAATCCAGCCCGAAGGACCCCATGCGTCCCCGGTTCCAGGCAGAGGAGCCGCCGGAGCTATGGGTCCGTACAAGGTATTTGACACCATTGTTGGCGAGAATGTTCCGTATCTCCGCCTGCCTCCCCATATCCATGGTGACGGCCAGCTCCCTGCGATTGAAGATTGTCAGCATTTTCCACTCCTTTCATCATTCGAGAGCGTCAGAATTACTTCTAGTACCCTTGTTACGGACTTACATTTCGGACAGAACAGCGGAAAGTTCACCAGCGTGATGTCCTCATGGACCCTTGTTCGTGTCTTTCCCTTGCACACCGGACACGGGAGCCAATATTCCTGCCTTTTTCAATCTGACATGACATTCTCCTTCTTCACCCTGGCTCTGCATCGTGTGTCTGGCTTTGAGAATCTACCTGTCTGTCAGCTCTCAACAAAACAAGCGTATACTACCTCCGTTTGACACACTCGCGTTATCTTTCTGTCATTCGGAATCGTCCCTCAAAACGCTCACTACCTTCACCTGCTTGCCGCGGGCGGCCCCGGACAGATACATCGCCTGAAAACGCCCGCCCGGTTCCAAACCCTCCGCCATGGAGCCCAGCATTTTTGTATCGAACACGATTTCATGGGGAAGCCTTGCGAAAAACGGCGCGTCGTCACGAATCACTTCCGCAGTCGCCCAATCGTCTTCGATGGATACGATCCTGATGGTAGCCGTGCGTTCATCACCGGCGTGTCCGATCAGCCTGGGCGCGAGGAAAAGCAGGATGAAAAGCAGCGCGGCAGCACACGCAGCAACTGCGAATACCGTGATCAAAAGTCTCTTTCCGCTTCGTGTTTTCATTTCGATCTCCCTGTTATACGGCCTCTAAAGACAGGGGACGGTTCTGTGTCCGTCCCGCATCGGGATGAACGGAGACAGAGAACCGTCCCCTGTCTGTCCCTTGCCCTGCTTCATCAGCTGCCTGGCTGTTGTTTGAGAAAATAATCTTCAAACAACCGAACGCACTCAACATCTGTCGCATAGACGCTTCCATTATAAAAGCAATAAGGAAATGTCAATTCCTTCATTTCTGAATCCGCAAAGACCCTGACGATTATTGAAACAGCTCCGGGAGCATCCATTTCCAGATTCTCCTCTAAATGAAACTCAAAGCTGCAAATGAAGTCTACCGCCTCATCTATGGCCTTACTGTCGGATATGTGTATTTCTCTTCCTGCCGCGAATACCGTCACTTCTGTAATTGGGTATGAGAGTGCTGCACGGAGATCCAGTGTTTCTGTCATATCCGGTTTTCCACCACTATCGGATGATGCCGGAATATCATAAAGAGGCGCAGTTAAAAGCCATCCGGATTCACTGTTCCCATTATGTGGATCAATGGACCACTCGATACGCAACGGCCAGAAATCATCTTTATATGGAAAGCATCGTCCATAGGTGAAAATATCAGAATCATCGTCAGCCCTGATGATGATGCCGCCTCGGGAAACGGAAAAATCAATCCAGCAGGACTCAGGTGTGCGAAACTCTATCTCCGGAATGCTCAGAGTCCCATCGAATCTGATCAGCCCGATTTTACGTCTTTTGAGCTGTCCGCTGATATGGAGGTGAACGTGTTCGATGGTGTCCATCTCATAGTTAATCAAGGCTGCGCTCATTGTCTTCTCAACAGGGATGGACTGAATATGAAACAGATAATACCCTGCGCTTATGCTAAGGCAAAGAACGATTCCCAGAACAACAAGCCATACGATTCTATTCCTATTGTTTGAATCTTTCGGCATGAGCTATCACCTCGGCATAATACAGTAATCAGAAAAGACAGGGGACGGTTCCGTGTCCTTCCCGCATCGGGATGAATGAAGACAGAGAACCGTCCCCTGTCTTCGCCTGTACCCGATTGTGGAACCGGCACGGGAGTAGCGCTCGGGTGATGATCAGCAGACAGAACGATAAGGGATGCCAGGGCAATGATTACCACCGCCAGCAGAACTGCGGCTATATACAGGAAAGTGGACATCTTTTTTTCCTTTTTCCTAGTCGTCAGGATACAAACGGCGGTGATCACTGCCGCTAGTATCAGCAGCACTGCTATGACTAAGGGGCCTTCCACAGAGATGTGTGCCATTCTTCTCACTCCTATTTCGTTGCTGAATAGATCGGCGTAAACCGTCAGGATATACTAGTCTTCTACCGGTCAATATGCTTTCGTGCCTTATTACCGCTGAGCAGCATGGCCAGGTCGCGGAGCATAAAATAGTTGCGGTCGTCGATGTTGTATTTTTGGCAGGCGATCTCTTTCCCATCCACCCGCAGGCTCTGGCGGGACACCATCACCCGGCCCGCCGCCGCTGCCGGCAGGAGAGGCAGCGTCAAAAGGAAAACGATCAAAATGCTCACAACCCGTTTCTTCATTCTCTTTCTCCTTCCTTGGTTCTGTATATTACGCGGTATCACGGCCTGGAAGGGCCTTAATTGACGCTCTCTGCCATTCGGATCAGGTCTTCCTCGCTGATGAAGCCGGTCACGAAAAACGCCGTGCCGTCCGCGCCGATCCAGGTGACGGCGCCGGCAGTTTTTTCAGCATGGGAGCGAAACAGAGTCCCCGGCTGATCGCCCACCGGACAATCCACAGTTTCCCCCTGGCTAAAGTCAAAGGACCAATTATAATCCCTGTTCGTAATTACATAGCTGAATCTCACCAGTTCTCCGCTGTCGTTCACATACAGCACCGTCGTCTTGTCGTTAAATACTCTGACCGACTTTTCTGCATACCCTTCCGGGATCCACGTCAGACGATACCCCGCCGGCGCGCCCGCCTTTTCTTCCGGCTCCTCCGCCGAACCGACGTGATGATACTCAAAATAATGACCCGTGAATTCGCTGAACCAACCAACGAATGCAGCCCTCGCGTCACTATCTACGGCAATCCAAATCGTACCGGCGAAAAGAATGGCAATCAAAATTATAGCCACGCGGCGTACAGTCTGATAAAAGACCGGGTGATCCGCCCTGCGTTTCAGTCTGTCAATTCTTTTTTCAAACGCTTTCGAAAACTCATGTTTTTCTCCGTCGTCATAACCAGCCTCCAGATACGATACATAAGCCTCGTATGATCTGGCAGCAGCCGCACATAGCATTTCTTCCGGAATCATAGAATTCCCCCTCTTTCTAAATAGAGTTCCTCCAGCTTGTTCTTTGCCCGCTGGTCCAGCTTCTGGGCCCACGCGAGAGTGATGCCCAGCAATCCGGCGATTTCCCGAAGGCTGTATCCATGGTGGTACTTCAACCATATCACCGCCCGCTGTTTCTCCGGCAGCCGCAGGATGCAGTCTTCCAGCAGGTTTTCCCCTGTGGGCAGCTGCTCCTCGGACATTGGTTCTTCGATAAGAGAGACCGCTGGATGCTTTCCCCGCTCCCTGAGCATATCGGTCACGGTGTTCTCAATCATAATTACGACGAGCTTCTTCGTTTTTGGACAGACAGGCTCGATAATTTTGATTTTCTCCGCAATTCTCACATAAACCTTATGAACGGCATCCTCCGCGTCCTGCGTATTTCCCAGCCGCTTATACGCCAGATGCATCAGCAGATTCCGAAATTCCATGTATAGCTGCTCGAACTTGGATTTTTCTTCCTCAGTTTCGATCATCTGCAAATAGATCAGCATTACAAAATCTCCTATACCCCCGAATTATCCTGTGTACCAGCTATTGCTTTTCATTTCCTTATAAACTGTTATTCGTATACTACTGAATGCAAGTGTTATTCGTCAATCCTGCCGGAGTGAAACGCTGGAAAAGATCAGTGAATCAGCTATATCTCACTCAATCAATTCTTTCCCCATTATTCTAATACGTTAAAGAACTGCAATTTTGGACACGTTCCTCAAGAATTTCTGCGGTTTTTGAGAATCAAGTGCAAACACAAATGTCACATGCTCGCAATCTGTGAACATGTGACATTGGCTTTATAAACGATTCTCGACATAATCGCATCTCGGAACACCTGTACGAAACCACAATCATAAACAGCTATACAAATCTTTGTTGCTCCGGAACCTTGGGAAAAATCTGAAATAAGGCGACAAAGAGTGTCCAAAAATGCTATTGTTTTTCGTATAAGTATATAGACCCACAGAGCCGGACATGATTCGACTGGCCGAAAGCCTTCGGAGAGATAAGAAACGGTAATTTTGGAAAACTGTAAGAAAACCGCCTCTTTCCGCATTTACAGGGGAGAAAGACATCCTGCATCGACGTGGCGTAAGGAGATCTTGCTATGAGAAAGAAACTAATGAAAAAAAACATAGTGTTCATGCTCATGATCATGATAGTTATCATATTGGGTGGTTGTATTTGCAGCGAATCAAGTAACGAGTTTGAAAAAAAGGCTAACCAGACAGTTAGTATTGTCCAAGAGAACAGCAATGCTGGTGTAGATAATGGAAAGCAATGTTCACTCAATAATGTCAGTTTGATCAATGAAAACACTTTGCTTCCCGAGACATTCCCGATTCTCATTAATGAGTTTTCCTATGGGCCGGAGGGGCCATTGTTTCTGGTAGATGAAACAATGAAAGAATCGATGAAAAATGAACTCTTACGTTATCTCAAATTAGTCTATAATAACGCCATAATTGAAGAAAACTCCTTTAAATCTGATGCGGATAGAGAATTCGAGGTACCGCATCGACACGGAAGAGTGCGTTTTCCGCATTCCGCTGTATTATGAGGGGGACTGAATTTGAGACTCAACAAAGCGATTTGTATTCTGACGGCGGCGTTCCTCCTGCTGGGTCTCTGCGCCTGCCGGGGAAAGCCGCAGCCCGCGCCCAGCCCTTCGGGCGCGCCCACGGCTCCGCCGGCGACGGCCTCGCCGGAGCCCACGGCAGCGCCCACGCCGATCCCCACCCCGGAACCCACGGAGAAGCCTTTCACCTTCACCCGCGCGAATTTCCCCCGCCTCAACGGGTCCACCTCCACCGCGCCCCTGGCGGAGGCCATCTGCGCCCGCCTCCTGGGGGAGGACCCGGAGAATGTGGGGGACCTGATCCAGTTCAGCCGGACCACCAACTCCTACTACGCCCTGATGGACGGGAGAGCGGACCTGATCCTGGCGGCGGAGTGCAACGAACAGGTGGAGGCCCGGAGGGAGGAAATCCATTTTGAATGGCTCAAGACCCCCTTCGCCACGGACGCCTTCGTCTTTGTGGTGAACGAACAAAACCCGGTGGATTCCATCACCGTGGAGGAGGCCCGGGGGATCTACACCGGGGAGATCGTGAACTGGTCCCAGCTGGGAGGCTTAGACGAAGCCATCATCCCCTTCCAGCGGAACCCCGGGGCCGGGAGCCAGACCCTGATGGAAAAGCTGGTGATGCAGGGGACCCCCATGATGGAGGCCCCGGCGGACTACGTGGTCAGCAGCATGGAAGGCCTCATGAAGGCGGTGAAGAGCTATGACGATTCCGCCGGGGCCATCGGCTACAGCGTCTATTACTACGCCCAGGAGATGCGGGCCGCCCGGGGCCTGAAGATCCTGCGGGTGGAGGGGGTGGAGCCCACGGCGGAGACCATCCGGGCCGGGACCTACCCCCTGGTGAACCCCTACTATGTGGCGATCTCCGCCTTGAAAGGGGAGGATTCTCCCACCAGGAAGCTCTATGACTGGGTCCTCTCCCCGGAGGGGCAGGCCCTGGCGGCGGAAATGGGCTACGTCTCCGTCCTGGACCTGGAGACCGCCCCCCGGGAGATCGAGCCGCCGGAGCCGGTGGGGACTCTCTACCGCGGGGAGTGGAATGGTCTCATACCGCTGGAAACCCCGGAAACCGTGGTCCCCTATGCCGGGGCGCGGCTGGACCACAGCTGGATGACCCAGACCGGCTGCCTCTTCGGCCTCATGACCCGGGATGGGAGGGCGCTGACGCCGCCGGTGTACTACGAGGTCCAGCAAGCTGCCTGGTACGGCTGGTTTTCCGAGGAGGATCACCTTCTGCCCCTCTACGTCCTGTGGCAGGTGGCGGTCACGGAGGAAAAGCCCTGGGGAGAGGGCCGCTGCACCCTGGCGGCTCTGGACCTGAGCTGGGTCTTTCCCGGAACCTGGCGGCAGGCCTTTCCCGGGCGGGATTTCGTCCTGCTGGCGGGAGAGGAGACCCTGCTGCAGGTCTCTCTGGCGGGAGAGATTCTCCAGAGCTGGAATTACGAGGAAACGGGGCTGGACCAGTATCACCTGGAGGAGCCCGACGGTTTTGAGTGGTTCAAGGGCCGTGTGTCGGGAAATGTCCTTCTCCTGTCGGTGGAGGATTGGACGGAAGACGGCGCCGATCGGGTGCTGGGCTTCCGCCTGGACACCGGGACCATCGAGAGCTTCTCCTGGCAGGAGCTGGAGGAGAAGGAACGAAGCGGGTCTCTGGAAGCCTGCTGGACCGTGACGGAGACGGACGGCGGGAGTCTCTTCACCCGGGGGGAGAAGCGGCTGGAGCTGCCCATCCCGGCGGTCCATGACATGGCTACGCTCCTGGGAGACCTGGTGATCTTCCAGCTTGAGGGCCGGGTCTTCCTCCGGGATGGGACCGAGCTGCTGCCCCCGACAGAGGATCGAATCTACCGCAGCGCGATCGCATACAGCCTGGAGGGACTGCTGAATCCGCCGGAGGCGGAACGGGGGATCGCGGCGGTCTCCCGGCCCGACGGAAGCGTAACCTTTATCCGCTGGGACGGCAGCATCCTGGAGCAGGAGTTCCGGCAGCAGGCCGTGGATGGCGAGCACATATGCACCTGGAGCATCTGCCAGGGCCTTCTGGGCATCCTGGAGCTGGACAACGCCAGCTACTATGACGTCGAGACCGGGGAGTGCGTCTTCCGCACCTGGTTCGCCTACGGGCTGGACTGAGGAAAGGAAGCGCGGAGGTCTGGCCCCGGTTTTTGAGCGATCATTGCAAAAACACCCGGGCCCCTTGCGGGTCCGGGTGTGATGCGTCATAGATCTTTTCTGCGGCTTTCTCAGCCCGCCGCCCGGGCCGCCTCCAGGCACAGCTGCGCCAGGCTTCCCCCGCCGTGATAATATTGGACTGCGCCCCAGTTTTTCAGAAGGGTCAGGTCGCTGTCCGGCCAGAAGCTCAGCTGTCTTTCGTCCCCCAGCTTCAGGATGATGGGTTCCTCCGGGGGCAGCTGCGCCGGGGCTTCCGTCCTCGTGTAGACCGCGTCCCACAGCAGCTGCCGGAGGCAGGCGGCCGCGTCGGAGTCCCGGAGCCGATAGGCGGGGCCCTCCCCCTGCTGGATGAGGGGCTCCAGGGTATCGTCGTAGACGGCGAAGGCCAGGAAGTATTGCTGAATATCCGTGAAAACGAGGGGGGTCAGGCCGTTGTCCGAGGTGAAAAAGAGCTCGTAATCGAAATGGCTTAACGCCCGGCAGAGGGTCCGGAATCGCCGGTACGCGTCTCCCTCGGAATCCGGCGCTTCCTCTTCGGGGCAGAAGGTCTGCCAAATGGGATAGGTGCAGAGGTAGCACTGGACGCCTGTACTGCATTGAGCGGAAAGGTTAATGTAGTCGTACTGGAAGACTGATACAGACAAGAGCAGTGGGAATCCGGTGTTCCCTTGCCCACAAAGAGGCGATTGTGCTAGAATCAAC
>JAEEGK010032801.1_pt1 | contig 10139 bp, 6 predicted proteins | sample 8958771 | NCBI WGS metagenome assembly JAEEGK01 (sample SAMN16246547, study PRJNA631951) | gut metagenome | biome: gut microbiome; feature: rumen; material: SC-attached | host: Bos | place: Iran: Karaj | collected 2018-10 | reverse complement strand
AGCCTTTAAAAGCTGAGCGACTAGAACTAAAAATACGAGCATAGACACAATTGAACGTGATTGAATTTCTGCCATAGAAAGCTTCCGAACCGTTGGCAGAGACATACAGAAAGACATTTTGGAAAGTGACGTTGCTGTCCTCTGCGTCAAATGTGCTATATCCAGAGTTCTTGTTGTTTACACCATTTAAAACAAGATTGTTGCCATTACCCTCAAACGTAATGTTACTTCGGTCAAAGCGCATGCAAAAGCGGGTAAATTGCATTACGTAGAGGTCGGACTGCAAACTGATATAATAAGTTGCATCCGAGAGGTCCTGTCCAGAAATCATTTTGTCTGTGAGATGGATGTTCTTCAAGTACAGTCTCTTTTCCGATACAGTATAAGTGGCTGTGCCATTTTCGTCCCCAATGCCAGTATACGTGCCATCCTTGGTCAAATCGATTTGCTGGTCACCTACTTTCAGTATTTTTGTCTGGGCATTAATAACGAGCACTGCTCCCAGTAGGAGCAACAGAGTTGTGAATAGTTTTTTCATAATCATAATTTTTAATCATTAGTAATTGTGTTAATTCTTTATGTCTGCAAAGATAGTAAATAAATCGTTAACGGGCGTTACCACCCCCTTAAAAAACGTTAACCGTGGCTAATTATTAAATAAAGCCTGTTACTACGCAATGAATGTTCATTGTTTTTACTTACCTTTGCAGCAGAAACCATTAAACTAATGAAAAAACTATTATCAATTATTCTATTAGCCTTTATTTCAATGACGGTATTGGCCCAGAAAGACCAAGCCACTACCCTGCCACCATCAAATATGACACTGACCCTACAGCTCCACAGACCTACGACGAACTGTTGGCCAAAGTGAAGCAGACCTGCCATATCTACGACCGGGAGACATCGGGGGGCAAGACGGCTGCCGTTGTCATACTCCATAAGATGTGCGACGGCTATCCTCACAAACTGACCCAAGAGCAGTATAACACACTCAGCAGCATTCTCAGCCCATACGCCGAGACGGCCTCAGGCCAGAAGCACAAGGATATGTTTGGCTACACCTGCTACACACTTTACAAGAAGAGTGAGCAATATCAGGCAGAAGGCGGTGAGGTGAAACAACGCCCTGCCATGATTACCTCTTCTACTATCTCTACGACGCAGCTACGAAAGGTAGTCTCATACAACGGACTGATTACGAACGGCTCTGAAGACCTGCAACAGGTGGACTGCCAGATCAGCGGTACGGCCCCGGCCGATGCCGACAGCGTCACCATCCGACGTACGGTGGCCTCTTTCGAGGAATTGGGGAAGTTCCCCGTCCGCAATGGCCGCTTCTCCTTCACCTGCCGGCTGCCGAAAGACGAGGTGTGCGGACTGAGCACGGACAATCGCCTTTTCACCTACTTCTGGGCAGACGGCCAACCTGTCAAGGCAGACCTGCAGAAGCGTACCGTCAAGAGTCAGAAGGCTTCGCAGCAACGCAACGACTTCCTGAACGAAACGGAGGCAGAGCGGTTGCGCATGCTCAAAATGAAGGACCGTGCCGAACTGGATGCCGCCATCGCCAAACAGCGCGAACTTTTCCGTCAGGTCATCTTCCAAGGCAATGACGACCTGCTGAGGGCCTACGCCATCAACAAGATATATACCGAACTGACCTACGACGAGCTGAAACCTTTCCTCAGCGACCAGTTCCGCTATGCCAACCATCTTCTGATGGTGCCTGTCAGGGAGTATGCAGCAGGACTGGAAAAACGCCGTCCGGGGAAACATTATGAAGACATGCTCCTTGCAGACACGTTAGGCAACGCTCACCAATTGAGCGAGTATATCGGTAAAGGGTATGTGGTGCTGCACTTCTATGAGAGCTGGAATCGCGACCAATTCGACATCCTGCCCCAGCTGCGCACGCTCTACGGCAAGTATCATGAAAAAGGTCTGCAAATCCTCAGCCTTGTGATGGACGGAAACTATATGAAACAATGGAAGGAACGACTGAGGGAAGAGTGTCTGCCCTGGCCACAGTTGTCCACTCATGCGGCCAAGAATTCATACGGAATCTACTCATGGCCCGAAACCGTTGTCATCGGCCCCGACGGCACCATAGTCGCCAGCCCCCTGACAGTACAAGAGTTAGCGTCAGCACTGAAAAAGATTTATCATGCGAACTGACTTCAAACTACTGGCACAGAGACACAGAGTTTTGAGTTGCAGGAGGGTGTGTGAGGTTTGAGCCTGACGAAACAATCCCCGCCATTCCACGAAGGAATGGCGGGGATGCTGTTAATGGGATGTAGCGTCAGCGTCTGGCCACTCTGTGTCGTGCCAGTCGTTGTAAGCGTATTGAGCCACTTCAAAGAATGTGCTGGCATCGGTGATGTCGGTCATATACACCACGGAGAAGGTGCCGCAGCTTGAATTGGTGTAGGATTCAGTGCGTGTCCAGCCGCTAAACGGGTCTGCTGTCTCAAAGTCGTAGATGGCTTCCGTCAGGCCGGTGACGACAGTCCAGGCGGTGTCGGCATAGCCGTTGATGTGTGCAAAGTCCTGCATTTCCTGCATTTCCTGCACCATCGACGGCATTATAGAAAAATTAACAAAAGTATCAAGAAAGAATACCAAGCCTTGATACTCTGAGTATCCGGCCTTGATACTCTGAGTATCCGGCCTTGATACTCTGAATATCAAGGCCGGATACCAAATTGAAGCTGTAGTTTAACGATTTTAGTTGACTACTTAGAGTCTTACTCATGATAAGGGTTGACCCAGGTTAAACTTAATTTTAATTTACGTTGACTACCTTAGGTGCAGGAAATGCAGGAAATGTAGGTTTTGACCTGAGCCATGTGTGAACAACTAAAGAAACTAATTAAAATAGTTTAAAAACTAAGTCTTTTAGTTGCAAGTAACGAAAAGTTTTAGTTACTTTGCGGTCAGATATTGATGACGACGCGATTTATTAACGACAACAAAGACAACAATTATGAAGAAACTGACCAACAAGGAAAAGGAAATCATGGAGCTGTACTGGCAGCACGGCCCGATGTTCGTCCGCGAGTTGCAAGAGCACTACGCCAAACCTCGTCCCCACTTCAACACGCTCTCAACCATCGTCAGGATATTGGAGCGCGAGGGATTCCTCGACCACAAGCAGTACGGCAATACCTACCAGTACTATCCGCTCATCTCCGAAGCGGAGTACGGACGCAAGTCGATGGCGGGTATCATCAAAAACTACTTCGACGACTCCTACCTCTCTGCTGTCTCCTCTTTTGTAAAAGAAGAGAAGATCAGCGTGGAGGAACTGCGCGAACTCATCGACCAGATTGAGAACAGCAAATAGAAGAAAAGAACAAATCGTCAAATCGTAAATATGACAGACTTTCTGATATACGATGCCAAGGTGGCAGTACTGATTGTTGCGTTCTACATGTTCTACCGCCTGATGCTCTCGAAAGAGACGTTCCACAGGGTCAACCGCGTGGTGCTGTTGCTGACAGCGGCAGCGTCGTTCGTGCTGCCACTGTGCGTCATCACCGTGCATAAAACGATGATGATGGAGGCCACGCCCATGGTGTCTGTAGGCGATGTCCAAGCAGAAATAGCCACAGAGAATGCCCCCGAGGTCTGGCAAGTCGTACTGCCCATACTATTTATAATAGGTGTCGCTGCGACGCTGGCCCATACGCTGGTATCTTTAATGAAAGTGCTGCTACTGATACGACGGAGTGAGAAGCATCCGCAACCTGACGGTATCACTCTCTGCGTGACCGGTAACGCCAAGGTGTCGCCGTTCAGTTGGATGCACTATATCGTGATGAACCGCAGCGACTACGAAAAACATGACGCTGCCATTCTCGCCCATGAACGGGGACATGTCCGTCTCAGGCACTCCTGGGACTTGCTTCTCGTGGACCTGCTCACCGCCCTACAGTGGTTCAACCCTGCTATGTGGATGCTGCGCCAAGACCTCCGCGCCATCCACGAGTATGAGGCCGACGGTGCAGTACTCTCTCAAGGGATTAATGCGCGTCAATATCAATATCTGTTAATCTCGAAAGCCACAGGCATTGGCGGGTACTCCATTGCTAACGGCATCAGTCACAGTACCCTCAAAAACCGTATAACCATGATGTTACATAAGAAATCACCCCGCAGCAACCTTCTGAAGCTGCTCGCCCTGCTGCCTATCGTAGGCATAGCCTTGGCCCTGAATGCCGAAACCGTCACCGACGTCGTCTATCAACAGCCCCAGAAGAAGATCATCAAGAAGGGCAAGAAGGATGCCACCATCAAAACAGGTAGCGCCAGTGAGGTTGTCGTTGTAGAACAGACTCCTGATGACCAGAAGCCAAAGTCTGTCGAGATACCTAATGCTATCCCTGATGACCAGAAGCCAAAGCCTGTCGAGATGCCTAATGCAATGGCTGTCGACACAAAAGAAAAAGCTTTTGACGTCGTTGAGCAAATGCCCCAGTTCCCAAACGGTGCCGCAGCCTTGATGAAGTTTCTCTCTGAGAATGTCCGCTATCCCGAAGAAGCCCACAAGGCCGGTGTCCAAGGCCGTGTCATCGCCAACTTTGTTGTTGAGAAGGACGGAAGTATCACCAATGCCAAGGTTTTCAAGTCAGTATCGCCAGAGTTGGATGCCGAGGCACTGCGTGTCATCTATTCGATGCCCAACTGGACACCCGGCATGCAAAATGGCAAACCTGTGCGCGTCAAGTACACCATCCCCATCAACTTTAAATTACAAGGTGTACAGCAAGGAGAAAAAGCAGCACCGAAGCATATCATAATCGGCCCGCATCCCAACGCCAAAGATGTTGAGGTTATCATTGACGGCAAAGTGGTGGATGTTGCAGAACTGAATAGTATAAAACCTGACGACATTGAGAGCATAAACGTTGAGAAGGCCAAGGACGGCATGCCAAAGGACAGAATTCTCATCACTATGAAGAAGAAATAATCTCTTTCGTTTTTGGGGACAGAATCATCTTCTTGTCCTTTTTACCCTCACCCTGATAGCGGTATCCACCGCACAGAGTGAGGGGCTATTGAAAAAGGCTCACAGGAGAGTTCCCTGTGAGCCTGAGAATGAGAATCTGTGCGGGTTTCTCTTACTTAACCATGACCTTACGGACGGTGCCGTCGCTCATGCGGATGATGTTCAGACCCTTACGGGCTGAATCCGTCTGACGGCCGCTGGCATCGTAGATGTCGCGGACGTCGGCATTGCGGTCAACCTCGACGGCATCGATGGCGGTAGCCGTCTTGTCGCCGAACACCACGCCAGAAGCTACGCCACCATTCGATGTCACTACTGCAGTACCATCAGCGTTCAGCTTGGCGCCGGCGGGCTCCACAACCTTTGTGCCATTCTGCAGGGTGATGGCAGTCCATTTATAGACGCTGCCGTCCACCTTTACCTGCTTGTCCTTTGTCTTCAGGTTGACCACCAACGTGCCATTCGTGTTGGTGGTTTCGGCATTGCCCTCAATTTCCATATTGATGTCATCCAGCGTGACTACAGCATTATTGCTTGCATGCAAATTGCCGTTAGTGCCAGTCAGGCTCAGCGTGCCGTTGCCTTGGATGGTGGTGTTTTTCCAGATGTTGGTTGATGAACTGTTTTTTGACGTAGACTTCAGCTCACAGTTGCCCGTGACGTTGATGGTCAGATTGTCACATGTCTTGTTGTAGACAGGATTCACAGCATCTCCCTTGTTGTCGACAGTGACTTGGGCAAGCGTCAATGTCTTGGTATCAGGGTCATAACGTACAGCCATGACACCGCCTTTGGTGATGTACTTGCTGCCGACGCCAACCTTATTTACGTTGTTTATCTCTTTGTCGGCAATGGTAATGCCATATGTAGTAGTAACAGCATAGGAGCCAACCCAGTCGTTTGTCGAATTGCCACCATTTATGCGTACATCATGCGTGTCTTCGTTGTAGTAGCAGCCGTATGTGAAGTCCATGCCAGTCATGCTAAGCTTCCTCAAGTTGTGGACACTCTTGGTTTCACCCTTGAAACCGTAGTAATGAGTGTCAGAGGTTGTCTTCTTAAATGTCAGCACCTCGTTTTCATCGTTAGAGCCGTAGTATCCGTACTTCTTACCCACGAAACGAATGACATTGCTGCTGTTGAGGGTGACGCAGGCTGGGGCGTAGACGGACATGCCGCTCTCAGCGTTAGAGGTAAAGTAACCGGTGCCGACACCCGTGAAAGTCGTTGTCCTGCCGATGTTACAGGCATTGCCGTTAGTCGTGACGATGTTAGTGCCCACAAGGTTGACGGTATAGGTATCCGAGTCGGAACCGCCGTAAAACCTAATACCACTGTTGTTGTCGCCACTGGGAGCTTCTAATTTGACATAATCCAACGTCAGTTTCTTGGCATCGCTGTCGAAGGATATCTGTCCACTGGTCAGTCCATCGACGGCAACACGCGACTTGTTCAGTGCGTTCACCTGATGACCTAAGACATACACATTGTATTTGTCAGCAGTGTTCAGGGTTCCAATATAGATGGCACTGTAAGAAAGTCCATTGGGAGTTCCGAAACCATTCAGCGACGAGCGGAAGCAGACGTTAGGACTCTGCGTGGCATCGACGTCGCAGTCTGTCATCGTACAGGAATTGAGCCCAACAATACTTCCGGAATTTCCGTATACTGCCAGTGAAGACTTGTTGATGGACAAATCCGTAGTTGAGCCACCATGAATACCGCGTCCATAAGATTGAATATTGACATTGATGTTTTTGACAGTGAGTGTGCCACCTCCTGAGATACTACTATATATGCCGCCATTCTTACCTTCAAGCGTTAGGTTTGATGAATTTGCGCCATTGCCCAAAATAGTCATGCTTTTCGAAGAGACAATACTATAGGCTTCACTTTTTTGTGTTAAATTGCAAGTGCCCTCAATCTTCAGAGTCAGTCCGTCAATGCCGGCGTTTTCAAGCGCAGCCATTTGATATGTGCTGGTCGTGACAGCAGCGTTTGTGAGGGTTAACGTTTTCGTACTCTGATTCCAGGTCCAGTTGGTTCCAGAGCCACTGCTCAACGCCGTACGTACAATTTCCCCGCCAATTCTCAAGAAGGGCCTCAATGTGGCTGTTTTCAGCAGCGATCCGTCTGTGCTGTTGGTGACACCCGTTCCGCTCACAAACTTAGCATTGTCATCGATAATAAGGCCGTCGTCAAAAGACATGGATTTAAAGCCTTTAAACGCTGCACCACTCGTACTCGATATGTCGCCATAGGCACGGATAAAACTGAGGCTTCCCTTGGTACTGTTGCCCCAGAAAGCATTTGAACCACCTGCCTCCACGCGCATGAAGATGTTCCAGAACGCGATGCTGCTTTCCTCAGCATCAAAGGTGCTACGTCCCGAAGACGCATAAGAACTGCCATCTAAAACCATCGTATAGCCATTACCCTCAAATACCACATTGCTGTAGTCGAAGCGCATACACATGCCTTCGGAGTTTACAATGTTAAGACTGCTCTGCAGACGGATATAGTAAGTCGCATCCGAGAGATTATTGCCTGTAATCGTTTGGTCTTTAAGATAGACATACTTTAGGGTCACTCTTTTGCTCGCAGCATCATAAGTTACTGTGCCGTTGTTAGTTCCGACATTTGTGTATGTTCCGTTCTTGGTCAGGTCAATCGAGGTGTTGCCGATTTTAAGCGTCTGGGCACCAACAAACAGGATTCCTGCCATGAGGAACAGAAGAGTAGTAAACAGTTTTTTCATAATCGTTAATTGTTTAAGGGTTAATAATTGTCTTAAATGTTTCAACTGCAAAGATAGCAAATAAATCGTTAACGAGCGTTACCACCCCCTTAAAAAACGTTAACCGCGGCTAATTATTAAATAAAGACTGTTACTATGCAATGAATGTTCCTTGTTTTTACTTACCTTTGTAGCAGAAACCATCAAACTCATGAAGAAACTATTATCAATTATTCTATTAGCCTTTGTCTCAACGACGGTATTGGCTCAGAAAGAGCAAGCTACTACCCTGCCTCCACTTGTGTATCAGCAGGAGGACACGGGCAGTCATTATCCTAAGCCCGAACTGCCTGACGCTGGGCTGTTGCCGATAATCATCGAGTTGCCAAATGCCCTTCAAGGTGTCAGCAGTTTCAATGACTGGGAGCGCAGGCGTCACGAAATAGGGACACTGATACAGCACTACGGCATCGGCGAGAAGCCCGCCGTCGGCAAGGAGCAGGTGAAGGCCCGCATGGAGGGTGACACGCTCGTCGTTGACGTGACAGTGAATGGAGAGACGCTGACGCTACGCTCAGCTATCAGCTATCCCCAAACGGGCGAGGCTCCATACGCGCTGATGATTGGCACGGACATGATAGCCCTGCCCCGTCAGCTCTTCGCCGACAGACCGATTGCCACCACCACTTTCACCTCAGCACAGGTGAACGACTACAAGCAGTGGGGCAACCACCATGACCGCGGCGAGCACCACTTTGACCGCCTTTACCCTAACCTGACAGGCAATGGTGCCTACAGCGAATGGGCCTGGGGCATGAGCCGCCTGCTTGACGGCCTGCAGCAGTTAGGACCTGAGATGACGAAGATTGACATGCGTCGTATCGGCGTGACAGGGTGCTCGTATGCAGGTAAGATGGCCCTCTACTGCGGTGCCTTCGACGAGCGCATAGCACTGACTATTGCCCAGGAGCCTGGTGGCGGTGGTGCTGCTGCCTGGCGTAAGTCGCATGAGTTGACATTGGCGGGAAAGAATTTGGAAGACATCGACAAGACGGACTACCACTGGTTCTTGGAGAGCCAGAAGGAGAACTTCCACGGCGACAGCGTCTACCGGTTGCCGTACGACCAGCATGAACTGTGTGCCATGGTGTGTCCGCGGGCCTTATTGCTGTTGGGCAATCCTGACTACGAGTGGCTGGCAGACGAGTCGATGCTGGTATCAGCCAAGGCCGCCCGTGAGGTGTGGGAGTGCTTCGGCATCGCCGACCGCATGGGCTGGAGCATCGTCGGCGGTCACGGTCACTGCCAGCTGCCGGAAAGCCAGTGGCCCGTGGTGCAGGGGTTTATCGACAGGTTTCTGTTGCGAAAGAATTGAATATTTCGCGCTTCGCGATAATTGATAATTAATGACGCATTAAGAAGTTACAATAGAGAAAATTCGTGAAACATAAGAAAATGTCAGTTACAAGGATTTTGCGTATCTTTGCAACCACAAACCTGATTAAACTAGAAACATTATGAAAAAAACCATCAAAACAAGTTTCGTACTGTTGTTGCTCGCTCTGGGCAGCACTGCCGTATGTGCTCAGCCCCAGTGGGGCATGCATGATGACTCCAAAGCATCGCTGAAGGACGTTTACAAGGACTACTTCTACATTGGCGTAGCCGTGAACAAGCGGAATGTTGCCGATGCAGATCAGTCGGCACTGGTGAAAAAGGAGTTCAGTAGCATGACCGCTGAGAACGACATGAAGCCCGGTATGCTGCACCCGAAGGAGGGCGTATGGAACTGGGGAGCAGCTGACAGCATTGCCAATTTTGCCCGTCAGAACGGTATCAAACTGCGCGGACACTGCCTGTGTTGGCACTCGCAGTTTGCTGACTGGATGTTTACCAACAAGAAAGGCCGCGAGGTGAAGAAGGAAGTTTTCTACCAGCGTCTGCGTGAGCACATCCATACCGTCGTCAACCGCTATAAGGATGTGGTCTATGCCTGGGACGTGGTGAACGAGGCCATCGCCGACAATGTCCGCCCGAATTTCGTCGACGGCAAGTTTGAACCCGGCAGTCCCTATCGCGAGAGCCGCCACTACAAGCTCTGCGGCGACGAGTTCATTGCCAAGGCTTTTGAGTTTGCCCACGAGGCAGACCCCAACGCCCTGCTGTTCTACAACGACTACAACGAGTGCGACCCCGGCAAGCGCGACCGCATCTACAACATGGTGAAGAAGATGCAGGACGCCGGTGTGCCTATCCACGGCATCGGCATGCAGGGTCACTACAACGTCTACGGTCCGTCAGAGGAGGACATTGATGCCGCTATCACGAAGTACTCGCAGATCGTGAAGCATATCCATGTGACAGAGCTCGACATCCGCATGAAGACCG
>JAEEGK010032800.1_pt1 | contig 10139 bp, 7 predicted proteins | sample 8958771 | NCBI WGS metagenome assembly JAEEGK01 (sample SAMN16246547, study PRJNA631951) | gut metagenome | biome: gut microbiome; feature: rumen; material: SC-attached | host: Bos | place: Iran: Karaj | collected 2018-10 | reverse complement strand
CTTTAGCCTGGAAATATCCCCCTGATTCCATTTTTACAGCTGAAACAACTCCGTTGTCCTCTGTAATAATGGTTCTGTTTCCTTCGAAGTCTAACTCTGCTTCTACTACTCCATATGGAGCAATATGAGGAGCAGCTTTGACTTCAACACTCATGCCTGGCAAAATAATGCCTGCTGCCAAAAGCATACTTAAAACAATTGGTGATTTTCGTCTCATCTTAATTAGATCCCCCCATCACTTTGATAAACAAATTTTTCCTTAAACGTTTTAGTTGCTCGAGCACTTTAATTTTAACAATATCAATTTTGTATCTACTTCTTAATTCTTGCTACAGAGTTATCAATTATTGCTCGTTATTTAGCGTTTTCGTAAGAGTGTGTAATTCTACACAAATGTATAAAAAAACAGATGGTGATATTTACTTAACCACCATCTGTTCATTAAGTCAAAGCTTATATAATTGCTATTGTATTTTTGTCTAAATTTACTTTCGAAAAAATCTAAAATTACCCATTTTTCGAAAATCGGTAAATCTTACACATTTATCTCAGCTTTTACTCCAAGAATTTCTTTGTTTGATTCAAGAATTGGATTGATAACCTCTTTTAAATATACCTCTACCTGACGTGGGCTACGTCCAACGTAACGGCTAGGCTCCATTGTAGCCTCAAGCTCCTCAAGTCCCATTGGGAACTGCTCGTCTGCAGCGATAAGCTCAAGAAGGTTATTCTCCTTACCTTCTACCTTGACATTCTTGCCTGCTTCCATAGAAAGTGTACGAATCTTTTCGTGTAACTCCTGTCTGTTGCCGCCAAGCTTAACAGCATCCATCATGATGTTTTCTGTAGCCATAAATGGAAGCTCAGACATGAGACGCTTTGTAATAACCTTGTCGTATACTACAAGACCGTCAACTACATTTAAGCAAAGGTCAAGCACACCGTCTGTAGCAAGGAAGCCCTCTGCAATAGAAAGTCTCTTGTTTGCTGAATCATCAAGTGTACGCTCAAACCACTGAGTAGCTGAAGTGATTGCTGGATTTAAAGCATCAATCATAACGTAACGAGAAAGAGATGCGATACGCTCACTTCTCATAGGGTTTCTCTTGTAAGCCATAGCTGATGAACCAATCTGGCTCTTTTCAAATGGTTCCTCAACTTCCTTAAGGTGCTGAAGAAGACGGATATCATTTGACATCTTGTGGGCAGAAGCTGCGATACCTGCAAGAATATTGCAAACTCGTGTATCTACCTTTCTAGAATATGTCTGTCCTGAAACCGGATAGCAAGCCTTGAATCCCATCTTATTGGCAATCATAGGATCAATCTTGTCGATAGTCTCGTTGTCTCCATTGAAAAGCTCTAAAAAGCTTGCCTGTGTACCTGTAGTACCCTTTGAGCCAAGAAGCTTAAGAGTTGAAAGAACAAAGTCCAAATCCTCAAGGTCCATAACAAACTCGTTGAGCCAAAGTGTAGCACGCTTTCCAACTGTTGTTGGCTGAGCTGGCTGGAAATGTGTAAATGCAAGTGTTGGCTGAGCCTTGTACTTGTCTGCAAATGCTGCAAGCTCTGCAATAACATTTACAAGCTTTGTACGAATAAGCTCTAACGCATCACGCATAATGATAATGTCTGTATTGTCTCCAACGTAGCAGCTTGTAGCACCAAGGTGGATAATACCTGCTGCCTTTGGACACTGCTGGCCATAAGCGTAAACATGACTCATAACATCATGTCTAACTTCCTTCTCACGAGCCTTTGCAACATCGTAGTTGATATCATCAATGTGCTGCTTCATCTCGTCAATCATATCCTGTGTGATTACAGGCTTGCCGTCCTGAGAAAGACCAAGCTCCATCTCTGTTTCCGCAAGGGCAATCCAAAGGCGACGCCATGTAGAAAACTTTTTATCCTGAGAGAAAATATACTGCATCTCTTTGCTTGCATATCTCTCTGAAAGTGGGCTGCTGTATCTACTTGTATCTGACATATTACTCTCCTAACATTTTATCAAGAGCCAATTTGCCCCAAAACTATTTCATCCGATTACGCTTACAATCCTGAGATATTGTCTCCGAGCACTAACACGTGCTCTTCCGACAACACTCAGAGATTGTCAGCTATCGGTACCTTTATTATTAGTACAAATTGGCAATTTAACTTTATAGTAACGTGAAGACGCACCTAATTACTTCTCATATTCACCCCTGATATCCTCAGTTGGTGGCTCCATTGGGTAGTTGCCATCGAAGCATCCGTGGCAGATGTCTAGGCCATCAACCATCTGAGATAATCTCTCGAAGCCTAGATAGCCAAGGGAATCTGCACCAATGATTTGGCGAATCTCCTCTATTGTACGGTTGTATGCTATAAGCTGCTCACGGCATGGCACATCTGTACCAAAGTAGCATGGCCACAAGAATGGTGGCGATGAAATACGTACGTGAACCTCTGTTGCTCCTGCATCGCGAAGCATCTTAACGATTCGGTCTGATGTAGTACCTCTAACAATAGAATCGTCTATCATGATTATTCGCTTGCCGGCCACAACATCCTTTAAAGCATTAAGCTTAACCTGAACCGATGACTCACGGCTAGCCTGCTTTGGTTTGATGAATGTACGCCCAACATATCCGTTTTTAACAAATGCTGTACCGTATGGTATGCCTGATTCAATAGAATATCCAAGTGCTGCGGCGTTACCTGACTCAGGTACACCAACAACTAAGTCGGCCTCTACTGGCGAATCCTGCGCAAGGAAACGGCCAGCCTTGATTCTTGCATCGTAAACTGATATTCCATCAATCACACTGTCTGGACGAGCAAAATAGATGTATTCAAAAATACAACGACCATGCTCATTCTTTGGAAGACATCTGCTCTTGTCAGACTTGATTCCAAAATCTGGAGAAATAGTAACTATCTCACCTGGCTCCACGTCTCTAACAAACTCTGCACCGATTGTATCTAAAGCACAAGTCTCAGATGCGATAACATATGCATTGTCTCTCTTGCCGATACAAAGAGGTCTAAAACCCTGTGGATCACGGGCTGCAATAAGCTTACGTGGTGACATAACAACAAGGGAATATGCTCCCTTTATTCTGTCGCAGGCGCGAGCTACTGCCTCTTCTACTGTGGCACTGTTAAGACGCTCTCTAGCAATCAGATACGCGATTGTCTCTGAATCGATAGTAGTCTGGAAAATAGCACCAGTCATAGAAAGCTCATCTCTAAGCTCCTCGGCATTGATAAGGTTGCCGTTGTGAGCCATGCCAAGAATGCCCTTGACATAAGATAAAACTAGAGGTTGAGCATTCTCTCTGCAGGATGAACCTGCAGTAGAATATCTAGTATGGCCTACACCAATATCACCGTGCATGCCATCAAGTATTTCTTGGTCAAATACTTCGTTAACAAGGCCCATGCCCTTGTTTAATGCATAATTTCTTTTAGGACCATTGGTATCAGATACGGCGATACCACAGCTCTCCTGCCCTCTGTGCTGTAAAGCAAAGAGTCCATAATAAATAGAGGAGGCAACGTCCCCACCGTCGAAATCATACATCGCAAAGACGCCGCACTCCTCGTGCAAATCGTCCCATGGAGTCTCCTTTAACTTTAAATACAACATATAATCTCCTAAACTTCTAAATCTTTGCCTGTAAGAAGCTTGTATGCCTCAAGGTACTTATCGATAGTCTTGTCGATAACTTCCTGTGGAAGTAGATAATCTGAGTCTGGATTAGCCTTTAACCAGTCACGAACAAACTGCTTGTCAAATGATGGCTGTCCGTGGCCTGCCTCATAGCCCTCAAGTGGCCAGAAACGAGAGCTATCTGGTGTAAGCATCTCATCTGCAAGTACAATGTTGCCATTCTCATCAAGACCGAACTCAAACTTTGTATCTGCGATAATAATTCCCTTTGTAAGAGCATAGTCTGCACATTTCTTGTAAAGAGCAATTGTGTTGTCCTTAAGTGCAGTAGCGTACTCCTGTCCATGTCCAGGGAATTCCTTCTCAAGAACCTCTATAGAACGCTCGAAAGAGATATTTTCATCATGATCACCAATTTCTGCCTTTGTTGAAGGTGTGTAAATAGGCTCAGGTAACTTGTCTGATTCCTGAAGTCCTGCTGGAAGCTTGATTCCACAAACTGTACCGTTCTCTTTGTAGCTAGCCCAGCCACTACCTGTGATGTAACCTCTAACGATACACTCGATTGGAAGCATTGTAAGCTTCTTGCACATCATTGACTTGCCCTTGTACTCATCGTTCTGGAAGAACTCAGGCATATCCTTTACATCTGTTGAAAGCATGTGATTTGGAACGATGTCCTTGGTAAGCTCAAACCAGAACTTAGACATCTGTGTAAGGACTGCACCCTTGTTAACAATCTTATTCTTTAAAATTACATCGAATGCAGAAATACGATCTGTGGCTACCATGATAATGCTGTTGCCATTATCGTATACTTCTCTTACTTTTCCTTCTTTAATTGGTTTCATGATCAAATCCTCTCTCTATTTATTAAATTTATTAGTAACTATTCAAAATGAATAATTATCTCTTAACTAATAATGACTTACCAGTCATTTCCTTTGGCTGCTCAAGTCCCATAATCTCAATGAGAGTTGGAGCGATATCGCAAAGGGCGCCACCTTCACGGAGTGTGAAGTTGCTATCGTAGTTAACCAAAATAAATGGAACAGGATTTGTTGTGTGAGCTGTGTGTGGCTCTCCTGTCTCATAATCAATCATCTTCTCGGCATTTCCGTGGTCAGCACAAATGAATAATGCGCCGTCCTTTTCCTTAACTGCCTCTACTGCCTCTCCAACAAGTGAGTCAACACGCTCTACAGCTGCAACAGCTGCTTCTATAACGCCAGTATGACCTACCATATCTGGATTAGCAAAGTTGATAACAATAACATCGTACTTGTCAGACTTAATAGCATCTACAAGCTTTGCTCCAACCTCTGGTGCTGACATCTCAGGCTTGAGGTCATATGTAGCTACATCCTTTGGTGAGTTAACAAGGATTCTTTCCTCATCCTTGTTTGGCTCTTCAACACCACCGTTGAAGAAGAATGTAACGTGTGCGTATTTTTCTGTTTCAGCAAGTCTAAGCTGCTTTAAACCATTGTTAGCTAAGAACTCGCCAAATGTATTTGTAATTGATTCCTTCTCAAATGCAATGTGCTTGTTAGGAATTGTCTCATCGTAATCCTTGAAGCATGCATAGTAAAGGTCTAAGAACTCTCTATCGAATCCTGTAAACTTGTCATCGCAGAATGCTCTTGTGATTTCACGAGCACGGTCTGGACGGAAGTTGAAGAATACAACTGAATCTCCATTCTTTACAACTGAAAGAGGTGCTCCGGAAGCATCTGTAATAACTGTAGGAAGTACAAACTCATCTGTAACTCCATCATCATAAGAAGCCTGCATAACCTCAGGAACAGAAGTAGCTAAAACGCCCTCGCCCTTTACTAATGAGTTGTATGCCTTCTCAACACGGTCCCAGTTGTTATCTCTATCCATTGCGTAGTAACGACCAGAGATAGAAGCGATTGCACCAACACCGATTTCGTCCATCTTAGCCTGAAGTGCTGCCAAGAAATCCTTTCCTGAAGCAGGTGGTGTATCTCTACCATCAAGGAACGCGTGAACAAATACCTTTGTAAGGCCGTTCTTCTTGCACATCTCAAGCATTCCGTAAAGGTGCTCGATGTGGCTGTGAACACCACCGTCAGAAAGAAGACCCCAAAGATGTAAATCAGAATCGTTCTTCTTGCAGTTTTCAATTGCAGCTAAAAGAACTTTATTTTCAAAGAAATCACCATCGTTGATTGCCTTTGTGATTCTAGTTAAATCCTGGTAAATAATACGGCCTGCGCCAATGTTCATGTGGCCTACCTCTGAATTTCCCATCTGACCATCTGGGAGACCAACAAACATTCCTGAAGCCTGACCCTGAACGAATGGACACTCAGCCATAAGCTTGTCCATAACAGGTGTTTTAGCCATTGCAATGGCATTTCCTTTTGGATTGTCATTGAGACCATATCCATCAAGAACCATAAGTACTACTGGTTTCTTACTCATAGAAAATCCTCCTTAAAAATCTAGCCTTCGCTAGTTGGGTATTTATTATTTTTTATTAATATGCCCCGCTTCGTCTATCACTGCTGAATGTGAAAGACTATTGAGACCATATATGATATCGCTATATGTTTTGTCCACTGGGTAGAGGCGACTGGTAACACCAGCGTTAAAATTGCAAGGGATAAGGTAGGTATCTATCTGTCCCTCCGGATTTATGCGAACCTGAGCAATTGCTGTCCTGTACTCAGCTGGCATGTTGGCAGTTGTTGAAAACCAGTAATTGCCTAAGCTGTAATAAATTGGTACATCATCCATAAACTCTACTGTCTGAAGGCAATGTGTGTGACCGCCAATAATAACATCTGCTCCGGCTTCAACAAATGCTCTTGCAAGAGCCACCTGATCCGGACCGTAATTGGCGTTGCCCTCTGTACCCCAATGAGGAAAAACAATAACATAATCAGCATTGTTCTTGGCCACTCTGATTGTTTTGCAGAAAACATCCGGATGTAAGCATTTCAAAACTCCAGGTGTTGTCTCAGTGGCTTCCTTGGTGTAATTGAGCGTGCGCTCAATCTGAGTTGCTGCAACAATGGCTATTTTCTTGCCTCCTATAATATAGTAGACAGGCTTTCTAGCCTCTTCGATATTGCGGCCTGCCCCAACGTATGGGATGCCTGCATTTTCAAGTGTCTGCAAGGTATCAAGGAATCCCGTCTCATCGTAATCATAAACATGATTGTTGGCGATGCTGACAACATCGACTCCTATCTCCTTAAGATATGCAACTCTAAATGGGTTTGCCCTAAAGGTGTATGCCTTTCCAAACAAGGCTGCCCCTCGACTGGTGTATGCAAACTCATTATTTATCATCAAAAGGTCTGCTGAACGCATTTCCTCCAGCAAATCCTCTGAAAAGCAATCCTTAATGCCATTCATCTGGTCATCCATGTAGGCCGTGGTAGCCACCCCGTCTGTAAGGGATAAATCACCGGTAAAATCCAAAACTATGTCTTCACCCGGCTCCTTGTTTATGACGTAGGTCTTGTCAAATGAATAGCTCTCCAAGCCTGTCTTTTGGCAGTACTCGTACCAAAGGACATGTATGCTCTTTCCCGTGCAATGATACCAAATATCAGGCGTGGTAAAATTAGCATAGCTGGCTATCTCCTCAATAACAGACTCACCGTAATCAGCCGTAACCATTGATAAAAATGCCTCATCAATAGGATGCCCTCCAATAAACTCGCGAGTACTATTGTTTAAAATAGTATTCCAGGCATCATCCAAGTCTGCTATTTCAATTTTTTGCGGTATGTTCGCCACCTTATAGGTTGGCTCAACCTCTACAACCTTTTTGCCGCAGCCTGTAAGTAATAAAGCACTAGCCGCAAGCAATGCAGTAAATAAACTACGTTTCCTCATTAATCTGTGCCTTTACTCTGACAACAGCCTCCATAGCCCCTTCATAACCTGAATCGGCAGCCATCTCGTAGTATGATAAAGCTGTTTCCAAATTTCTCTCTACCCCGTATCCGTTTTCATAAAGAAAACCAAGATTAACCTGTGCAATTGCATAACCCTGCAAAGCAGCAAGCTTTTGATAATATACTGCAGATGCAAAATCCACATCTACACCATATCCATTGTAGTATAAATAACCTACCTGATTGAGTGCTGGCGCATAGTCCATGTCTGCAGCCTTGAGATAGTACTCCATAGCCTGCTCGTAATCCTTGTCTACGCCGATAGCATTCTCATATATCTGCCCAATGTAATAGCTTGCAAGTGCTGAGCCATTTTCTGAGGCAGTGTTAAAGTAGCCTAAAGCTGTCTCTGGATTTTCCTCAACGCCTAAGCCCTTAACATACATAATACCAACTGCAATGTTGGACAGATTGATTGCATCTCTCTCCTCTATAGCAGTGCTTGTTGAAGAAGCCGCCTTACTATAATAAGCGTATGCCTTCTTGTAGTCCTGAGTGACACCAATACCATACTGATAAAGCTTTCCATAATAATAGTTGGCATCGATATCTCCAGCCTTCTGAGCCTGATTGAGAAGGTCTGCAATCTGCTCTAAGTCGCTGCCCTCAGTCTCGCCGGCAGCCTCCTTTGAATCCTTAGAGTCCTTGGAATCTTTTGAATCCTCAGAATCCTTTTCCTCGTCCTCTGATAAATCAGTCTCGTCCTCTTTGAACTGGTATCCGCCCTTTGCAAGAAGTGTTCTTGCAAGGCCAACCTTGGCATTGACATCGCCATTGTCTGAAGCAAGAGTAAATAACTCCTGCGCACGATCCAGGTTCTGCTCAACACCTGTACCTGTAAGATAGAAATAACCTAAAGCTGTGGTGCCCTCGTAGTTACCGGAATCTGAGGCCATCTTGTACCATGAAATTGCTTCTGCAAAATCCTGCTTGACCTCCTCGGTACCATATTCAAGCATGCGTCCCAGCATAACCTGAGCCTTGGTGTCATCCTCGTAGGCAAGTACCTCAAGCTCACTGTATGAAAGCACACCGTAATCCTTAACCTTAACATCGTCAAAGGCTACCTGCTCTTTAGTGTCATTGTCTATTGCAGCCTGCTCCTCTTCTGTCTTGGAACATCCCAAAAGAAGTGATGCAGACAAACCCGCTATCAAAAATAATTTTAACTTATAATTCATTATTACTCCTAGTAAATGCAAATAAAATCTACCAGCGCAAATTATATCATAAATGCAGGGTCTTATAAACAAAAAAAATGCACCAGAAATCTGATGCATTTTTAAAAACTTTAGGAGTTTTTATCACTTATTGCATTAAGCATTAACAATCTTACCAAAGTCAGCCTTAAGTGAAGCGCCACCAATAAGACCACCATCGATGTTTGGCTTGCTGAGAAGCTCTGCAGCATTACCAGCATTCATAGAACCGCCGTACTGAATACGAACTGCCTCTGCTGTAGCACCATCATAAAGCTTAGCGATAAGCTCACGGATGAATGCGCAAACTTCTTCTGCCTGATCAGCTGTAGCTGTCTCACCTGTACCGATAGCCCAGATTGGCTCGTATGCGATAACAAGGTTCTTTACCTGATCAGCTGTTACGCCTGAAAGATCCCATGTAATCTGTCTTTCAATCCACTCCTTGTATGTGCCAGCCTTGCGAAGTGCAAGTGACTCGCCACAGCAAAGGATTGGTGTAAGTCCAGCAGCAAATGCCTTCTTAACCTTTGCGTTGATAAGGATGTCATCCTCACCAAAGATATCTCTTCTCTCAGAGTGTCCCATGATAACGTACTTAACACCAGCGTCAACAAGCATTGGAGCTGAAATCTCGCCTGTGAAAGCACCCTTGTCCTCGATGTAGAAGTTCTCAGCACCAACGTTAACGTTTGTACCCTTAACAGCCTCTACTACAGGAACGATATCGATTGCTGGTACGCAGTAAACTACGTCTACAGCATCATTAACTACTAAATCCTTAAGCTCAGCAACAAGCTTTACAGCCTCAGAAGGTGTCATGTTCATCTTCCAGTTGCCGGCAATAATTCTTCTTCTTGCCATTTTTTTCTCCTATTATTTTAAATTCAAATAATTATTTGCAATAAATGCAGAATACCTCAAATTAATCGGCTTCGATTTTTCCATATACTTTGCCTTGTAAAAGTATATGCGAAAAATCTTCAACCTACAAACAACTTATATACTCAAACGAAAATTCTAGTATTTTTCTAAAATTTCAAGGCAATTAGTATGAAGCTGTACAAAGACGTACAGCGAATACTAATTAACGCCGAAATTTTTGAAAAAGACGAATTTATTTGTCGTCAGCTGCGTAAACGCCTGGCAACTCCTTACCCTCAAGGAACTCAAGTGAAGCTCCACCACCTGTAGAGATGTGGCTCATCTTGTCAGCGAATCCCATCTGGTTAACAGCTGCTGCTGAATCACCACCACCGATGATTGTTGTAGCATCTGTCTCAGCAAGTGCCTGAGCAACTGCCTTTGTACCTACAGCAAGTGCTGGGTTCTCGAAAAGACCCA
>JAEEGK010032796.1_pt1 | contig 10140 bp, 9 predicted proteins | sample 8958771 | NCBI WGS metagenome assembly JAEEGK01 (sample SAMN16246547, study PRJNA631951) | gut metagenome | biome: gut microbiome; feature: rumen; material: SC-attached | host: Bos | place: Iran: Karaj | collected 2018-10 | reverse complement strand
GTACGCCCTATACCAGAACCATCTTTTATTATGCCGATATATTCTTTTTCTTGATGATAAAAATTTACATTTTTAATCAATCCACTCGCGCCATAAATTGGGTATTCGCCTTGTAAATCAGTTAAATCTTTCATATTTACATTGGACGACCCCTTTTCACAAATATCTTTGAGTTTCTTTATTTGCCAATTCTGTTTCATAATTACACAAGTTTTTGTAAAATATCTCCGCACTCTTTGTTAATGTTCTGCATTTCGGCGATGATTTCGTCGGGTTGGCGGAATGAAGTTTCCTCTTTGCGGTTGGGATTTTTTACCGAGAGGTCGAGAGTGGCGGGGTCGAGGTCGGCAATGTTGATTGTCCAACTGTTGGGCGATATAGCAAAAGTCTTTTGCAGAGTTACGAAATCTTCAAGGTCTTTTTCCGACAGCGGATTGGTTTTGCCAAGGTTGCGGTCGAGGTTTAGTTGGTAATACCAAATTTTTTCGGTGGGTCGTCCTTTGTCGAAAAATAGCACCACGGTTTTAACTCCCGCACCTGTAAACACACCCGATGGAAGGTCGAGAACGGTGTGGAGGTTGCAGTTTTCGAGAAGTTCTTTGCGGAGGCTTACGCTTGCATTGTCGGTGTTGCTCAGAAAAGTGTTTTTGATTACAATACCCGCACGTCCTCCGGCTTTGAGCATCTTGATAAAGTGCTGCATAAAGAGGTAAGCGGTTTCGCCGGTCTTGATGTTGAAGTTGCCCTGAATCTCGCTGCGTTCTTTTCCTCCAAAGGGCGGATTGGCAAGCACCACGTCTTTGCGCTCGCTATTGGTGATTTCTGATGCCTTGATACTCAGTGTGTTGGTGTGCTGTATGTCGGGAGCCTCCACGCCGTGAAAAATCATATTCATAATGCCGATGATGTAGGCAAGACCTTTTTTCTCGCGTCCGAAGAAAGTGGATTTTTGGAGGGTTTTCTTTTTGTCAACGGTGTCCGCCTTTTCGTCCATATATTTAAACGCCTCGCAGAGAAATCCTGCGCTGCCGCACGCTCCGTCGTAAACTGTTTCGCCGATTTTTGGGTTCACCACTTTTACAATTGTGCGGATGAGCGGGCGGGGCGTGTAATATTCGCCGCCATTGCGTCCTGCGTTGCCCATCTTGTGGATTTTGCTTTCGTAGAGGTGGCTCATCTCGTGCTTGTCTTCGGTGCTTTGAAAGTGCAGACCGTCGGCATAGTCGAGAATTTCGCGGAGGTTGAAGCCCGATGCAATCTTGTTTTTGAGTTCCTTGAAAATTTCGCCAATCTTGTATTCCAAAGTGTCGGTGGGGTAGTCCTTGTTGGCAAAACTTTGCAAGAATGGGAACAGGTTGTTGTTGACAAAATCAGAAAGGTCGGGACCTGTTTTATAATTTTCGCTATGTATGTCGATAGAGCCGTCGGCATTTTTGGGGCAAGCCCACGAATCCCAACGAAATTCAGGTTTAAGAATACGGTTGTACTCCTTTCCTTGAAGTTCCATAGCATCGGCGCGGTCGTTTTCGTAATCGTCTAAGTATTTGAGGAACAGAATCCAAGAAGTCTGTTCCACATAGTCGAGTTCGTTTGAGCAACCCGCCTCTTTCCAAAGTATGTCGTCGATATTTTTAAAAATCTGTTCGTAGTTCATTGCTTTAATTATTTTATCGGGCAAAGGTAACAATAATTTTGCAAAAACATTTTTTCTTACTCGGATAAAGTTTTTACCTTTGCGGCGTTTTTAAAAAAAAGAAAATCTTAAAAGGTATTAGTTATGTTTATTCTAATGATTGTAGTGTTTGTGATTGGGTATGCCTGCATTGCCCTTGAACACAAACTAAAAATCGACAAGGCCGCCACAGCCCTTATGCTCGGTGCATTAATGTGGATCCTGTTTGTAATCGGTAAAGATTGTCTTCTTGTTGACAGCAACAAAGTCTGGATTGATTATAAGAAGGAGACTCCGTGGGAACAGTACCTCAAAGAGGAATTAAAGAAGGACCCTTCTATTAATGAACTTTCACAATCGGAGCGTACAAAGAAAATCGATGAGATTTACGAAGTGTACCAAAATACTTTCATTATAAATAAGGAGAGCCTTCATCATTTGGGCGAAACGTCCGAGACGCTTTTCTTCCTTCTTGGCGCAATGACTATCGTGGCTATTATCGACAAACACAACGGTTTTTCAATCATTACCAACAAGATAACTACCAGAAGCAAGAAAAAACTTATTTGGATGCTGAGCATTCTCACCTTCTTTATGTCGGCGGTGCTTGATAATCTTACCACTACGATTGTGATGGTTACGCTGCTAAATAAGTTGGTGGCCGACAGGCATTTGCGGTGGACCTACGCTGGTATGATTGTGCTTGCTGCTAATGCAGGCGGTGCGTGGAGTCCTATCGGAGATGTTACCACCATTATGCTTTGGATTGGCGGATATATCACTGCCGGTAAGGTGATTGCATCGCTGCTGTTGCCCTCGATTGTGTCGATGGTGATTCCGTTGATTGTTTTGGGCTTTACCCTCAAAGGCGACCTTGAAGTGCCCGGCGAGGATAAGGTGCTTGTTAGCAAGAGCGAAAACCGCCTTCAATCGTTCTGTCTATATTGGGGTATCGGTTCGCTGCTGATGGTTCCCGTGCTCAAAACTTTCCTCCATCTACCGCCTTATATGGGTATGATTTTGGTTCTCGGATTGTTTTGGCTTATTACTGATATTATTCACCACAAGTTGGGCGACCATAAAGAAAACTCTGTTATACAGGTGCTTACAAGCGTTGATACGCCTACAATTCTCTTTTTCCTCGGTATTCTTACCGCTGTGGCTGCATTGCAGACTTCGGGACATTTGGCTGCAATGTCGAATGTTTTGGATTCGGCTTTCAACCAAAACACTTACGGAATCGGCTTAACAATTGGTGTTCTTTCGTCGATTGTTGATAATGTGCCTTTGGTAGCCGGAGCAATGGGAATGTACGATATGGGCGCAACAGCCGATTTGGTTCAAGACGGAACATTCTGGCAGTTGCTTGCCTACTGTGCTGGAACGGGCGGAAGTATCCTCATTATTGGTAGTGCCGCCGGAGTTGCCGCTATGGGCTTAGAAAAAATCGAATTTATTTGGTATCTCAAACATATCAGTTGGTTGGCATTGATAGGATATTTCGCTGGTGCAGTGTGCTTCTGGCTTCTTCATAGCGTAATGCTGGCTTAACAGTTAAACACGAATGTTTATTTAAACACGAATGATATTTTTAAAGGGAACAACGCCAAGGCGTTGTTCTTTTTTTTGAACAAAAATTAAAGCGAATAAAAACGAATTAAAGCGAATTGGTTTATTGATGGATTCGTTTTAATTCGCTTAAATTCGTTTAAATTTACGTTTTTAAAAAGAAATAACGCCTTGGCGTTATTTCCCCCTAAAATCCATTTTTGTTATAAAAAACCTTTTTTGTCATTATACGTTTTAAAGTATTATTAATGTTAAGCGAAAATGACATTATCCGATTTAGATATTGACCTAATGCTGAGGCTGTTTGTGGGCTCGGTGCTTGGCGGAATTATCGGCTTGGAGAGAGAATATAGGTCGAAATTCGCCGGGTTTCGCACGCATTTTCTTGTGGCTTTGGGCAGTTCGCTGTTTATGGTGATGTCGATTCACGGATTCGACGATTTGGCTGTGCGTTACGATGCGTCGCGTATTGCTGCTCAGATAGTTTCGGGCATCGGCTTTATTGGTGCGGGCGCAATTATGTTTCAAAAACACGCCGTCAGGGGACTCACCACGGCTGCGGGACTTTGGGTTACGGCGGCTATCGGCGTGTGCGCAGGGTCGGGGAAATTCCTTCTTGCTATTGCCGCCACGGTGATGGTGCTGCTCTGTCTCGAAACTCTTAATTTTGTGCTTAGCAAACTTGGCAAAAAGATTATTTCGCTAAGTATTTCGGCTCATTCAAAGGCTGAAATCACCACTATATTACAGAATCTCAGAAACGCCGGTTTCAAGGTGGATACTTATAATATGGAGTTGAAAAAACGCACCGACGGCGATGTCTACGAACTGACAATGGAGGTGAAGGTAAACCGCAAGGAATACGACCAAAAAGTTAGCGAACTATTTGCCAACTTTGATGATGTTTCGATTGACACAATTTAATTAATGCTTAATTCATAATGCACAATGCATAATTTATAATTGAAAAAATATAAACCTTATGATAAATTTTACATATTACGCACCCACAGAGGTGGTTTTTGGCAAAGGGGTTGAGATGCAGACTGCCTCGCTTATAAAAAAATATAACGGCACTAATGTGCTTATACATTACGGTGGCAAAAGTGCTGAACGGCTCGGACTTATTAATCTTGTTACCAAAATGCTTGATAGCGAGGGTATTAAATATACACTTTTGGGCGGAGTTGTGCCAAATCCACGACTTTCGATGGTGCGCAAAGGCATAGAAATTTGTCGTGCTAATGGCATCAATTTTATACTTGCAATAGGAGGGGGGAGCGTGATAGATTCCTCTAAGGCAATTGCTTACGGCGTAGAATACGATGGCGATGTATGGGATTTTTTTGATAATAAGGCAGTTCCGCAAAAATCTATGCCTGTGGGAGCCATTGTTACCATTCCTGCCGCAGGAAGCGAAATGAGCGATAGTTGCGTTATTACCAATGAAGAAGGCGATTGGAAACGGGGATGCAACAACAATCTGTGTCGCTGCAAGTTTGCCGTTATGAATCCTGAATTTACCTACTCGCTTCCGGCTTATCAAACTGCCTGCGGTGCGGTTGACATTATGATGCACACTATGGAACGATATTTTAGTCCCGACACCGATATGACCCTCACCGACGCTATTGCTGAGGCACTTATGCGCACTGTTAAGGATACGGCTTACGACCTTTTGAAAAATCCCAATGATTATCAGGCACGTGCTCAAATGATGTGGGCTTCAAGTCTGTCGCACAACGATTTAACTGGCTGCGGCACTAAGCGCGATTTTGCTACTCATCGTTTGGAACACGAACTCAGCGGAATGTTTGATGTGGCTCACGCGGCAGGACTTTCGGCTTTGTGGGGCAGTTGGGCAAGATATGTTATGAATGTGAATGTCAGCCGTTTTGTGCGTTTTGCTGTTAACGTTATGGGCGTAGAAAACGATTACAATAATCCCGAAAAAACGGCTCTCAAAGGCATTGAGGCAATGGAACGTTTTTATCACGATATTAATATGCCTGCCAATATCAGCGAACTTTTGGGTAAAAAACTTACCGATGCCCAAATCGACCAACTTGCCCAAAAATGCAGCCGTGGCGACACCATTACGCAAGGTTCGTTTAAAGTGCTGAAAATGGCTGATGTACGACGAATTTTTACCTTGGCTAATGCTTAACGGTTTTTGTTGAGCACAAGAAACTGACGACGTATTTCGGGTGTCCAATATTTTAGTATATCGTTGAAAACGAACACTTTCATTGGCATAACAGTGAATTTTTCTGTTGGAGTCCACCCTTTGGCGTAACGCATTAAACAAGTTAGTGCGTTTACGTCGTCGTGCAGTTTTATGTAGTTGCGTGCAGCCCAGATATGATGGTCGTCGAGGGTGATAAGGTCGGCGTATTCCTCATAAATTTTTAGCACTTTTTCGGTTTCAATGTTGTTCCACATGTACATCAGCATCGACGAAATCATGCGAGCCGATTCTTCGCGAGTGCACCCGTTGTTTTCAAAAATAATGGTGGATTGGCACTCGGCAGGGGTAATGATTTTTACCTTTTTGGGCGAATCGGTGGTTTTTTGACCGTTGAGACGGCGCATTGCATTAAGATAGATATTTTCAAACGGTTTGGCTGCCGCATATCCGTATTCTTTTCGTTTTTGGGCAATGTAGTAGTCGAGAAACTCAATTGCGCGGCTTATACTGCCAGTTTTTTTGGCGGCGTAAACGTATGCGCGCAGGTGATGGTTAACGATAAGTGGGTCGTACCATTGATGATCGGCAGGAAGCGAATGTTCATCAAAATACATTGCGTTTTTGAGGTCGTCGCGGTAGTAAGCGATTTCAGCCTTGGCAATGTTTTTAATGGTTTCGGGCGCGGGGGCTTTTTCCAAAAGTTCCAATCCGTGGTCAGTTTCGCCGCTACGGATAAGGTTAATTGCTGTTTGAAAGTCGTTTTTAGGCATAGTATGATTCTTTCGTTTCCAATATTTTTCTGATACCGCAAAAATACGATAAATGTATTAAAAAACAAATTTTTTTGGGGGAAGGGATTATGTGCTTAATGTTTTTTAATTTATACAAACGAATCAGCCATCAAATCTTTTCTACCAATAAGACTAAAAATTGTTATCTTATTGTCCTCATTAATAATACGCAACGTTCTCAAAATTTCACCAAGAGTAGAGCCGCTTGTGGTTACATCGTCGATAATAAGCACATTTTGTTTGCGAATTTGGGCACAAAGTTCTGCGTCGGCAGATAAAACATCCTTATAATAAACCATTTTGGGCTGAGCAAAACGGTAAATGTAACGCATCATATAGCGTGTAACATCGTTTTGCAAATCGGGCATTATCACAAGTTCGTAAAAATAAAGGTTCACTTGATTATGTAAAGAATCAACAGCACGTTGAATAAATTCAGTCAACTTCGGCTTCGATTTTAAACCAACATTACACTTAATGAAGTGATTGAATTTATTTCTAAGCGCATTTGGAACATCATCGGCAAAATCAAAATGGTAGTAAAAGCAATTATCTATAAAATTGAGATTAGAACCAAATCCTTTTAATGAAACAACTTCATCGTGTTCAAAATCAAACACAAACTTATTTGTTCCATCAAAAAATGTTATGCCCATATCGAAGTAATTTTTTGCAAAGTTAATAAAAATCGTTATCAACCGAATACGATTATTAAATTATTGAGTATATTTGCAAAAAATAAAATTGACTATGCCAACAATATTCATTTTTTTCGGATTTCGGTTTCTGTTCTACTCAAACGACCATGAACCTGTACACGTTCATATCGTTAAAGACGATTGCGAAGCAAAATATAATGTAAAACCATTAGAACAAATCTATAATCACGGTTTTTAAAAGCGCGAAATAGCAATTATTGAATCCATTATAGATGAAAACCAAGAAATTATAATCGACCGTTGGACTAACTATTTTAACAAATAAATCTATGCCACATCAAATCCACATATCTCGTGTTTGGGTAGATTCCAACTACGTTTACGCCGCTACCGAAGACGGCAAAACTGCAAAATATGCTTTTGCTGATTGGAAGGGGTTTGCCAACACAACCGAAGAACAACGCCAAAATTTCTATCTATCATATTCAGGCATCCATTGGCGACAAATTGATGAGGATTTTAGTTTCAATGGAATGTTCAGAGATTGCGGTGTGTATCCTGATGGATATGAAGTAGATATTGTAAAGGCATAAAGACATTATCCATACATCTCAGCCGCCTCTCTATGCATATAAATAATGACATTATGACATAATGAAAGACAATATACGAAATTACAATTAATCAATTGACGATTCATCAAAACCGTCATTTGACCATTGGGATAAAACGTCTATTGCATCAGGTATATAAGAAAGAATATGTTTGGGATTGATATAATACAGGAACATTATTATGCTTTTTGCAATAATTATTTTTTCTTCCTTGGAAAATTTAAAACCTGTTATATTCATTGCATTAGCGGCTTCTTGTTCATGACTTTCTCCATTTAACACCAATCTGGTCATAAGATTTTTATAATATAATCGCTTATTCCCGGGAATATTTTTTATTACATCATTATCATGAGATATTGACATAAAATCACGAGCATAAACAAAAGAAGAATATGCTTCCATCAGTTTTCTCATTTGGTTGCCAATAACTGATGATTTTTTGTCAGCATTTTTATTGCAGGCAAATTCAAAAACAGCAATCATAATAGTTTTGTATTCGTTAAACAAACCTTTTTTGGGAGATATTCCTTTATCGACAAGTTCTAGATACCCATCTTTATTTTCTTCTAATTCAGTTCGTACTTTCTGCAAGTTAAAGACAGTTTGAATATCATGAGTCATTATGAGAATTTTGGTATTAGGATTGCCTTGAATGAATTGTTCGGTCATCCATCTCAATAAAGAAATGACACCTACTCGATTCTCAAAATCGAAACTTGAAACAGGGTCATCAATAATAATAATAGAAGCATCTTTATATTTGTCTTTATTATTTTTGTCAACGAACATACTGGCGAAAAAGTAACATAAGGCAATTATATTTCTCTCTCCGACAGAGATAGTTGAAGGTTTGACATCTTTATTGCGTGATAATAACGTATATATACCATTCTCTTTTGTTAATTGCAATCTGTCTTTGTCAAAAAAGACATAAGACAAAGCCTGATTGATAAAATCAAGAGCGATTGTAATTTGTTGTTTCTGAGCAATAAGATTATTCAATTGTTTTTTTACTCGTTCTTCATCTTCCTTTCTCTTTTTTAATAATTGTATTAGATTATTTTTATTTTCGGACAAATCAGAATATTCTTTAATAAGTGATTCTAATTCATAATAAGCCAAGTGTTTATTCTGTTTACTAATATTTTCTTTAAAAGTTTTTTGTTTTTCTACTACTTGGTTGAAATTCTTCACAAGACCATCAAGATGGTCCAATGATTCTTCCACATTGTGGAAACACTTATTAAAATTATCCTCATCAATTAATTTATTATATGGCAGATAAATATTAACCATTCTTTCTTTTAGAATTGACTTTGCTTTGTTAATTTCACTATTATAGACACGAATATCTCTTTCGAGATTCTTTATTGCAGTACTAAAAAGTTTATTATCAATGTTAGGTACAATTTTTAAGGATATTTCTACAAATTTAGCCATTGCTTCGGCAAGTTGATTTTTATAAGTTTCAGCCTCCTTATTGAGTATTCTTTTAACCAATTGAATTACAGACTCTTTACCAACAGAATTAATGGGGCGTAAACATAAAGGACACACATTAACATTCTCATCATTAAAAACCACCTGAGAATCACCAATATAACGTCCGTATTTACCCTGAATGATATCCATAATATTCTTTTCACGTTCTGAAAACTCAGGAATCTCTTTGTGTACACAAAGGAGTTTATTAACATAGGTAATATCAATGTCATTCGTGAGTGTAGGACAATTCCATTCAATCGGTTGTTGTCCTTTTGTTTGTTCTATTATCTTAATACCACCTAGAACTTCTTCCGACAAAGTTTGAAATGATAGTGTTCCTTTCCCAGTTTGTATTATGTTTCCTAAAACAACATCATTTACATCACTCTTTGATATCTTCCCTTGAATGGCTCTTTCTCTATCTGCCCAATTTCCATCCTTCCGTAATTGTTTCAATAATTGCTTATGAATGTCCTCATATTTATTCGCAACACTTCCAATAACTTCTGTATTCAAACTACATACCAATTGCGATTTTTCTTCCAGAATTTTATTTAAAACTGCCTCATACTCTTTAATTTGTAAATCAAGTTCAACCTGTTCACCAAGCATAATTATTGGATGCAATCCGTCTTGCTCAACTTTGATATTTTTTTCTATATAATCCTCATTGAAAACGAAAATATGTTTTTTATCATCATCGTTCAGAGGTTCATCGAATTCTATGTGTGGTGATTCCATTGACGAATCGGATACGTATGCTGAAATAGCCCGAGAGATTGATGATTTACCGCTACCATTACGACCGTACAAGATATTAAACCTATAAGGCAATATTGGTAAAGATTCATTCGAAAAGAAAGAATCACCACTATTGTTAAATGATATTGTTGTCTGATTTCCTATCATAATAGTTTTACTTTACTTATTCGTAGTTAATAATCAATATTAAGTAAAGCAAAAAATGTACCTTTAAGAACAAAATTGTTTACCAATAAACATATTTTTATAAAAATGTACTTGTATTATCTTTAATGATATTTGATTCTTTCTCTTTTTCGCATATGTCAAACAGCAAATCTTTGGCTTTGTCTAAATACTTAGTTGTGACATGTGAGTTTTCCTTTAATGATTGGAATGTATTGAGTGCTTGTTCACA
>JAEEGK010032795.1_pt1 | contig 10141 bp, 10 predicted proteins | sample 8958771 | NCBI WGS metagenome assembly JAEEGK01 (sample SAMN16246547, study PRJNA631951) | gut metagenome | biome: gut microbiome; feature: rumen; material: SC-attached | host: Bos | place: Iran: Karaj | collected 2018-10 | reverse complement strand
TAAGAAAGGAGAAACCGGATCATGGAATTAATGCAGGCTATTCAGACAAGGAGAAGTATCAGATCATATCAGGAGAATGCGGTTGTTACGGAGGATCAGATCAAGGAGCTCATCGCAGCTGCAGTACAGGCACCCACATGGAAGAATTCACAGACAGGTCGTTACTATGTAGTGATGGGACCTGAGAAGGTCATGGAGTTCGCGACAGCATGTCTTCCCGAGTTCAATGCCAATAACTGTAAGAATGCCAAGGCACTCATAGTTACGGCTTTTGAGACTAAGAGATCGGGATTTACAAGAGAAGGCGTGGCTGAGAATGAACTTGGTGATGAGTGGGGAGCATATGACCTTGGACTTGCGAATGAGAACCTCGTATTAAGAGCAAGAGATTTAAGCCTTGATACTCTTATCATGGGTATCAGAGACGGAGAGAAGTTAAGAGCAAAGCTTGACATACCCGAGAGCCAGAGGATAGTCAGCGTTATCTCCGTAGGCGTAAGAGCATCTGATCCCGAGATGCCCAAGCGTAAGGCAGTAGACGATATTACAAGATTTTTCTAGGAAAGTGATGCGGCAGCAGGGATGCTGCCGCAATTTATGGATACATGTGGAGCAACAGGCAGGCATTTCGTAACGGTAACAGAGACGGTATACCCATAGCACTCGGGTATTTTGCGGTGGCCTTCACTCTCGGCATAGCGGCTAAGAGTGCAGGCTTTACTGCACTACAGGCAGCAATAGTAAGCTTGACCAATCTTGCAAGCGCAGGACAGTATGCGGGTTTTACAATGGTAAGGGATGGCGCATCCTATGTGGAGATGGCGATAATGATCCTTGTTACCAATGCAAGATATATGCTTATGTCATCGGCTCTTTCACAGAAGTTTGATCCGGAGACCCCGTTCTGGCACAGATTGCTTGTCGGATACAGCGTTACGGATGAAGTGTTCGGCATATGCATAGGTGTACCCGGGAAGCTTAATCCGCTCTATCCTTACGGAGCGATGTTACTTACCGTACCGGGATGGACGCTTGGAACATACTTTGGCGTGGTGATGGGCAATGTACTGCCGGCAAGGGTTGTAAGCGCATTAAGCGTAGCTTTGTACGGTATGTTCATAGCCATAATCATACCCCCTGCACGTAAGAGCAGAGTGATATTAGGACTTGTATCCGTCTCAATGGTGCTTAGTGCTTTACTTACGTATGTGCACTTCTTTGACTTTATACCGTCCGGCGTGAAGGTGATACTATTAACCGTGGTTATCGCTACGGTAGCCGCTCTTCTTTTCCCCGTGACGGAAGATCCGTACAGCGCCGTAAGAGGCGAAGGCTCTGAAGATGATAAGGCAAAGGGGGTAAGCGCATCATGATGAAAGAACACAACATATATGTATATATGCTCATTATGGCGGGCGTCACTTATCTTATCAGGGTGTTGCCGCTTACGCTTATAAGGGGAGAGATTAAAAACAGGTTCATTAAGTCTTTCCTATACTATGTGCCCTATGTTACGCTGGCGGTTATGACATTCCCGGCCATCACACAGGCTACCGGCTCGCCGATATCGGGAGCCGTCGCATTCGTTGCGGCGATACTGCTGGCATGGTTCGGAGCGGGATTGTTCCCGGTGTCGGTCATATCGTGTATAGTGGTGTTTGTGATAGAGTTTTTTATCTGATCAGACAAAGAAAAACGCAGGTACGATTGTACCTGCGTTCGTTATTATTATTGATAAAGTTCGATTGCCCGCTTATCGGGATTACTCGATAACGTGGATCCAGCCTTCGGGTGCTTCTATACGACCCATCTGAATTCCTGTAAGAGTATCGTATAACTTCTTGGTAATCGGTCCCATCTCGGTCATGCCTGAAGGTAAGCAGATCTCCTTGCCGTGGTCAACGATCTTGCCGACAGGTGAGATAACGGCTGCGGTTCCGCAAAGTCCGCACTCAGCCATATCCTTAAGCTCTTCTACGTGAATCTCTCTCTCTTCAGCCTCGAGTCCCAAATAGTCCTTGGCAACCTGCATAAGAGAACGACGTGTGATAGAAGGAAGAATGCTGCCTGACTTAGGTGTAACAACCTTGCCGTCCTTGGTAACGAATAAGAAGTTGGCTCCGCCTGTCTCCTCAACCTTGGTACGTGTAGCTGCATCAAGGTACATATTCTCGTCGTATCCCTCTTCATGGGCTGTAACTATTGCGTGAAGGCTCATCGCATAGTTAAGACCGGCCTTGATATGTCCCGTTCCGTGCGGTGCCGCACGATCGAAATCACTTATCTTGATTGTAAGAGGCTTAACGCCGCCCTTAAAGTAAGGTCCTACGGGTGTGGCGAAAGCTCTGAACTGATAATCGTTGGCAGGCTTAACACCTATAACGGGGTTGATACCGAACATATAGGGACGGATATATAATGTAGCCCCGCTTCCGTAAGGGGGTACCCATGCCTCGTTGGCCTTAACAAGCTTATTGATCGCATCAAGGAATCTGTCCTTAGGGAAAGGAGGCATCTCCAGGCGCTTAGCCGAATCTATCATTCTGTCTGCGTTAAGGTCGGGACGGAAGACGACGGTCTTACCCTGCTCTGTCGTATATGCCTTCATGCCCTCGAATACTGTCTGAGCATACTGCAATACTCCGGCGCACTCGCTCATGGAGATCATGTCATCCTCTGTCATGCATCCGTCATCCCAGGCACCGTTAGTGTAGTTGGATACATAACGGTAATCTGTCTTCATGTAGCCGAATCCTAGATTGGCCCAATCTACGTTTTTCTTTTCCATAGTGTTCCTCCGCAGAATATAATTATTCTTATCGGCGTAAAGCCGATGTTTAAAACATGTTAAGTGATATTTTACTCTTTTATTTCGGCAAATTCAATATCTAAAAACTCATATCTTCTTATTAATATTGTAATAATAGCGTAAGTTTTGTAAATATTCTGAATAATTCGAAAATCGTGTAAAAAATTCACAAATAATTATTCATACTTGCCTTTCAATATGGTATAATTGTACAGTATAGAATTCGGAGACGCTTGTACGTACGGAGGATATGATATGGGCGAGAGAATGGACAGAGAAGCGAGATACGAGGCTAAGAGAGCCAAGCTTGCGTCTGCCGATATTCACGGTAAGATACCGTTTTTTAAGTCGATAGCGCTTAAGATAGCAATCCTTGCGGTTGTATGTGCCGCGGTTGCAACGGGTATCAGCGTTATAATCTTTTCGAATCTGACCAAGGAACAGGTCAGGACTGCAGTTGAGAATAATATCGGCGATCTTGCTACATCCTACGCCGCACTTGTCAATGACAGGATAGAAGAGAAGGGTGAGCTTACCTATGATGACTATAATGAGCTTTTAAGTGCCGTCAAGATCAAGGGCATGAGCAGCTCATATGCATATATGGTTTCTTCGGAAGGTGTTACTTTATACCATCCGACGAAGGACAGGGTAGGCAATCAGGTTGAGAACGAAGTTGTCAAAGGATTGGTAGCTGAACTTAAGGCAGGCAAGACTCCGGAGGACGGAGTGGTTACATACCTGTTTAAAGGAGCCAATAAGATAGCCGGATACAGCATCTTATCGGACAGAAGTATTCTGGTTGTTACGGCGGATGAGAAGGATGCATTCTCATTCATGTCAAGCGTACGTAAGCTTGCAGTCGGACTCTTTATCGGTATAGTCATCATAGCGGGAGGCGCCGCAGCTATATTCTCAATGATGCTTACCAAGCCCATGACCTTTATCAAGGACATGGTTGTGGAGACGGCGGAATTCAACTTCGTATCCAAGGGCCGTGCCAAGAACCTTCAGTTGCGTTCCGATGAGCTCGGCAGTATAGCCAGAGCCCTTAAGCTTATGAGAGACAGCTTAAGAGGAATCGTCGGAGAGATCAATGTATCAAGTGATACACTCGATGCAAGGGTCAATCAGGTATCGGATTCAAGTATAGAGATAGATTCGATGTGTTCGGATGCTTCATCCACTACCGAAGAACTGGCGGAAGGAATGGAAGAGACATCGGCTTCGGCTGACAGCATACAGGCCAATATCCAGCAGATGAACGATGACGCGGAAGTCATCCAGGAGCTTTCTCATGACGGACAGGCTCAGGCTGTTGAGATCAAGAACAGGGCGGTTACGCTTAAGTCAGATACGGAAGCGGCCACCAGCCGTGCAACCTCGCTTTATGAGGATATGAAAGCACGTACGGATAAGGCACTTGCGGATTCACAGGCAGTGAAGAAGATCAATGCCCTTACCGAAGCAATAATGGAGATATCGAGCCAGACATCGCTGCTTGCACTCAATGCCAATATTGAGGCGGCAAGAGCGGGTGAAGCCGGAAGAGGCTTCGCGGTTGTGGCTACCGAGATAGGAGCGTTGGCCAATCAGACATCCAATACCGTTACCGGTATTAATGAGATCGTGGATGAGGTCAATGAAGTCGTTGCCAGGATGAGTAAGACGCTTACAGAGGCCATGGACTTTTTGGAGAACGTGGTCATCAAGGACTACGATTCATTCTCCGAGGTTAGCGCACAGTATATGAATGATGCGGAGACATTCAAGTTCAATATGGAGAATATTGACGAATCCGTATCTAAGCTTACCGGAGAGATAGCGGTAGTTGCCGAAGCATTACAGAAGATCGCGGGTATCGTTGGAGAGTCTTCATTCGGTGTTACCGATATAGCCGGCAAGACACAGGATATTACGGCACTTACGATAGACAACAGAGATGCGGTTGCCGAATGTATGGATGCCGTTAAGGGATTAAGAGAGATTGCGTCAAGATTCAAGATGAACGAATCTTAAGCTATACACATTATCATAATTACACAGGAGGGCTTTATGTTAGCCACATTGATTCCATTGTTTGACCGTGACATGAAAGTTAAAGCGTATTCGCTTTACGGTCAGAAGAAGAACTTTTTAGTGGATGCGAGGTATGTAAGTACATCGGCTCAGTATGATGCAGTCAACATCCCCAGCTTTGAGGTCATTGACAGCCTGGGACTTGATACTCTGCCTGATGATGTGGAGATATTCATACCCGTTACGAACATATCGATATTCGGCGATATTAACGGTCAGTGTCATGCTCCGCACGGACGTATAGTTATCCTCATGGACAACAGCATTACGCCCATGACTGACTATATCAAACGTATCAAGGAACTTAAGGCTGACGGATACAAGCTTGCGATCCGTAAGCTTGGTGTACAGGATTTCGAGCCTTATAAGGATATCCTTTCACTTGTTGATTACGTGATACTTAATCACCAGAAGATAGTTATCTCGAAGGCTAAGATATACTTCAAGGCACAGTATCCGAATGTAAGTCTTGTGGCAGGTAATCTCCGTTCACAGGAGATCTTCGAAGAGCTTAAGGCTGAAGGCGGCTATGAGTATTTTGAGGGTGAGTTCTACAGAATGCCCGTTAATAAGGGCGAGACGGATGTGGCACCCCTTAAGCTTAACTACATCGACCTCCTTAATGTGGTCAATGACAGCAACTTCGATCTTACGGATGCAGCGGACGTAATCGGAAGAGATACAGCCCTTGTAATGTCTTTGCTTGAGATAGTTAACAGGATGGCAAGGAATTCGGAGATTACTTCAATAAGACATGCGGCAGCAATGCTTGGTCAGAAGGAACTTCGTAAGTGGATCACAACGGCCATTACCAAGGAGCTCTGTGCAGACAAGCCCAACGAAGTATCAAGACTTTCACTTCTCAGAGCAAAGTTTGCCGAGGAACTCGCACCGTTATTTGAGATGGTGGTTCAGTCGCAGGAACTTTTCCTTATGGGATTGTTCTCTATCATAGATCTTATACTTGAGAAGCCCATGGATGAGGCGCTCGATCTTATGAACGTATCCAAGAACATAAGGTCGGCACTTGTCGATCATGACGGTCCTTACTATAAGGTACTTACCTTTATGGAAGCATATGAGGCAGGTAACTGGCAGGAAGTATCGAGAGTCATGGTTGTGGACAATATCGCAATGGAGGACGTATATAAGGCATATATCGATACTCTTGAGTGGTACAGGGATCTCTTTAAGTAAGTTATCAGGGTAACGCAGTTACAGATGCAACAGTTACTGAGTGATATCAAGAATCAGACATATAAGCCGGTATATCTGCTGTGCGGAGATGAGGCGTACTTAAGACTTCAGTATAAGAATAAGCTTAAGGAAGCCCTGGTGGCGCCGGATGACAGCATGAATTACTCCTATTTCAGGGGTAAGGATGTGAATGTCGGAGAGGTGATAGACCTGTCAGAAACCATGCCGTTCTTATCTGACAGACGTGTCATAATTCTTGAGAATACGGGCTTTGCCAAGGACGGTAATGATGCACTTGCTGATTATATAGCCGGAGGAATAGCTGACAGTACTGTCATAATACTCATTGAAGCGGCTGTTGACAAGCGCACGAAGTTATATAAGGCTATCGATAAGGCAGGACGTTGTGTAAGCTTCGATTCGCAGAATGACGACACGTTAAAAAAGTGGATTCTGGGTCGTCTTAAGAGAGAAGAGAAGCAGATAACGGCACATACATTAGATGTATTCCTTGAGACGGTGGGCACCGATATGTTCGCCATATCGGGTGAGCTTGAGAAGCTTTTATCCTATACATACGGCCGCAATGTTATAACGGAAGAAGATATAGCGGCTGTCTGCAGCGTAAGGCTTGATACGAAGATATTCGACATGATTGCGAAGATCGGACTTAAGCAGGGCTCTAAGGTGCTTAAGATGTATAACGAGCTTTTGCAGATGAAGGAATCGCCCTTCGGTATCCTGGCACTTATAGTCAGGCAGTTCAGTCAGATGCTTCAGATAGGAGATCTGATGGCAGCAGGTATGAGTCAGAAGGATATAGCGGCCAAGGCCGGCATGAGCCCTTATATAGTAGGTAAGTATATTCCCCAGGTTAAGAAGTTTTCCTATAAGGATATGACGAATATCCTGGATGCCTGCGCACAGACGGATTACAATATTAAGCGCGGACTGATAGGAGCGGAGCTTGGAGTGGAATTGCTCATAATGGATATCAGCAGGTAGTACGGACATAATGACGTGATAATGTTTGTGAACAGTGCATAGGTGCAGTAATTATCTGTATCTATGCATTTATATTAAGTAAGATACCGGAACGTCCGGACAGTGGCCGGATATGCGGTCGTAAGAATGGGAGAGAATTGATGAATATTGAGAAAGATCAGATGTATCGTCATTTTAAAGGGAATGTATATAAGATAGTGGCGATAGCCAAGCATACAGAGACGGGAGAGGATATGGTCATATATCAGGACGTCTACGGTTCGCACGAGATATATGCAAGGCCGAGGGATATGTTCGAATCGCCTGTGGATAAGGTGAAGTATCCGGATGCGGATCAGGAGATGAGATTTGAACTTCTGACCGAGGATGAGGCTGATTCGACGGGACTCAATCCGCTTGTTGAGGCTTTCCTTGATGCTGATTCGGCATCTGACAGGATTGATATATTAAGGCGTCTTGCGGATTCTGTTACGGATGATGACATACATATCATGGCCGGAGTCATGGATATAGAGCTTGACTATGATGCGGATATATCACAGAAGTATAAGACTTTAATGAGCAATCTTGCGATGAGAGACAGATTCGAAACCAATCGTTTGAGATAGACATAAGGAGAAAAACATGAAATTACTTTCGGTAGCAATACCCTGCTATAATTCGGCAGCATATATGAGCAAGTGCATCGATTCGCTTTTGGTGGGCGGAGAAGATGTGGAGATAATAGTTGTCAATGACGGTTCTTCTGATGAAACGTCCGATATCGGACACAGATATGAGAAGCTTTTTCCTTCTATAGTAAGGGTCATAGATAAGGAGAACGGCGGCCACGGTTCTGCGGTCAATGCAGGTCTTGAGGCGGCAAAGGGTCTTTTTTATAAGGTTGTTGACAGCGATGACTGGGTTAAGGAAAGTGCATACCTTGCGATTCTTGATAAGTTAAGGGAACTTTCGGGCTCGGATAAGGTGCTTGATATGCTTATAAGCAACTTTGTCTATGAAAAAGAAGGTGCCGATAAGAAGAAGGTTATGAGGTTCGGCCACGCCCTGCCCAAGGATGAACTCTTTACGTGGAATCAGGTCGGACATTTTCACAAGGGCCAGTACATACTCATGCATTCGGTAATCTTCAGGACGAAGCTGCTTCGCGATGCGGGCATAAAGCTTCCGGAGCACACCTTCTATGTGGATAATGTGTTCGTCTTTGAGCCGCTCCCGTATGTGAAGCATATGTATTACATGGACGTCAATTTTTACCGTTATTACATAGGAAGAGAAGATCAGTCCGTTAATGAGAAGGTCATGATCGGGCGCATAGATCAGCAGATCCGTGTCAATAAGATTATGATCGATTACATGAAGGAAAAGAAGAAAAAGATATTCGCCAACAGGCATCTTAAGAATTATATGATCAATTACCTGGACATAATCACCACGATCAGTTCGATCATGATGATATTGTCCGGAACTGAAGAAAATCTGGAGAAAAAGAAGGAACTCTGGCAGTATCTTAAAAACAGCGATCCTTACCTTTTCTACAGATTAAGGCTCGGTCTTCTGGGCACTACGATGAATCTTCCCGGCAGGGGAGGACGCAAAGTGTCTGTTGAAGGCTACAGAATAGCGCAGAGATTCTTTAAGTTCAACTAACTCTGTTCTGTATACGATTACATATATTACTGCGGCCATGATGAATGCCGTCATTACGTCGAACATCGAATGCTGCTTTAAGAATACGGTTGATAAGATGATCAGTATGCTTAATACAAAGCAGCTGCCCTTAATGTACTTGTTGGTACCAAGCTTTTTGTTGTGTGCGACTCCGAAGTAAGCTCCGATTGAGTTGTACACGTGGATGCTGGGCCAGAGATTGGTGGGTGTATCGATACGATACAGGCTTTTTACCATATGGGTAAAAATGTTCGTTCTGGGCAGCATGTAAGGGCGAAGGTGCTGAATGTTCGGCCAGAATGTCGATACCAGAAGGAATATCGTCATACCGGTGGCAAGGAACGCGAAGTTCTTATAATATCCCGCCTTGTCCGTGAACATTAAGTATGCTACAACCGCGACAACGTATATGAACCATAAAAGGTAAGGGATGATAAAGTACTCGCAGAACGGAATCTTATCATCGATGTTCATGTGTATCACGGTGTACTTGGCAGCTCTGTTCTGCTCAATGTAATTAAACCATGTCATATACACGATGAAGTATACGATCACGGGCATTGCCGTCATAAGCCTTTCTTTAAATTTTTTCATAATCTCCTCCGTGTCGGTATCAGTATACCAACTGTAAAGCTTCCTGCTCAGCGTAGACCGAAATGAAATCGGCTTTTGTATCAACTTCGCCGTCAGCGTGAACCCAAAGGGGTTCGCTTGTCCTTACCGTGTAGGACTTAGCTCTGTAATGGTCTATGCCGTCTACTTCAAAATGTCTTCCTTTATATGCCTTGGGCAGAGATACCAATATCTTAGCCTTGGATATCTTAGATATCACACACAGTTCAAGCATTCCGTCGTGGTTGTTGGCCTCGGGTCCGAACATGAATCCGCCGCCTTCGTACTTATGATTCATACCGCAAACGAATAACAGCTTGTTAAGGTGTGTTATATTGTCACTTCCGTTAAGTGTAAGTTCGCCGTCTATATAGTTGGCTGAGAACAGCTGCTTAAGCGCAACGCCCAAGTATGTGAGCTTGCCTAAGCCAATCTTGTTAAAGAAGTTCTTGATGCCTGAGCTCATGGCTTCTTCACATACGGCTGCGTCATATCCTATACCGGTGCTTACGATAAAGCGTCTGTCCGGTATATCCATGGATCCCGAACGCACTAAAGTGTTCTCACAATGTACGTGTCCCACATCCACAAGTATCGTCGTGGGCTTCTCCAAAAGATGCTTAACCGCCTCAACGGGATCGGTGGGCATTCCTATGTCTCTTGCAAGGTCGTTGCTTGAGCCGATCGGGATGACTGAGAGGATGATGTTCTTAAAAGAAGGTATCTTCTGCAGAACACCGTTGACCGTTCCGTCACAGCCCATGATAA
>JAEEGK010032794.1_pt1 | contig 10141 bp, 8 predicted proteins | sample 8958771 | NCBI WGS metagenome assembly JAEEGK01 (sample SAMN16246547, study PRJNA631951) | gut metagenome | biome: gut microbiome; feature: rumen; material: SC-attached | host: Bos | place: Iran: Karaj | collected 2018-10 | reverse complement strand
ATTTGGTCAGTTAGTCCCATTTATTTCAAACATACTCCCCGTCCCTTCACTTCGCCACCGTGGCTGCTCCCGTCCCGGCAAATCTTTTCCTCCACCTGCTCTTCTACCCGAATAAACTGTCACTCCACAACTTCTTCTCACTCAGAAAACCTACCCCTCCACCGCAAATGTAGATATTATTATTTTAAACTCCTAATCTTTTTAGGAGAAATATTATTTTTTTTCGGATACCCTCCGATTCTCACCAAGATCATAATCAGTCTCCCAGACTCGAAAATGCTCTCAGCCCAGGATAGCGAACCGGCACTAAGAGCAAATACCACTTTGAAACGATGATTTCGCCCTTGCCCTATCCCCTGTCCCACGTTACCTCCGGGTTTTTTCCGAATGATGTCCCTGAAACTCCACATCCTCCAGGCTTTTCCCCAATGACAACCAGTTGTGTAGCGGACTGTTGTTTCAGGAGAGAGACGGAGGATGAGAAAGGTGAAGCGGGGGAAGGACGAGGCGGCATAGTAGTTGTGAAAGGACCTGACGTTCAGCGGAAATACTTGATTGATATGAATAAAGGTGTGATTTGGGCATTGGCCATGATGTTCAGTTGCCCGATGCTTGCATCCGGGCAGGTGAAGCTTCAGTTTGTCGACAACGTGACAGGTGAACCGGTCCCGTATGTGCACGTGATATTTGGGGGCAATGAGGGGAAATATGCAAATGAGGGAGGGATGGTCGACATCCCCGATGGTGTCCTGACGGCCAGGGCAAGCCACATCTCCTATGAGCCGATGGCGCTTGAACTCATTGCCGGCGAAATGGTTACTGTTAAACTGACCCCCGTCGTAACCGAACTCAAACCTGCCATAATAGTACCCGGGAACCTGAAGAAGAAAACGACAGGTTACGCATCAGCCAAGGGCGAATCTACCATGGGAGGCCTGAACGGTTTCGCCCTGGCGGAGCATTTCAGTTATTCCACCTCCTGGCCAGATGCCCCCCTGGTCTATGCCGTTACCCTCAACCTCAATACGGTCAACCTCAAGCGCAGCAGTACCACCACGATTGGAGACGAAGTCTATACCGACGGTACCACGCACGTCGCGAAACTCCGTATCGACCTGAGGGAAACCGATCCCGCGACCGGCGGACCAGGAGTTTCCCTGATCGACGGAGGGGTCATCTACCCGGTAAAGGACGGTTTCAATCTTAACCTCCGCAACAAGTGCAGAGTGTCCCTGCCACAACCGACGGTTTTCCCGGAAGAAGGACTGTTCGCCGTGGTGGAATGGATAGTCACCGACGATGTCCGGGTGCAGGACGACGTCTCCCCAAGCATATGGTGCACACGCGCGGAAAACGGCTCGACGTCCTGGATCAGATGGCCGGTCGGAACCGACTGGAAGCCGAAACCCAAAGGACTGCATGACGACTATGACAAATCCTTCTGCATAAGCCTGGACCTGCTTCAATAAGGACAGCAGCCTTTTTTAGCTTTCCGTCAGTAGCAAACAGCCTTTCCAGATGCCCCTGACGGAGTTTTTTGCCTTTATCCGTTTCCATTTTGCATAAACGGGAAGCTGTCCCTACATTGCGTAAAAAAAAGAAAATGGACGAAGGGATAAAGGACATCTGGCATGTGTACTCTGACGGAACGAGGGCGGACATACCTTTCTTTTCCGATGAGGACAAGACGTTTGCCTGGAACAGTGTGGCAATCTGCGCCGAAAGGGCAGGAGTGAGGGTCCTGGTATCCACCGTCAACGACACTCATCTGCACGTTTTGGTACGAGGTGAAAAGGACAGGATCCTGAGATTCAAAGTGATATTGCAGCAGCGGCTGGCCAGACGATACAACAGGATACATTTTGCATCCAATGAGATCAAGACCAGGAAAGATGCGATGTCCAAGTTCATGTATGTCTACCGGAACTGTCTTGATTTCTACAAAAAGATGCCCGGAGAATACCCCTGGGGGTCAGGCAATATCTACTTTTCCGAGTTGAGCCGACGTCCTCCGTCCAACCGCCTGGGAGCGATGTCGTTGAGGGAGCAATACCGTTATTTCAAGACCAGGACGAAACTGCCTGAAGACTGGCTCGTGGATGCGGGGGGACGCATACTCCCGGAGTGTTTTATCGACTATAACCACGTCGAACATCTGTTCGGGTCGGTCAGGACCTTCATAGCTTTTCTGTATGTCCGGCGCGAGGATGAAACGGCCATGAAGCAGGAGATACATAGCAACTATCTGGAATCCAGAAGCATCCAGGACCTCAGACGGATAGGCAACGAGTATTGTGTCGGCGTATGCGGCAAGACTCTCGTCAAAGTGGATGTCCGGATCCGCCTGGCCATAGCGACCAGGATGATACGGGACGGCATCGCCGGCAGGTCAGCCAGTCTCGCCAAGGCTTTGTTGCTCAAGCCTGACGACCTCAACATGCTCGTCTGACCTGTCAGCGCTCGAAGTGCTGGTAATCCTTGGAACGGGTCCAGGAGCCTCCCCAGTGGAAACCGTGCTCGAGGAAAAGGCGGTGGCAGAGGTCGCCGCGCTCTATCTTATACGGAAATGAAGCCGAACGGTCGACGTAGGGAGCGGCGGAAGCGGGCTCGATGATGCGCACGCCCGCGGGCGTGACGCGGTAATAGGGATTGTAGAGAGGATTGATGTCAACGGCCTCGCCGTAGGCATGCTTGGAAACTGCATTCATGGAGGCCTTGTGGCGATAGTTGAAACAGGAACTGTTGTTGGCGGTCATGGAAGCCTCGTCGTCGGCGTCATAGTCGTCGATCAGGCGCATCCTCTCGATGGGATAGCCTGCGTCGTAGAGAGCCCTGAATATCTCCAGAAGGTCTCCAGAAATGGATTTGTTGGCAATCATCTCCCCGACGAGCGTCCTGCCGGACAGGTCCTTGTGGAGGACGCGCAGGTAGCGCAGGTCCTCCACGGCGACGGGGCAGCCGTCCTTGTAGGACCGGCCGTACATACGGGTGAAGACCGTACTGTCGATGGGGACGGCGGAGAAGAACGCGGAAGTGTCCGTCCCGTCAAGAGCACCCGCAGGGATGATATCGCCAGGAACGAAAGAATCAGGACGGACTTCCGTCGGATGGATATCGGAAACGGAGGCAGAGACAGTTGAAACGCCTCCGCCGTTTCGACGGCAAGCGACCAGCGAAAGCATCGCTGCCATCATAAAGGCCGATAACCTGAACGCCCTGCCCATCAGTCGATCATTCCTGACAGATCTTCGAATTTTGCCATCATAGTGGGATTGCCCTTGGTCAATTTCTTGATGGTCAATGCATCTGCCTTGTCATTGGCCAGCCGGAGGTTGTTCTCCGAACCGATCAGCGCTTCCTTTATCTTCTGAAGATGGGCGATAGACTTGTCTATCTCATCGATGGCGGTCTTGAACTTGTCGCTGGCCAGACGGTAGTTGCGCCCGAAGGCTTCCTTGAATGCCATGAGATTCTCTTCGAAATGCGTCACGTCCAGGGACTGGCTCTTAGCCTCGGCGAGCTGCTTCTGATAGTCCACGGTCTTGCGTGCAGCACCGACCAGGAGGGTGATCATCGACTTGAAGAACTGGGGACGGATCACGTACATCTTGGGATAGCGGTAAGATACATCTACGATGCCGCCGTTGTACAGTTCGCTCTCCGGCTCCAGCAAAGACACCAGAACGGCGTACTCGCAACCCTTGGCATTGCGGTCGGCGTCCAGTTTCTTGAAGAAATCCTCGTTCTTGTGCTTCGTGGCCGTCTCGTCCATCTCGTTCTTCATCTCGAACATAATGGAAATATACTCGAAACCGTCCACGAAGTCGCGGAAGATAAAGTCGCCCTTAGAGCCCCCCGAAGCGTCATTGTCCTTCTCGAAATAGGCATTGGGGAACATCGGTCGCATCTCCCCGTTGAAGATCGTGCTGCAATGGACTTCGAGCGTTTCGCCGACCATCTTGGTCGAAAGACGGGTCTTGAGATCCTTATAATAGGCGACTTGCTCTTCGGCAGCCTTGAGTTTGCCCTCGTAGGACTCCTTGATGCTGTTCTCACGGACGCTCGCCTCGGAGCGTGCCAGTTTCGCATCAGCCTTAAGCTGCACGATCTCCGCTTCCTTGGCGCGCAGTGTCTCCACCGCCCGCTGCTGCTCCTGCAGCACGGCAATGCGCAGAGCATCTGCGCTCTGCCCTGCAGCAGCCTTGAGCGCGGCAATTTCATTGTCGCGCTTGAATATTTCGCCCTGCCAGGCCTGCTCGGCCCTGGCAGCGCGCGCCTGCTCCTCCGCCTGCTGCTGGCGGCGCAGCTCTGCGAGCCGCCTCGACACCTCAGCGTCGAACTCGGCACCCTTCACTTGACTCACTATCGAGGCATAATCAGCCTCATCAACGGAAAAAACGCTTCCGCACTTGGGACATTTCAATTCTCTCATACTTATATATACTATATCAAAGGGAGAACCTTTCAAGATTACACACAAAGTTATAACTTTTTCCGTCCGTTTTTCGTATCTTTACTCGGTTGTTCCACAAACAAGTAGTGTATTTATGAAATCCAACAAGATCGACGTGGTGCTCGGGCTCCAGTGGGGCGACGAGGGCAAAGGCAAGGTCGTAGACGTATTAACTCCTGATTACAAGATTATTGCACGATTCCAGGGAGGTCCCAATGCCGGGCATTCACTGGTTTTCGACGGTGACGGCTTCGTACTGCACACCGTACCTTCCGGCATCTTCCGCGAAGGCACGGTCAACGTCATCGGCAACGGCGTCGTGATCGACCCCGTCATCCTTATGGACGAGATCCACGCCATCGAGCAGAAAGCCGGAGACATCACCGGAAAACTCGTTATCTCCAAACGTGCCCACCTCATCCTCCCTACCCACCGCATGCTTGACGCTGCAAGCGAGGCCGCCAAGGGCAAGTCCAAGATCGGTTCCACCCTCAAGGGCATCGGACCGACCTATATGGACAAGACCGGGCGCAACGGCCTGCGCATAGGCGACATCCTCTCCGAGGATTTCATCAATAAATACGAAGCCCTGAAGCAGAAGCATTTCGGTCTGCTTTCCCAATATGACTTCCAGTTCGACATCACCGATTACGAGAAGCAATGGATGCTGGCTGTCGAGGAGATGAAGCGATTCGAATTCATAGAGAGCGAGGTGTACGTCAACAAAGCCCTCGACGAGGGTACGCCCATCCTCGCCGAAGGCGCACAAGGCTCCCTTCTCGACATCGATTTCGGCACATATCCTTTCGTGACCTCATCCAACACTATGAGTGCCGGTGTATGCACCGGGCTTGGAGTGGCGCCGACGCGCGTAGGAAAGGTGTACGGCATCTTCAAGGCCTACTGCACCCGCGTCGGCAGCGGTCCTTTCCCGACCGAGCTCTTCGATGAGGACGGCGAGACGCTGCGCCGCATCGGACACGAATACGGCGCCACGACGGGCCGCCCGCGCCGCTGCGGCTGGCTCGACCTCGTCGCGCTCAAATATGCCGTGATGATGAGCGGAGTGTCCGACCTGATAATGATGAAGTCCGACGTGCTCGACGGCTTCGACACCATCAAGGTCGCCGTCGCCTATAAGGAAGGGGACAAGATCCTTGACAGCTTCCCCTACGACGGAGGCGTCAACATCGAGCCCGTTTACAAGGAGTTCCCGGGCTGGAAAGCCCCTCTGAGCGGCCTTCGCCGCTTCGAGGACTTCCCCCAGGCCTTCAAGGACTACATCGCATTCATCGAGGCCGAGACCGGATGCCGCATCAGCATCGTCTCCGTAGGCCCCGACCGCAACGCCACCGTCGTCCGCTAGCCTCCTCACTCTACCCGGAATTACTCCGGCATTCAATACAGGAAAAAGCACAGATCACATTGATTTGTGCTTTTTCCGGCTCCAAGGGAACAGAATAAGCACAAAACCTCACCTCTTGTTCCTCCTCATTTCAAGCACAAAACCGTCGTTCCTGTGCCTGAGCCGTTGCCCTCTCCACAATTCAGGAGCAACGAAAATAAGTAAAGAAATCTACGAAAAAGTTTCGTAGTTTAAAAGAAATGTCTATATTTGTCGTGAGGACCAATCATAAGGCACTATGAAACAGAAACTCACGGCAAAGGAAGAAGAGATAATGAACATTTTCTGGCAGAAGGGCGAGCTATGCATCAGGGAACTGGTGGACAGTTTCCCAGAGCCGAAACCAGGATACACCACCGTATCCAAGCAGGTGGGATTCCTCGAGGAGAAGGGGTTCCTTCAGCGCAGGCCCATCGCCAACACCTTCCTTTACAAACCAGCCATCAGCGAACGCGATTACCACGGCATCACCATAGGTGACGTGGTGGACAAGTATTACGGCAAGTCCTATTCCAGTCTGGTCCTGCATTTCGTGGAGGACAGGAAGATGGACCTTGACGAACTCAAGGAGATAATAGACATCATTGAGCATAAAGACAAATAAAGCCATGCTGAACCTTGTCATATACGAAGCCAAAGTGGCCTTGCTCCTGGCGGTATTCTACATCTGCTACAGGGTCCTCCTGAGCCGTGAGACCCTGCACAGGCTCAACCGCATCGTGCTCACAGGAAGTGTCTTGGTGTCCTTCATCCTGCCGTTCTGCGTGCTGACGGTCCACCGTACGGTGGAAGTGGCCGCCGGGGCGGACGCGCCCGCCTGGCCGGCCCTGCCGGCTTTGCCGCAGGGGCCGGCGGAGGCCGCGGTGGCCGCTGCCGCGGCGCCGCTTCCAGCAGCCTCACAGGCCGGCTGGCTGCTGCTCCTCATTGCCTTCCTGTATTTCTCCGGAGTCGCCTTCTGTCTTGCCAGGACAGTCGTAGAACTGGTTCAGGTCTTCAGAATCATCCGCTCAGGGGAAACACGTCCTCAGGATGACGGCACCGCCCTGGTCATCGTCGACCGTGACATAGCACCGTTCAGCTGGATGAAATGGATCGTGCTGTCGAGGGAAGACTATGAAAGCGGCAACACACACATACTTAAGCACGAGCGCGCGCACATCCGCCTCGGGCACGCGCGCGATCTGCTCCTCATCGACATCCTCTCCGCGATGCAGTGGTTCAACCCGGTTATGCGTATGCTCAAGGACGATCTCCGTGCCGTCTACGAGTACGAGGCGGACGATGCAGTCCTGCGTGAAGGGGCGGACATCAAGGAATATCAATACTCATTAATAAGAAAAGCTGTCAGTGCGAGCGGCTACTCCATCACCAACAGCTTTAATCACAGTATCCTTAAAAATCGTATTACTATGATGTCGAAAACAAAAAGCAGGACATTGCGGGGGCTGAGAGCCCTCTATGTCATCCCGCTCGTCGCAGCGGGCCTGGCCTGCAACTCGCAGACCGTCACTGACTACAAAGTTAGTGAAGATTCTTCAGAAACAAAAGCCTTAGGTCAGAACAATGTCGTCCGTGTGGAATTGAAAAAGGATGAAGCCGGGGACATCCACTTCTACGTCAATGGGGCTGACACAGGGTTTGACGGCCTGGGAGAGGCCGTCGCAGCATCCTGGAAAGGGGATGGCTTCGATATGGTATCCATCTATTCTGATCCGGACATCGACTTCGGTTTCATCGATGATATCCGGAATGTACTTCGCGGGATCCAGGCCCTGAAGATAATGTATACCAGCCCTAAGGGGACAGAAGTGGTGAGGAGGCTCCCTCCCTCCAAGGAAACCGCGGAAGCCGCAGGAATGCCCCTCATCGAAGAGCCCTTGGCGACGGTTTCCAGGGACAACATCTGTGTAGTGAGGATCAATTCAGCGGACAAGATCCTGTACAGTACTTCGGAAGGGAAACTTGTCGTCGCCAGGGACGGGAAACCCGGTCTGGAGCAGTTTACGGCTGATGCAGCAGAATCCATCAGGCGGCTGACTCCGAACGGGATATTCTCTTTCCAGTGCGACAGGGGCACCAGTTTCGGCACATTCCTGGAGTACCAGAACGCCTTGGTCTCCGCCTATGACCTCGTCCGTGGAGAATATGCCATGGATGTCTACTCCAAACCGCTCGACGCACTCTCCGAGCAGGAACTGGCCGCAGTCCTGAAAAAAGTCCCCTTGAATATTTACGAAGCCGAAACCAAGAACCGTCCCGCCCGGTAGGTCACTCCTTCCTATCGTGATGATGAATAATGAGCAGGCGCACTTTCGTCGTTATATGATACTATTTGCGCTCAACCCCACATTATAATCCGGGGCTGAGCGCATTTTTGTATCTAAAATGCCGTTTTTGCGCCTGGGAAGACTAAATCCCGACGCGGCCGAAGATGTAGTCGACGTTCTTGAAATAGTAGTCGAGGGTGAAACAGGATTCCAGCTCATCGACTGTAAGGAGTCTCATTACGTCAGGGGACTCCTTCAGCAGAGTCTGATAGTCAAGACCTTCGGTCCAGGCTTTCATCGCGATGGGCTGGACGGTGTCGTATGCCTGCTCGCGTGCAAGGCCCTTGCCGATAAGGGCGTTCATCACACGCTGGGCGAAGATGACGCCCTTGGTGCGGTAGATGTTCGCAAGCATCGTCTCGGGATAGACCACGAGATTCTCGAGGATGCCCTTAAAGCGGGTCAGCATGTAGTCCAGCAGTTCGGTGGCGTCCGGGAGGATGATGCGCTCGGTTGACGAGTGGGAAATGTCGCGCTCGTGCCAGAGCGCAACGTTCTCGTAAGAGGCTGCCATATAGCCGCGCATCACGCGGGCGCAGCCGCAGATATTCTCGCTGCTGATGGGGTTGCGCTTGTGGGGCATGGCGCTGGAGCCTTTCTGGCCCTTGCGGAAAGCCTCTTCCACTTCGCGGACTTCCGTCCTCTGGAGGTTGCGGACCTCGAAGGCCATCTGCTCCAGGGTGGAGGCGATCAGCGCCAGCGTACCAATGTAGTACGCGTGACGGTCGCGCTGCAGCACCTGAGTGGAGATGTTGGCGGAATTGATGCCGAGCTTCTCGCAGACATAGTCCTGGATGAAAGGAGGGATGTTGGCGAAATTGCCGACGGCACCGCTCATCTTGCCGGCTTCGACGCCGGCGGCGGCGGTCTTGAAGCGCTCGATGTTGCGCTTAATCTCCTCGAACCACAGGGCCCACTTGAGACCGAAACTGGTGATGTCGGCGTGGATGCCGTGGGTACGGCCGATGCAAGGTGTGGACTTGAACTCCAAGGCCCTGTGGCGCAGGACTTCGAGGAACTCCTCCAGGTCTTTCAACAGAATCGCATCTGCCTGTTTGATAAGATAACCGTTGGCAGTGTCCACGACGTCGGTGGAAGTCAGGCCGTAATGGACCCATTTGCGCTCCTCGCCAAGGCTCTCGCTGACGGCGCGGGTGAAAGCCACCACATCGTGGCGGGTCTGCTCCTCGATCTCCTTGATGCGGTCGACCTTGAAGGTGGCGTTGGCGCGGATCTTCTCGACGTCTTCCGGAGGGATGACGCCGAGCTTGCTCCAAGCCTCGCAGGAGAGTGTCTCGACTTCGAGATAGGCGCTGAACTTGTTCTCCTCGGTCCAGACGTCCCTCATTATCTTTCTGGAATATCTCTCGATCATCTTTACCTCATGTTTTTCAGGAACTTCGCGATGTTCTCGTCAATACGCGAGCGGACGTCGGCGCATTCGGTGCGCTCAAATTTCTCGCCCGTGATGCTCTCGTAGAGCTCTATGTAGCGGTCGGTGATGCCCGCGACGACCTCAGGGGTCATATCGGGGACTTTCTGGCCTTCCTGGCCCTGGAAGCCGTTCGCCATCAGCCACTCGCGGACAAACTCCTTGGAGAGCTGACGCTGGTGCTCGCCTTTCTCCAGGCGCTCCTCGTAACCGTCGGCATAGAAATAGCGCGACGAGTCGGGGGTGTGGATCTCGTCCATCAGCATTATGCGGCCGTCCTTGCGGCCGAACTCGTATTTCGTGTCCACGAGGATGAGGCCGCGCTTGGCCGCAATCTCGGTGCCGCGCTGGAAGAGCGCGAGAGTGTAGCGCTCCAGTTCGGCGTACTCATCGGCCGGAACTATGCCGCGGGCGATGATCTCCTCGCGGCTGATGTCCTCGTCGTGCCCTTCGGCGGCCTTGGTCGTCGGGGTGATGATAGGTTGGGGCAGGCGCTCATTCTGGCGCAGGCCGTCGGGCAGCGC
>JAEEGK010032793.1_pt1 | contig 10141 bp, 5 predicted proteins | sample 8958771 | NCBI WGS metagenome assembly JAEEGK01 (sample SAMN16246547, study PRJNA631951) | gut metagenome | biome: gut microbiome; feature: rumen; material: SC-attached | host: Bos | place: Iran: Karaj | collected 2018-10 | reverse complement strand
AAAAGAGAATATAAAAAAAGATTCAAAAACTACAATAAATAATTACAATATTATTAATAATGTAAATTATAAAGATATTTTGAAAAATAATATTTCAAATTTTTCACTATTAAACAAATCAATAGAAGCTCATAATATATCATTAGAAAATATAAATTATAAATTATTAAATGATATAAATCTAATTACAAAATCATTAAAAAATATTTTGTTTTATTTAATTCAAATTAGATTTACATATTTAGAAGAAAAATCCTATTTAGATTTAAAACAAATTTTATTTAAAATAGAATTTAAAATGATTGAAGTAAAAAAATCATATCAAAATGTTATGAAATATATTTTTCGTGAAATGATAATTAATATTATTTTATTTTATGGAGATAATAAATCTCCTAAAGAGAAATTAGAAAATATGGCTAAAGAATTAAATCAAATACAAGAAAATTTTTTTGATTTAATTAATTCTTTTGAAAATTACTTTTATGTTTTTCGTAATTCGAGTCTAAGATTAATAAATATTTTAAATAATAAAAAAGAAAAAATAAATTCAAAATTATATTATACTTAATTATTCTTTCACTGATTTTTATAATTCAAAAATTTATATTAAAATCAATTATTTTTTTTTCCATTTTTTTTTTATATAAATAAATGTCAATAAAAGAAATATTTTTTTCAATAACAGAATATAAACCCTTAAAATTTGATTTTTCAGATTTTTCCTTTAAATTTTTTTCAGAAGAAACAGGTTTTGTTGTTACTATAGATTTTTTAGATAATAAAATAATAAGTGATAAAACAGAAAGAAAAGGAGATTTAAAATATTTGATTACTGCATTAAAAGAAGGTGAATTAATTGGAATAACAAACTTAATAATAAAAAAAGAGATTTTTTCACAAAAAATAAACAATATAAATTTTAAAGATTTAAAATTTACAATTAGTGATTATATGATTAAAAAATTATTTGAAAATTCAAAAATAGAAAATTCTCAAAGAGAAATTTTAATATCAATAAATGTCCAAATAAAATATCTGAATAAAAAATTAAATTTTAAAAAGAAATTTAAAAAATTGAAAAAAAATCCGACAACTCAAAATCGTGCAATAAGTGCATTAAGAATAAGAGAACAAAATAATATGAATTTTAAATTTAATAATTCATCATTATCAAATAGATCTGATAATTCAAATTCCAGTTTTAATGAAAAAAAAAAAACTTTAATGAAAACAACAAGTTTTATAAATCAATTTTCATCCTCAAAATTTAATAGTTTTTCCTTTGATTCTGAATCAAGTGAAGAATCAATTATTGATAGTGTTTTAATTGATAATGAATATACCAAAGAAGAAGAAGAAGAAAATTTTGAAATTAAAACTAAAATTACTTTTTCTAACAATGATTATCCAAGTGATAATGAATTAAAAGGAAAAATTAAAAATATTATGGATAAAAATTATAATTTAATAAATGAGAAAAATAAATATTTAATGAGAGTTATTAACAAAAAGAAGAAATTACAAAATGCTTATTTTAATTATTGTAATAAATTGAATAATATATTAAAAAAAAAAGAAAAATTAAATCAAGCTAAAACTAAAAAAAAAATACAAGTTGAATTAAATAAAAATAATCAAGGAAGAAATAATGTTATTAATAATTTAATTAAAGGAAAAGAACAAGAATTTTCAATTATCAATAACCTTTTTAATGATTATGAAAAAAAAGATTATCAAAAAAATAATATTGATAAAATAATTCATTTATTATTAAAGGCTATTCAAACAAATTTAGATTTGGATATTAGTTTAAATGATTTTTTTGATAATGAAGGAATTCGTCAATTTAGAATTATTTGTCAAAAATATGGATTAATAGAAAGTATTCTTCCTAACCAAATTAAAGAAGACCCAAATGAATAAAAAAGTATTAATTTGTAAAAGAGAAAGAAAAAAAATTAAAGATTAATAATTTATTTAAGTATATTTATTTTTATTTAAAAAAAGTATTTTATATAAACTAAACTTTTTTAAAAATAAAAACATAAAAGGAATATTGTTCAACAAAATATAGAATCAATATACAAAATTAGTTTAATTGAATTTGAATTAAGCTTAATTATCTTAATCCTCTTTAAAATTCTTTAATTAAAAACATTTTTCTCAATATATTCTAAAAACATTAAATTGCGATTGAAACTGAAGTTTTGTTCTTTCTATATTCTTGATGAGCTCCACTTAGTTTAACATTCAAATTGATTTAAGGGATAAGATAAAAATTTAAATTTATTTTAAATGAAATAAAAAATAAGTTTTTCTTCATTAATTTTTTAGGAATATATTCCATTACGTATTTTCATTTGGGAAATTTATTTTATTTGATTATAAATATTAATTTGATTTTTTTATTCAAAAACATCAATAAAAGGTTTTTTGGAGTTTGAAATTAATATCTTAAAAGATAAATTTGTTATTATTTTATTTAATTTATATTTTGAACTATTATTTTGAATAAAATTTATGGTATTTTTGAAAAAAATTTAATTTATAAATTTTTAAAAATGAATAAACAATAATTAATTATACTAAAAATCATTTTTTTCATTAAAGAAATAAAAGATTATATATTTTGAAAATATTTTTATGAAAAAAAAAGAAATATAAAATTAATTATTATATATTTTCTTTTTCTTTTTCTTTTTCTTTTTCTGTATCCTTATTTTTATTTATATTTTCATTTAATTCAAAAGTATTTCTTTTAGGAGTATTAAAATTATTACTAAAAACAAATTTTCTATCTCTTGGTAATTTAGTATTTACAATTCTATAACCTAATTCTCTAATATAATTTCCTTTATGAGGTTTAATAAATTCATTATTAACAGTTCCAAAATTATCATTATTAGAACCCCAATTTCTATTCTTTAAAATTTTAGTATTAAATTTATCAAATCCTTTTTCAGTGGTAATTTCATAATCTTGACTTAAAGTATTAAAAATATTACTTTTAATCCTTCTTTGATATAAATATGCTCCTGTTGGTCTTAAAGATTTCATTTTCTTTCTTTCATTAAATGACATATAGTTTACTTCATCATTTTCCGTAAAAACACTTCTTAAATTAGGTAAATTTCCAATATTTTTTGATAATTGAATTTCATTGATTAATTGACTTTTATTAAATGAAGTTTGATTACTTAAAAAACTATTTTGTTCATTTGCATTTTTATTTAAAGAATAAGCTTTCTGAATTAATGGATTATCAACATTAAATTGTTGTGAATAACCAATATAATTATTATTTTTATTGTTTGTTATTGAATCATTTATTTGTTGATTATTTGAATCTGAACTTAAGATTTTTTCAGTTGAGAAATTTCCAGTGAAATATCTTTTTGAATTTAAATTTTCTGTATCAAAAGCAAGTTTACTGAATTCTTCCATTGAAGGTTTCTTAAATTTTTCTGAAAAATTTAATCCTCCTTCTTTTCTTCTTTTTTTATCTCCTGTTATAATAGTGACTCCAACTTCAGGAATAATTTTATCAAAATTTTGTCCAGCTGGAATAATCATAACATCATCTTTTTTATTATTTTTATTTTTATTTTTAAAAATATCCATATTAGGATTTCTTATAATTTCTGTTTCTTCTCTCATTTTTTTTATTGTTTTTTTATGAACAATTGAACTTCCTCTTCTTCCATTTTCATTTTTATTACTTGAAATATTAATTTCTTCTTCATCATCATCAATATTATCAAGTTTAAAACTAGAATTAATTTTTTTTGAACTGTTTATTTGATTTACTATTCCTTCAGCAAAATCAACTAATTTTTTATTTTTCATATTTGAAAAACTATTTCTTGGAGCTTTTGTTATTAAATGTCTAAAAGTTCTTATATCTTTCATTGCTGGTTTTGACCAATAAAATTCATTTCCTAAATTTGATTCTATATTATTTTTTGGCTTTAATTTTATTATATTACCATTTGAATCAAAAGTTAATTTATTACTATCAAAGTTTTTCAATTTTTTATTTTGTTGATTTAATAAATTTAATTCTCTTCTTTTTGCCTCTTCTTCAATTCTTTTTTGTTCTTCTTTTTTTTTATTTTCATATTCCATTTCTTTTCTTAATTCATTTATTTCTGGAGAATTATCTTTTATTATATATTCATTAAAATAAAGTTCTTCAGGTAAATCATATGAAGGAAGATCAATCCAAGGACCTTCTCCTTTATTATTTCTTGGTTTCTCAATATTTTTCTTTTCATTTTTCTTTTCATTTTCTTCTTTTTTTTCTTCTGAAATAATTTTATTTTCACTTATTTTTTTATTTTGTATTTCATCTTTTTCTTTATTATTTAAATTATCATTATTTTGATTAAACAAACTTACTTTTTTTTCTTCTGAATCTTTATCAACAGCAATTAAATCATTATTTGATAAATTTGAAGATTTAATAACTTCAAATTCAATTGGAGTAAATTCAGAATATTTTATTTGATCAACAGAACTTCTATCATAAATTGGAGTTTTTGGTTCTTCTAATTCAAGCCAAGTATTATGTATATTTGCTTTTGGAACATCAAAAAATATTTTTTCTGTTTCATTATGTCTTATTTCATACGGAATAAATTTTGCTTTTAAAATAGGTTCTATTGATTTTTTAATATAATTAAAACAATGATCTCCTATTCTTCCAAATGTTTCTTTAGAATGAACTTTTGTAACTGTGAGAGATATTATTTTTTCTATTAATATTTTTGATATTGTTTCTGCATTGTTATTATAGTAATTATTAATATTATTTTCATTTTGAGAATCTGAACTTTCATTCAAATCTTTTTCCTCATCTTTTCCTTTTTTATTTGAAGTTGTATTTTTTATATCTTTTTTATTTTCTGTCATTTTTTTTATATTTAAATTATAATTATATTTATATTTAATTAGGAATATCAAATTTTAAGTTACATTTTATTATTTTTTTTGTTTTTTTAATAATTTATAATAGTAAATATGGGTAATTGTGTAAGAAGAGAAATTGGATTTGAAATAGATGAAAATCCTGAATCTCCTTTAGGTAATGAATTATTAGATAAAATAAGAGAAATGAAAAGTTTAGCTCAAGTTCAAAATGATATTCCAGAACAAGACTTAAATGCTTTAGATATAAATAATGATAATTTGATTGAAACTCCTAAAATTGAAGAAAATATTTATAAATCAAAAAATAAAAAAAGACCTGAGAGAAAAGACTTTTATGAAATTGAAGATAATAATTATAAAAATGATTTTAATAATTATAATCCAAAAAAAAAAGATGAGAATGTTAATTATAATAATATTAATAATAAAAAAAAAGTTGAAAATGAGCCAATCAATTATAATGAACAAAATAAAGAAAATATTGATTTGAATAAATTAAATGTTAAAGGAGTTTTTTTTAATGGTGAAATTATGGGAAACCAAAATGATGAAAATGAGATATTGAAAAACAAAAAAAACAGTGAAATTCAAAAAAATGAAATAAAAATTAGTGGAATTAAAAATAGTAACATAAAAAAAAGTCAAAACGATGATTTCCCGGAAGAAAATGAAAGAAATGAATTAGAAGAAGACGTTTCAGAAAATGATAAAAATGAATTAGAAGTTTCAGAAAATGAAAACATTAAAAAAAGAAATAATGATGAAGAAGAAAATAATAATTTAAAAAACAACACAGAAGATGAAAAAGAAAATAATAATATTAACAAAGATAAAAAATATGATATATTAGACGATTTAAAAAGAGGTAGAGAACAAAGTATAAATGATGATGAAGATGATAATGATGAAATATTGAATGAATTAAAGAAAAATAGAGAAGAAAATCAAATCAATGAAGATGAAGATAATAAAAACCTAAATAATGAAATTGAACATCCTGAAGAATTTTATGAAAGACCAGGTTCTAGTTTTAATAGAATATATTTAAATTCTTTTAAAAATAGAAATACAAAAACTTTATTAAGAGATGATGATAATGTTAAAGAGGATATTCTTAATCTTTACATTTAAAATAAATAAATAATCTTTTATTTTTTATTTTATAACAATATTTATTAAAAGAAAATGATAAAAAAAGATAATAAATAATAAATAAATATTAAATAAAAAATGTCAGTTAAAAATCCTTTAAGAAATTTCGGAGAAGCAAAAACAAATAGAAGTAATAAAATTCAATCTTTAGATACAACAAATATATCACTTCAATTAACAAGAATAGGTAAAATGTTAGAAGATTCTATATTAAAATTTACTAAAAGATATTTAATAATATCAACAGAATTAGAAGAAATGAAAAGAGAATTTATAGGACAAATTGTTTTAATTAATGAATATTTAAATTTAACAAAAAAAGAAATTAGATATGAAAAATATGATTCATTTAATCAAGGTAAATATTCAAATATATCAAATATTCCTTTAATGCCTAATTATGAACAAAAAGCAATTTTGAAAGGAGAAAAAAATAATAAATCTTATTCTCGTTTTAATAATAATTTAAATAATTTAAGTGTTAACTCTCATAGATATAATTCTTCTATTTATCATAATAAAAATAGTAATTCGATTAGTTCAAGAGTTTATAGTCCAGATATGAGATCAATTAAATCTTCTTCTACAAAATCATTAAGAGATGATAAAAAATATAACAGTTATAATAAAAAAAATTATAAAAGTAAAATCAGAAATGAAGCTATAAAATATAATAATTATCATATTAAAAAAGATGAAATTTTAGATTCTTTACCTGATAATAAATCAAAAGGTATTTTCTTATTAATTGATTCAAAAGTTTTATCATATGAAGATAAAATAAAATTATTATTTACAAAAAAATTTATTTTTAAAAATATTCATCCTCGTGATATTTTAATCGATGAATTAAAAGAAGTTCAAGATAAAATTCAAGTTTTAAAAAATAAAGAATTAAATGAAGAAGATGAAAAAATTATTAATAAAATTATGTCTTATCCTTCAAAAACTGCAAAGACAGGATTAAATTATTTAACTTTTGATAGAGAAAATGAATTATTGAATAATGAAAATGAAGTAAATTTAATTTTATTAAAAATGATATATTCTTGTTTAAATGAAATATACTTTTCTAATAATATTAAAGAAGGATATGAATATTTATTTAAAAAATATGAAGTAAATTCAATTAAAAATCTATTTTTAGATGTTATTTATAAAAAAATTTTTAATGATTCTTTAAAAGATAAAACTAATAAAAAAGCAGAAAAAATAATTAATGATATTAACGAAAATAAAACATTAATGACTACTAATTTGATTGGTAATACTAATAAAATTTTTAATTATGTTTGTTTTTCTTTGGATGAAATTTGTGAATTTTTAAAAGAAATCAAAGGTTTAGATAAAGAAATGAAAAAAAATATTTTAAATAAAATTGAATTAAAAAATTTAATTGAAAAAGAACAAAAAATAAAAAACAACCTTCAAAGATAAAAAAATTGTATTTTGACTGTATATTTTGAAGTGTTGATTTTTGATTATTTAAATATTTTAATTTATGAAATTAATATTTTTATTTTTAGAATCAATTTTTACATAAACTACAAAATTTTATTTTTATGTATTATAATTTTTTTTTTTATAGAAAATAATTTATATATATGATATAATTAGATATATTATCTTTATTAAATTTATTTTTAAATCATCAAAAATTTGATTTGTTTTTTACAAATCATTTCTTTTGATTTAATTAAATAAAAAAGATTTTAATTTTACAAATTTTATATATTCAACAAATAAATTATTTATTTCTCTAATAATTGCATTTTTTATTTTTTAACTTAACTATTATCTAAACCTTAATAATGAATATTTGAATAAATTTTCAATTTTTTTTGACTAGTATCAAAAATTTAAAAGGAATAATATTCTAAACCAATTATATATTAAAAATAAAACTATTTAAGATTGTTAGAGCAATTAATTTCTCTTAATATTACTCATTTTTAATTTAAATTTAATCATGTGTATAAAATAATATTAATTATATAAAATAAATTTAAATATCAATATGAATGATTTTGCAAACTTTCTTCAAGAAAATTTAGGAGAACATGAACCAAAAGAAATAGAAGAATTAATTCTTGATGATTTATTTAAAGATTGTAGTGAATTTTCAGAAGAACATAAATTAGCATTAGAACAATATTCTAATTTAATTCATTTATCTTTAAATGGTCTTGGGTTAAAAACATTAAAAAATTTTCCTTGTATCCCTAATTTATATATATTACAAGTCAAAAACAATAAATTAACTGGAGAAGATTTTCAAGAAATTTTAAAATTATATCCTAATTTATATAAACTTAAATTATCTAATAATTTAATAAAATCTTTAGATATTTTTTTACCACTTGAAAAATCAAAAATTAAAAAAATAGAAATTGAAAAAAATCCAGTTAATGAAAATAATTTAAATTTTAAAGAAGATTTATTTAACATTATGCCAAATTTAATTACTATAAATAGAGAAAAAAAAGATGGAGAAATTTTAGAATCTACTATTTATAATGAAAGTGAAAATAGTGATGAAGAAGATTATGAAAATGAAGAAGAAGAAGAATATGAAGAAAAAGAAGATGAAAGTGATGAAGAAGAAAGTTTTTATGATGAAGATGAAGGAGAAGATTAAATTTATTTTATTATTTTTTATAATTTTATTTAATCCTTTGATAAATAAAAAAGAGATTTCATAATAACAAATAAATTAAATTTTATAATGCTTTTATTTATATAAAGTGTGTGAAAAATAATATTAAAAAAGGCTTAATAAAAATAATTAAATCGATTAATAAAGTATCTTTTTAGTTTTTTTCCATAACTGATTCTTATTCTTTAACAAAGGTATGTTTTTTTTTCAAAGGAACTTCTTTTTATTGATATATGTTTAAGTCTATTATCAAAAATCTATTATTTAACTCAATTTTATTAATTTGATTTTTTAATTATTATTTTATTTTTCTTTTATTTGTTTTTTATAAAAATATCTTTATAATTTCATTGAATTACTTTTTTATCTATAAATAAAAATATTATTAGACTATATAATATAAATTAATCTTTATTTAGAATATCATTTATAGATATATATTCCTTTAAGCTCATAATAAAATATAAGAATGATTTTATATTTTGTTTTTGACAAAAGTAATTAATCAAAATAAAAAGCATTTAAAAGATTAAATTATTATTATTAAAATACATTAATTAAAATATACAGGAAAATATTAATTTTATTATTTATTAAACAATAAATAGAATTTTTAAAACCAAGGATCACTTAAAAAGACAATATTCTAAGATTATTATCATCAATAGAATTTTCTATAATTTGAAAAATAACTTTTAAAGGATACTCATCATTAGAATTTCCAATAAAAATACCATCTTCATAATTATTATTTCCTTCATCTTTACAATTTTTAAATATTTGATTTCCCATAAAAATATTGATAAATTTTTGAATTTCATCATCAACAATTAAATCATTTCTATAATTATTAAAAACAACACAGAATAAAATTTTTTCAATTAACTCACTTTTATTAATTACAGCAGAAAGAATAGAATGAATAACAGTAGGAATAATATCATAAAGGCATTGAGAAGTTAAAAAAAAAGAGATGTTTTTAGTTAATCTAATTTCATCCATTTCTCTATCTTCAAAATATAAATATTGTATATCATTAAAAGCACAAGAAACTGTTTCTTTATTAAAAGATATATTATTTAATTTAATTAATTCTAAATATATATAACCTAAAATTGAATTTAAACCATTTGAAGTTGCAAATTGCTTTCTAAATACAAAAATATCATCTGAAGTAGTTATATATTTATGAACAAAATTTTTAAATGAATTTTTTGGAAATATTTGACATATTCTATAAAATACTCTTTCTTTTATTTCTTTTTCATCATATGATAAAATTTCTTGGGAACTCTTTTTTGATTCTTCTTCATATATTCAATATCCTATTTTTGGGTCATATCCTTTATTTTGTAAAAAAATTCTAAAACATCATTTATATAATATTGCATTGTTTCTTCT
>JAEEGK010032791.1_pt1 | contig 10141 bp, 5 predicted proteins | sample 8958771 | NCBI WGS metagenome assembly JAEEGK01 (sample SAMN16246547, study PRJNA631951) | gut metagenome | biome: gut microbiome; feature: rumen; material: SC-attached | host: Bos | place: Iran: Karaj | collected 2018-10 | reverse complement strand
GCAGGAGGACTCGACGGCCTTCTGGGACAAGCAACAAGGCGACATCACCATAAATCCCTACACACTATGAAACGACACCTTAAATACCTGCCCGTTGCGTTGCTGGCGCTGCTGCTGGCAGGGTGCGACAACACGGTCGTCCCGCGGACGGACTACGAGGAGCTGCTGGCGGAATACACGGCGCTCGAGGCCTGCAACGACTCGCTCGAGTTCGAGCTGCAGGACCAACGGTTATACAACGCCTACCTGGAAGAGACGATAGATAGCCTAAGGAAGGCTACCGGTCAGCGATAAAGGTTTTTCATAAGACCCTGTTTTAGTGGAGTGGGGCGGCCTCGAGTAGGCTGCCCTCTTTTTTGTATTTGCGGAAAAGTGAAACGTAATTTATTCTGTTATTTCATTTTTTCTTCGTATCTTTGCACCGTCATACTAACAATATAATCTCAAGAAAAAAGACAACCATGAACATCACCCAATTTCGTAACAGCTACCTTATCGACAAGGCTTACCGGCTGACGCTGGTGAGCGTGACGCTGACGGCATTGGCGCCGCTTATCGCCACGTTGGTCGACGGCCTTTTCTCGAGCAACCTGTTGGGCAACGATGCTTTCATCGCGGTGAGTGTGGCGCTGCCTCTGGTCAACGCGGTGAGCGTGCTGACGATGATATGCGAACGCGGCGGGTCGGTGCTTGCGGCGGGGCAGCTGGCCAAGGGCAACCGCGACAAGGCCAACCGCATCTACACTGTGGCTTTCGCCTCGGCGGTGCTGGTGGCGGTAGCGGCGGCTGTGGGCATCTGGACGAACCTCGACAGCATCGCCTTGGGGCTGACCGGCAGGCCCGAGAGCGCAGCGTATGCCCGCGAATACCTGCAGGTCATCGTGATCTACCTGCTCATCCTGCCGCTGAACAACACGTTCAACGACTTTGCCACGCAGGAGGGCTTTCCGCAGCTGGCCACCCGGGCCGTGGCTGCGGGCAGCGCGGCCAATGTGGTGTTCGACATCCTTTTCATCGGTGTCCTGGGCATGGGCATCAGGGGTGCGGCATGGGGCACGGTCACTTCGGGGCTCATCAACCTGGCGCTCATCGCGCCCTATTTCCTCAGGGGCAAGAGCCAGTGCCGACTGGCGCGGCCGCAGGGCGACCTCGGTGCCATCCTCGGCGAGAACCTCAAGCATGGCTTCGGCTTCAACGTGTTCTTTATCGTGGTGAACGCCTTTATGCTGCTGGGCAACGCACTGGTGCTGAAGGTGGCGGGACACGACGGGCTGACGCTCTTCGATGTGTGCCTGCAGATACAGTCGGCCACATTCTCGGTCGTTGTCGGCCTCTGTATTGCCGGGATCTCGCACATCACCTACATGCGTGCCAGCGGCGACAGCGACGGACTGCAACGCATCATGAAGAACACAGCCCGCATCGTGGTGGGGTTCTACGGCGTGCTGCTGCTGTTGCTGGTGGCTGTGCCGCAGCTTTTCCTGTGGTGCTTCGGTCTCAGCGGCAGCATCGATCTTGCCTTGGCACGAAGGGTGTTCACCTGCTTTGGCATCTACTACTTCTGTTTCTGCGTGGTGTCGGTGTATGTCACTGTCGTGCTGCAGCTGGCAGGTCATGTGGCGGCCAAGATAGTGCTGGTGTTCACCATGGGAGTCCTGGCCTATCTGGGCATGCTTGGCCTTTCGAAGGTTAGTGTCGATGCCATGTGGCTGGGAATGATTGTGGGAGGTGTGCCCATCCTTGTAGCCAGTCTGGCCAACGGTTACTGGGAACATCGCAAGCACCCGTTCTATACCAAGTTCTCGTTGGTCGACAAGCTACCGTCGTGCATCAAGTTCGAATGCTCGTTAGATTACGAAGAACACAATCTTGACGAGATGAAAAAGTTGATGAAGCTGTTTGCCGACACCTGCGAGATGAGTGACGAGGTGAGTGCCAAGATGTTGGCTACCATCCAGGCACTCGTCAACAATGCCCGGGAGCGCAGAAGCCGTCAGCTTAAATATCTCGACGTCTCGCTCACCGAACTGGACGACGGCATTCAGATGACCATCAAAGACTGCGGCCGCCCCTACGACCCGGTCCACAACGGCATGGAAGCCGCATCGGTAGGCGCCCGCACGGCCACATACCGCTACATGTTCACCATGAATGTAACAACGATAGTGTGGAATAAAAAATAAATGGGGAGTTAAAATGGGAGGGAATCGCGGGGACAGGAACTTTGATACACAGGCTACATCGGTTCCAACCGTCTGCCTGTTCCTGGCTACATCTTGCTGCACAATATTTATGCTTTTTTTTTTAGCTAAATGCGTGAGTAATATTTGTAATTGAGAATATAAAAACGGCAATTAACGGCCAATTTGCGGCAATTCACGTTTAAAATGAAGAAATCCATCCTCCTTTTTGCGTTCTTCTCGCTTCTCTTCCTCTCCTGCAGCAAGCAGGAGGGGCGGCCTTGAGGCCATACACAAGGCTCCTCTGCGCAAGCCACAGGCTTTTGCATTCCCTATTTTTTTTATGTTCTTTTAGTTTTGATTGAGCTTTCCCAAGAGACAACAAGCCATCAAGACTTGTCGGCCAAGCCGACGGCACACCACAAGACATCAAGACATCAAGTTTTCGGATTTCTTCGGATTATTCGGTTAGCGTCGAAAAATTTTTTGGCTATGTGAAAAACATTTGCTATTTTTGCAGCGTTAACCAATTGTCTAATCCAAAAGCCTAATACCTGATGGAGAAGCGAATAGGAACAATAACCATACTCATAAAGGAGCGTTTGCAGTCTGCAAACATCAATCAGATTCTCTCTGAACATGCGGATATTATCCTCTGTCGGCAAGGGTTGCCCTTTCACGACAGCATGGTCGCCGTCATCTCGCTCATCGTCGAGGGTACGGTGAACCAAATCAACGCCCTCACCGGCCAGCTGGGCCGCCTGCCGCAGGTGGAATGCAAGGCCGTCGTCACTAAAAATTGAAAAGTGAAAAGTGAAAATTAATTCTAAAACAATAATTCCATGAAACATCAGAATTTCATCGACCGCGACAAGCTATACGGCATGCTGGAGAACAACGCTCCCAGCGAGAGTCAGCTGAACGACATCCTCAACAAGGCCCGCAAGCTGAAAGGCCTCAACCTGGAAGATGTGGCCAAGCTGCTCAGCGTGGAGGACGAGGCCGGCATCAAGAAAATCCTCGACACCGCCGAGTACGCGAAGAACGAAATCTACGGCCGCCGCCTGGTGCTTTTCGCACCCATCTACACCGGCAACGCCTGCGTGAACAACTGCGTCTACTGCGGCTTCCGTCGCGACAACAAGGCGCTGAAGCGCAAGATACTGACCCTCGACGAGATTGAGGCCGAGACGCTGCAGCTGCTGCGCATGGGCCACAAGCGCGCCCTGCTCATCTGTGGCGAAAGTCCGCGCAACGACGCCAACTACATGGTGGAGGCCATACGCCGCACCTACGCCGCCAAGGACGAGAAGGGCAGCACCATACGCCGCATCAACGTCGAGCTGGCCCCCATGAGCGTCGAGGACTATGCCAAGCTGAAGGCCGAGAAGATAGGCACCTATGTATGCTTCCAGGAGACCTACGACCCCATCGAGTACGCCAAGTTCCACCCTGCCGGCACGCCCAAGGCCGACTACCTCTACCGCCTCACCTGCATGGACCGCGCCATGGAAGGCGGCATCAACGACGTGGGCATCGGTGCACTGTTCGGACTGGTCGACTACCGCTTCGAGATACTGGCCATCATGGAGCATGCTCGCCACCTCGAGGAGGACTACGGCTGCGGCCCCCACACGGTCTCGTTCCCGCGCATCGAGCCAGCCGAAGGCACCCCCTTCTCGCTGCCCGAGAATATCCCGCACCCCGTGAGCGACAAGGACTTCATGAAGATCGTCGCCATCATACGCATCGCCATGCCTTACACCGGCATCATCATCTCCACCCGCGAGCGTCCCGAACTGCGCGACCAGCTGGTGCGCTACGGTGCCAGCCAGATTTCGGCGGCCTCGGAGACCAACCCCGGCGGCTATGACGAGGACAACAACAGCAGCGAGGCCAAGCCCTACGAGAAGACCGGCGACACCGGCGCCCAGTTCACCCTCGGCGACCACCGCTCGCTCGACGAAGTCATCAGCATGATGATCGACGGCGGCTACATACCCTCGTTCTGCACCGGCTGCTACCGCAAAGGACGCGTGGGAGCCGACTTCATGGACCTCGCCAAGCCCGGCCTCATCAAGGAGTATTGCAAGCCCAACGCCATGTTCACTTTCCGCGAGTACCTCGAGGACTATGCCAGCCCGGCCACCAAGGAGAAAGGCCTCCGTCTGCTCAAGGAGCTGACCCAGACCTTCCCCAAGGAGGAACTGAAGCGCCGCGTCGAGGGTAACCTCTGCAAGATAGGCGAAGGCGAGCGCGACCTGTACTTCTAAAAGCGCTCCACACATAAAAAAATGGAATCTGACCGGTCAGATTCCATTTTTTTACGTATCTTTGTTTCGGATAATATTTGCATGTTGGACATACAACATGCTATAGTTGTGTATAATATATAAATATAAAACGTATAAAAAATGAAAAAAAGATTATGTCTTGCATTGGGCATCATGCTGATTGCACTGCTGCCCGTCGGAAAGGCACTGGGACAGAACAAGACTGTTCAGATCACAGTGAAAACACTTGACCACAGGATGCTTGAGTCTGCGTACATCTACGCTGCCGCTCCAGGAACAAGCTATTTCATTGACTCGGCACATCTGTCGACGAGCTACACCGGAACCGCCCTGCCGATAGACAGCCTGAGCGTCATCGACACCCTCGCCATCGATGTAAACACCACCACCGGCGACCCCTTCGTCTACCGCACCGATGTGGATAGCGCCACCTATGCCTACTCGTTCATCCTGGCCCGCGATATCCAGGGTGACTACTATGTGTATGGCTACAATGCAGGTCTTGCCGACGGCATCATTGCCGGAACGACCCTCTTCGACGGTGTCGGCGACAGCCTGACCGTCACACTCGGCAGCAGCGAAAGCATGGTCATGAACAGCGAAAAGATTGTCATAGCCGACCTGCAGCGCCTGTACCTCTACACCAGCATGGCCACAGCCATGGCCGATAGCCGTGCGATACATCTCGTGTTCCTCGACACTGTGCGTCTGGATTCGTCAATAGTCATCAACCGCAGTGTCAATGTCAACCAGATGGGTCTGCCCCTTATCAGCCAGACCACCACATCGGGCTACCTCTTCAACATTGGAGGCAGCAACGTGGTGTCCTGGGGCAACGGCTACATATATGCCGATGCCGGCAACCACTTCCGTGTCAACGACGATGCCACACTCATCGTTGACGGTCTCTACGACTCTGCCGCCACAGCGGTGGTCACCGTCAATGGCAACGGCGACTTGGTGGCCACCAACAGTACCTTCCACACCGAAGGCGCAGCCGCCGTCGTCGCCCTGAGCGACAACAGCCAGGCCACCCTTGCACAGATGAACATCAGCGGCGGCGCCTTCGGCGTGACGATACCGCAGGCCTCTATGGCCCGTCTGGACATCGATGCACAGAGCGTGACCTCCGGCATGTCGAGCTATGCACGCCCCGTGAATGCCGACTGCTACGTGAAGGATGTCTCCAACGCGAACAACAGAGTCTATCTCCGCGGTCTGAAGCGTGCCTCTGCACTTATGAACGAGCTTGACACCCTCTATGTGGTTGGCGACCTCGCCGCCGGTGATGACACCGTCAGCAAAGCCTCCACCGTCGATCTCGGTGGCTTCACCGCCTCACGCAATATCGCCGCCACTCACACAGATGGCGTTGTGGCCGTCACCAACGGCATCGTCAATGGCAGCATTGCTTCCACCGGCACCGACATCGCCGGCCTGGACCTCAAGGATGTCGACTTCAACGGCACGTTGACCGTGGATGCCACGCGTCTGTCGAGAATACTGAGCGGACGCTATAACCCCGCAACTCCTTTCAGCGGCATGAACATTGTGATTATGGGTGGCAAATTCGCCGACACCGTTGGCTACAACGCCATGCTTGCCGAACGCCACCTATTTGTCGACAACACCGACACCGACGCTGCCGATTACCCCTACATGGTTGCCGAAGGCTATGCCGTCACCTACATAAACTACGACTGCAAGAACCATGACACCGTCATCGTCTACAACACCCCCGACAACAAAATTACCCCGGTGCTCTCCGAGCCCCGCTATCCCGGCACCGACACTGTCTTCCTGGCCTTCGTCCGTGAAAACGGCGACATGCTGACAGCCTGGCAGAACGATGTCGACGTGCTCTCTTCCGACACTACACTCTATGCCATGTGGTTGATTAACGGCACCACATACTCATACACAATCCGCCACAACCTCATCTCGCTCGACAACGACACCGTAGCCGTCGACAGCGTAACCAATGTGGCTCCTGCTGGCAGCGCCCTCAGATTACGTCCGCGCAACTATCCCGGCCGTGTTCCCAACACCGACGTGATAAACATCACTTCCCTCACCCAGGACACTGTTGTGGACTTCTACTACACACTCGTCAAATATGAGCTGACATGGGCTGCCCAGCAGGGCCAGTTCAACAACGGCAGCTCAGTGAAGATCGACTCGCTCTACTACGGTGAGACCATCGTCTTCCCCGAGGATCCCATACTGAGAGGCCACACCTTCGCCGGATGGACACCCAACGATGTCACCACAATGCCCGAAGGCGACCTCACCATGATTGCCGGCTACGACCAGGCAACATATAGCCTCACATGGACTGGTGCCGACACCACCGTGGTATACACCGCCACCGCTGTCGACGCCATCAGCGCCGTGCTTATAGACACTGTCTTTGACGACACCATCGCCACCACGCTCACCTTCGTAGACACCCTGACCAACAATGAGGCCAACCCCGCCATCACTGTAGGTGCCTACAGAGTCACTGCCCGCCTGGCCAACTACCAGGATGTCTACATGCTGACCGACAGCGTCGCCATAATCACAGTCGAGCCCGCACCGCTTACCTTCAACACCATTGAGGTCACCACCGAGAAGCCTTATGACGGCACCACCATCGCCGTTATCACCGGCGACCTGACCCAGGTCCTCAACGGCGTGCTTGCCAACGACGACGTGCAGATTGTGAGCGCCAGCGCTGCATACGACACGCCCGACACCGGCAGCAACAAGACCATCAACGTGCACATGGTTGTCGGCGGCGCCGATGCAGCCAACTACACTCCGCTGGAGAAGGACTCCGCCATCGCCAACTGCATTATCTTCATGCCCGTAGAAATCAACACTGATGTGGCCGACAGTGGCATCGCTGTTGACGCCAGCGGCTACTGCGCCGGTACCGGTGCCATCAACATCATTGTCCGCAGCGGCAGCCCCGACGAGTATGTGCTCTACTTCGAGGACGACAACTTCACCGACATCGACGCCTGGACACCCATCACCAACATCGACAACGACACCCTCACACTTGACATCGTCGTGCCCGAAGGTCTGAACAACGGCATATATACCGCCTGGCTGCGTCTCCGCAACAGCAACCACAGCGCCTATGTAAGCGACAGCATCCGCATCACATTCCGTGTCAACCTGCCACGCACATACACCATGCCGCTCTTCAGCGATGTCATCGCCTTGGTCGACACCTGCCACTGCTTCACCAACATCCAGTGGTACCGTGACGGTGTTGCCATACCCGGTGCCAATGGCTACTACTACCAGGAAGTCGGCGGTCTGGCAGGCCATACCTACCACGTCACGGCCCGCATGAACGGCCAGGCCACCACCACCTGCGAGCAGGAAGACATGAACACGCTCCTGCACAACGACGCACAGCAGGCAAAGACCATTGTGTCGGCCTATCCTAACCCCACCACGCAGGCTGTCAACGTCACCATCGCCAACAGCACTGCCAACGTGCATACTGTGCGCGTGATGAACGTGATGGGCGTCACCGTGGAGAATACCACCTTCGACGGCGACAGCACCACTATCGACATGAGCAACATGGCCAACGGCAGCTACACCGTCAGCGTCGACGGCATCGTGGTTCGTGTAATTAAGAAATAATGTTAACCGGTAAAGATAAACATACAATGAAACGTACATTTGTTATTATAAGCTTGCTGGCCTTCGGTTTTGGACTGCACGCACAGCAGAACCAGCACAGCAATTACATCGGTTTTGACCTCGGTGGCGGACTCAACACCATCACCTACAAGACTGTTGATGGCAAGTATTCTTTAGGTCTGGGCTTCCAGAGTGGCATACGCTACGCTCACTTCTTCGGCAAGCACTTCGGTATGGGCTTCGGAGTCCAGTACACCTACAACAATGCCTCTGTGTTATACGACTTCACAGAGGTGTCGACAGGCCTTACGCATGACGACAACAACAACCTGACCTACGACCTCCGTACATCGTACAACGGCTGGCGTGAGCGTCAGACCCTCTCCTATCTCAGCATTCCCGTCGAGTTATACTGGCGTGCCCAGCTTAGCCAAAAGTGGGCGTTCCTCTTCGGCCTTGGTGCATCGGTTGACCTGCCGCTGAGCGGCAAATATCGCGCCAACGAAGGTTCATACGAGAATTCAGGCCTGTTCTACGTCAACGGCACCCCCTTGGCCTACACCATACAGGACCTCCCCGAACACGGCTTCCGCACCTACGATGCCGACTTTAAGGAGAATGTAAAGCTCAAGAAGATTGGTGTCAGCGTCATTGCCGACCTCGGCTTCAACTACTCACTCTGCAACAACTGGGGCCTCTATATCGGTCTCTATGGCGGTTACAGCGTGACCAGCCTCCTCGACAGCGTCAGCACCAAGCCGGTGCTCAGCATCAATAGCGAAGATGCCTCAAAGATTGACTACAACGGAACGCTGGCCTCCAACCAGATTGACTTCCTGCGCCTGCTAAATGCCGGTGTGAAGATTGGCATCAACCTCGGTTGGGATTGCCACACCTCCGCACGCGCCGCCAAGGGCGATGATGCCGACATCACCTACTACGACAACAGCAATGCCGCCACCAACCAGCCCGCCGCCGACAAGCAGCGCAAGCAGGATGGCGAGAAGCCTGCCAAGATAGAGGGCAACGACGACCAGGCTCCTGCTGCAGCAGATTCCGAAAGCAACAACGTCGTCTATCCCACCACTGGCAGCAATGAATTCGGCAACAACGATTACGACGAGGAGGAGGCCGCAGCCCGCGAGGCTCGCTGCAATGCCCGCCGTATGAACAACCCCGATATGGCCCAGGCCAACACCGACATTGACGACGATATCGCCGAAGCCGAGCGTATGGCAGAAGCCTCTGGCAATGCTGCTGCCAAGGAGGCCGTTGCCGACGCCAAAGCGAAGGCCGCCGATGCCAAGAAGGCCTACAAGAACGGTCAGTACTGCAAGGCTTACGACCTCTTCAACGAGGCCTATGGCGACATTGCCGACAGCTATGCCGACGACGCTGCTACCTATGCCGAGGGCACCAACACTCCCGAGGCCCAGAAGGCTGCCACCGATGCCGACCTCTATGCCGATGCCGCACATAAGGACGGTCTCGACTGCGCCATGGCTGCCTCGCGCAATGCCCGCATCAATGCCGAGATAGCTCGCGATGCCGATGGCACGCAGCACAAGGATGCCGCCTACAACGACCCCAACTTCGCCGAATACTTGTCCAGCGAAGCCCTCGCCATGGCCGAGGATGCCAACAGCAAAGCCGCCAAGACCGACGCCAAAGATGCTTCCGGCAAGGCCTATCGCGGCAATCTCGCCGACAGCTATGCCGCAAGCGCCAAGAGCTTTGCTGGTAGCGCCAATGCCTATGCCGCCAAGAGCAATAATCCTGACGCCAAAGCCGCTGCCGATGAGGCTCAGCGCTATGCCAGTGAAGCCGCCGAAGCTGCCCGCATGGGTGATGTCGCTGGTGCTTACCGTGCCGCACGTGCTGCCCAGCAGGCCGCCGATCGCGCCCGTCGTCTTGCCAACGGTGGCGACGACCATCCCGCCAACGACAACAAGGACAATGCCAGCCAGCAGCCTGCCAGCAACAGTCCTGCCGACCGCGCACAGCTTCAGAAGTACCTTGACC
>JAEEGK010032790.1_pt1 | contig 10141 bp, 7 predicted proteins | sample 8958771 | NCBI WGS metagenome assembly JAEEGK01 (sample SAMN16246547, study PRJNA631951) | gut metagenome | biome: gut microbiome; feature: rumen; material: SC-attached | host: Bos | place: Iran: Karaj | collected 2018-10 | reverse complement strand
GCTGACAGTTGATGGCATACCATTAATTGAACGCCAGATAGAACAGCTTCAACAGGTTGGCATTACAGATATTACAATTGTAGTTGGATTTATGAAAGAAGCATTTGATTATCTTACAGATAAATTCAATGTTACGCTTGTATATAATAAAGAATATGCTGTAAAAAATAATCTTTATTCTCTTGCATGTGTGATTAATAAGATTTCAAATACCTATATTGTACCCTGTGATTTATTCTGTTTAAAAAATCCTTTTAATGAATATGAAAACTTTACCTGGTATATGGTAAATGAGCTTATAGATGAGAACAGCCCTGTAAGGGTTACAAGAACCGGAGATCTTGATTATTCAAAGAATCAAAAATCCGGTAATACCATGACTGGCATTTCGTTTATAACTACAGAAGATTCAAAAAAATTAAAAAATAAAATAAAACTGCTTTGTTCTCAAAAAGAAAACGACAATGAATTTTGGGAAACTGCTTTATTCGAAAAATCGGATATTGAAGTTGCAGCAAAAGTCATAAGATCAAATGAAGTTATAGAAATTAATTCTTATGAACAGCTGCGCGATTTGGACTGCTATTCTATAGAATTGCAGAATGAATCAATCTCTGTAATCTGCAAAGTTTTTAAATGTAAAAACGAAGATATCAAAGATATAAAAACTCTCAAAAAAGGAATGACAAACCGTTCCTATATTTTTACGGTAAAAGATAAACGCTACATTATGCGTATTCCTGGAGAAGGAACAGAACAGCTTATAAACAGAAAAGAAGAAGCTCAGGTTTACAACACCATAAAAGGTTATAATGTTTGTGATGAACTTTTTTATATTAATCCAGACAACGGAATGAAAATCAGTGCCTTTGTAGAAAATTCACGATGTTGTGATTCTCTTGATGAAAAAGACTTAAAAAAATGCATGAAAAAACTTAGAGAATTTCATAAGCTCAAGCTTAAAGTAAAACATGAGTTTAACATTTATGAAAAAATAAATTTTTACGAATCCTTGTGGACAGAAAAATCAATTTTTAAGGATTATGAACAGACTAAGAAAAATGCTTTAAGCTTAAAGACATATATAGATTCCTGTAAACCCGATTTTTATCTTACTCATATAGATGCAGTGCCGGATAATTTTCTTTTTTCTTCAAAAGATGGCAAGGAAGAAATCCAGCTCATAGACTGGGAATATGCCGGCATGCAGGATCCTCATGTTGATATTGCCATGTTCTGTATTTATTCACTTTATAAAGATCGTTCACAAATTGACCGCCTTATAGATTTATATTTTGAAAATAGGTGTTCACAAAAAAATCGTATTAAAATTTACTGCTATGTTGCCTTGTGCGGTCTTTTATGGAGTAACTGGTGTGAATACAAAAGACAACTTGGAGTAGAGTTTGGTGAATATTCATTGATGCAGTATAGATATGCAAAAGATTATTATAAGCTTGCAGCCGGAGAAATAAAAAAGCTTGGAGCAGATAAATGAGTCGGATACAAAAAGCAATTATTATGGCAGCTGGCTTAGGAAACAGAATGAAGCCTGTTACTCTTGATATACCAAAGCCACTTATAAAGGTTAACGGTAAAAGAATGATAGATTCTATTATTGATGCTCTACATGAAAACAGAATAACTGAAATATATGTAGTTGTCGGCTATAAAAAAGAACAGTTTTATGAATGGGCAAAAGGTAAAGCTGGAATAACAATCATTGAGAATAATCTTTATGATACCTGTAATAATATTTCTTCCCTTTATGCAGCCCGGGAATATATATGCAATTCCATCATACTGGATGGAGATCAGATAATTTATAATAAGGCAATTCTAAACAGCGAAATTTCAAAGTCAGGTTACAGCTGTATCTGGACAGATGATCAGACTGACGAATGGCTATTGACTTTGAATGAGCAAAGAATCGTTACAAGCTGCAGCAGAACTGGCGGTAAAAATGGCTGGCAGCTTTTTTCTGTTTCAAGATGGACTCAAGAAGACGGTAAAAAACTTAAACATTTTCTTGAACTAGAATTTGACCAGAATAATAACCGTCAGATTTACTGGGATGATGTTGCAATGTTTTGTCATCCCAAAGATTTTGAACTTACAGTTTACCCGATTAAAAAAGGGGACATTTTGGAAATTGATAGTTTTGAAGAACTTTGTCAGTTAGACAAGGCTTACAAAGACTATGAAAATAAAAGAGGAGTGTGAAAATGGAAAACACACAAAAAAGAAAAATTGATCCGGCAACCACGATAATTCCTTTTATAATTATCCTTGCGTTGTGTACATTATTTGTAATTAAACCGGAAGGTTCTACAAATGTAATAGGAATCATCAGAGGATTTTTAGGAGATACCCTTGGCCTTTACTATTTAATTATAGGACTTGGAATTCTTATAGTTTCTTTCTGGATTGCATTCAGCGATATTGGAAAAATTAGACTTGGTGGAAAAGACGAAAAACCTAAGTACAATTTTTTTACCTGGGGTTCTATGATTTTTACCTGTGGTCTTGCTGCAGATATTCTTTTTTATTCTTTTGTTGAATGGATTTATTATTCACAGGAAAGCCATGTTGCAGACCTTGGTTCTATTCAGGAATGGGCTTCTACAATGCCATTGTTCCACTGGGGACCAATCCCATGGAGCTTTTATGCTGTCCTTGCTGCCTGCTTTGGTTTTATGCTTCATGTTCGCGGCTGTAATAAGCAGAAATATTCCGAAGCCTGCCGTCCTTTACTCGGAGATAAAACAGATAAATTACCTGGAAAGATTATTGATGTTCTTGCAGTAATAGCACTTATTGCCGGAACTGCAACAACCTTTAGTGTTTCAATGCCTCTTCTTTCTACAGCAATAACAAAGCTTTTTGGATTCCCAGACAGCAAATGGCTTACCATCATTATTCTTGTAGTAATTTGTCTTGCTTATACAATTGCAGTAATTACTGGTATGAAAGGTGTAAGCTATATGGCAAAAATCTGTATGTGGGTATTCGGCGCTCTGCTTGTTTACGTACTTATTTTTGGTGGTAAAGCTTTTTATATTCTTGAAACAGGATTTTCTGCACTTGGAAACATGGTACAGAACTTCATAGGACTTAGTACTTACACAGATCCGTTAAGAGAAAATTCTTTCCCACAAAACTGGACAATCTTCTATTGGGCCTACTGGCTTGTATGGTGTGTTGCTTCTCCATTCTTTATGGGAAGTGTTTCACGCGGACGTACAGTAAAACAGGTTATTCTTGGTTCATATATTTTTGGTATGAGTGCAACTCTTGTTTCATTTGTAGTTCTTGGAAACTTTGGACTTGGAATGCAGCTTACAGGCAAGGTTGACGCTGTTTCAATTTATCTGGAAACAGAAAATCTTTACGAAGCTGCAATTGCAATAATCAAAACTTTACCATGCTATCAGATAGTTCTTGTTCTGCTTATCATTTCTATGATTTCATTCTATGCAACTTCTTTTGATTCAATTACTCTTGTAGCTTCTGCATATTCCTATAAACAGATTGGAGATCAGGAAGAAGCAAGCAACAAAATGAAGCTTTTCTGGGCTATTCTTTTGATAATGCTGCCAATTGCACTTATCTTTAATGAAAGCAGTATGGCAAACCTGCAGTCTGTATCAATTATTGCAGCATTCCCGATTGCAATCGTTATAATTATGATTATTGCAAGCTTTATAAAAGATGCTAAAAAATATATAAAAACTGAATAAGTATAAATAATTTTACTAAAAAGAGCGTCATATGATTAAAAGGCGCTCTTTTTTTATGTAATTTTTGATTCATTGACAGGAATTTATTGTAATATTATTATATAAATATGAAACGTGTTATTACATACGGAACTTTTGATTTATTACATTATGGTCATATTAATCTTTTAAAAAGGGCAAAGGCCTCGGGAGATTATCTGATTGTTGCACTTTTTACAGATGAATTTAACTGGAATGAGAAACACAAGAAATGTTATTTCAGTTATGAAAAAAGAAAGCAGCTTCTGGAAGCTATCCGTTATGTAGATCTTGTAATCCCAGAAGAAAACTGGGAACAGAAAAAAACAGATGTAAAAGAATATCATATAGATACCTTTGTAATGGGAGATGACTGGAAAGGTAAATTTGACTTTTTAAAAGATTCATGCGAAGTTGTTTATCTTGAAAGAACACCAGAAATTAGTACTACTCAAATTAAAACAGATTTAAATAACAAAACCTCTGAGCAGTAAACAGGTAAGACTATGAAAACCGACAATCCAAAAATAAGTATTATTGTTCCTGTATATAACGTAGAAAACTATCTTAATTATTGCGTAGACAGTTTATTACGCCAGACCTATAAAGATTTTGAAATTCTTTTAATCGATGATGGTTCAAAAGATAATTCAGGAAAGCTTTGTGATGAACTTAAATCCAAAGATGAAAGAATATCTGTTTATCACAAAGCAAATGGCGGCCTTTCTGATGCAAGAAACTTTGGTATTGAACATTCAAGGGGAGACTTTTATCTTTTTATAGATAGTGATGATGCTTTGCATCCGGATTTTTGTAAAGTTCTTATAGAATTACAGGCTAAACATAATGCAGATATTGTATCTACAGGAATAATCAGATTTGATGATTTTGAAAAAATAAAAGCCTTTGATACTGCACAATATAAATCCACAGAAACCTTAATCTATGATAAAGATATTTTAAAACAATATTTTGTTCCAGACGGCAAACGTTATATTGAACATGGGCTTTGTATGAAGCTGTATAAAAAAGAATTGTTCAAGGAATTACGTTTTTCTGTAGGCCGGTTACATGAAGATTTGTATATTACACATAAATTATTAAATTTGACTCATTGTTTTGTATATATAGATTTACCTTATTATTATTATTTTCAGAAAAATCAAAACAGCATCTGTAAAACCTATAAACCTAAAAATTTTACGGATGAATATGATGCAATTGCACTTATGATTTCTGCTTATCAGAATAATGATGAAATATTACCGTATTTAAAAAGATTTGTTGCAGATCATTATATGTTACTTATCAATAGATTCTATTGTTATTTATCTAAGAACAAAGATTTATTAAAAATTAAAAAAGAACTTGTAGTTTGGGAAAAGAAATATCTAAAAACAGAACCAGGCCTTTCTTTTCAATATAAACTTAAAAAATATATTAAATTAAGCATTCCGCATTTTTATGCATGGTATAAATTACTAAAAGAAAGAATGGAGTAGAAATATGAAAATTGCAATTTTAGCAGCAGGTTACAGCAAGTATTTTCCTATTTTTATAGCTAAACCAAAATGTCTTTATCATTTAAATGGCGAAATCCAGTTAAAACGTGTAATCGAAAACGCCAAAAAAATTGTTGATGAAAAAGACATAATTGTTGTTGGCGGTTATAAATATAAATACATTCAAAACTTCTTAAAAGAAAATTATCCCAAGGTTGAACTCAAAGTAAATCATAAATATAATGGTCCTGCAATTTATTCTTTCCGTACAGCAATCGAAAACGTTGATGACGATGTAGTTTTTACATTCGGTGATGAAAGTATAAGCTATAAAAACCTTGAAAGAATTGCTTCATCTAAAAGAAAATTATCTATACTTTATCATGACAATTACTATTATTATTCCTTAGGAATTTTTAAACTGAGAAAAGATGTATTAAATATTTTTAATAATGACAAATATCTTTTAATGGATGAGATAAAAAAGATATATAAGTTTGCAAATAATGGAAAAGAGTACAACGGTTCTTTTTCAATCAATTCAGGTATCTGCATTGGCTACACAATGATTGATATTGTTACAACAATAGGAAATATCACAAAAATAGAGAATCCAAGTGGATATACAGGTGAAGATATAGACTTCTTACATTATGATCCAAAATCAGAATATGTACATGATTTGGATGATATTAAAGATACTGATGAATATAAAAACAGTGCATTATTAAGACTTTATAATAATGCATTTTCAAGAGTTATTAAAAAGATTCTAAGACTATGCCGAGTAAATATCTAAAAAATTATATTTTAAGTGTTACCAATAATGTAATTGGATTAATTATTCCTATTATTACCTTTCCATATATTTCTCGTACCTTGGGCCCTGACAAAATTGGTGTAATAAACTTTGTAAAAGCATATGCATATTATTTTATGCATATAGCAAGCTTTGGAATAATGTCTTATGCCGTAAGAGAAATTTCTAGGGTAAGGGAAGATAAAGAACAGGTTGCAAAAATCGGAAACGAAATATTCAACATTAATTTTCTTTTTTCTTTTGCAAGTGGAATCTTATATCTTTTAATTGCTGCCATAGTTTCAAAATTCCGCGAAAACTTTTTAATCTATCTTTTGTACTCTTCTACAATATTTACAAATTTTTTAATTTTAGACTGGCTTTTTCAGGCTTATGATGATTATGCTTTTACAACTATAAGAAGTATTGTAATAAGGGTTTTATCAATAATTTCAATTTTTGTTTTAATACATAAAGAAGATGACTATACCATTTATATGATTATTATAAGTATTGCAGAAATGGGAAATAGATTTTCGAGTCTTTATTATGCTAAGAAGAAATTTATTAAACTCAAACTTTCTCCAATTTTTCTAAACTTTAAAGCTCACCTAAAATCTCTTTTTACTTTATTCTCATACAGACTTGTAAACGGCATTTCTTCTAACCTTGATAAATTAATGCTGGGATTTTTTATTGCATATGCTGATGTAGGAATTTACTCCACAGGTGTTAAATTTGTTTTACTGGTAATTCCTGTAATTGAAACAGTTGGGGTAGTGTTATTCCCAAAAATTACAATCTCTGCAAAAGATAATACCGAAAAATATCTGGAAAATCTTAAACTAAATTATAAGATTATATTACTTCTTGGTATTCCAATGTCAATTGGAATGTTTATAGTTTCTCCGGAATTGATGCTGCTTTTTGCCGGAAAACAATATACAGGAAGTATTATTGTTTCAAGAATAATGTCTATTATTATTTTACTTTGTCCTATAGGTGATTTGTTAGGTTCCAAAACGTTACTTGTTCATAATAAAGAACGATGGCTTTTAATAAGTTCTACAATTGTTGCTTTAAGTAACATAATTTTTAATTTTATTGGAATCCCATTATATGGAATTATTGGAGCCTGTGTAGCTTCTGTTTTATGTTATATAATTGCCGTTGTATGCAGATATATCTTTACAAGAAAAATTATTAAATTCAGTTTATTTACACCAGAATTATTATTGTATTTTGTCTATACAATTCCGTTTATCGTATTATATATTGTTCTAAAACAATACATAGAAACATCTGTTTTAATTCTTTTTGCTTATATATTTGCCTGTGTTTTAATTTATTTTCTTGAACTCATTATTTTTAGAGATAAAACTGCAAAATTAATATTATCAAAATTTCTTAAGAGGAATAAGAATGAAGAAATTAAAGAAACTGTTTAATTATGCTTTAGCAATAACTTTTCATTTTATTCCAAGAAACAAGCATTTATGGCTTACAGGAAAAACAAGCGAGTGGGGCTATAATGATTTTACTCCACCGGCTTTTTTTGATAATTCAAAATATTTCTTTTTATACCTTGTAAATAATACAGATGAAAAGGTTTACTGGATTTCTTCTTCTAAACACGAAATTGAATTATTAAAAAAATATAATCTTCCTTACATAAAATACGGAACTCCAAAATACTTTTTTACAACATTAAGAGCTCAATTCTTTTTTCATCATTATGGTATTAATCAGATAAATACTATTCTTCAGGCAAACTCAACACAGATTGATTTCTGGCATGGAACACCTCTTAAAAAAATCAGATATGATGTAGTTCCTAAGTCAACAAAAAAAATGAATTTTCTTGCAAGATTTGTTGGTGTAAATAAGACAGAATATCTTTCGTCTACATCAGATTATCTTTCAAAAACAATTCTTGCAAAAGCCTTTGATTTACCCTTAGAGCAGTGTATTAATTTTGGTTATCCCCGTACTGATATAATGAAGCTGAACCGACAGGAAACTTTAGATTTCTGCAAAAAATATGCAAATGAACTTTTGCCATACATAGAGACCTGCAGCAAGTTCAAAAAAATAATTTTATATATGCCAACCTGGCGTGACGACGACCCTGATTATTTTTCAAAAGCCAATATAGACTTTCAGTCATTAAATAGTCAGTTGGAAAAGCTTGGTTATGCATTCTTTTTAAAACTGCATCCTCTTACTAAATTTACACCGGTAGATAAATTTTCAAATATTTTCCAGATTAACAATGACGTAGATATTTATCCTTTCCTTACATATACAGATTTTCTTATTACAGATTATTCTTCAATCTATTTTGATTATCTGCTTTTGGACAAAGAAATTATTTTTATTCCATATGATTTAGAAAATTATACAAAGAACAGGGAACTGTATTTTTCTTTTGATGAAATTACTCCGGGCAAAAAGTATTATTCTTTTGCAGATTTTATAAATAATCTGAATCAGATAGAAAAATTAGATTACAGTGCCGACAGAAAAAAAGTAAAAGAGCTTTTGTATACAGATTATAATTTTGATGCCTGTGAGAAAACCTACAATTACTTTAGAAGAAGTATTTAATATTTAATTGGCTTACAATATTAAATCTGTGTTCTGAATCATAGGTTGGTTTATCATTCTTATTCAGAGGATTGTGTTCATCAGAGAATACAAAAGAACCAGATAACTGTAAATCCTTAGTTACATAATATACAGATGAAACTCCAACATTTAAAATTACACGGATTGTAGCTTTAATATCTGAATTTGGATTTGGGGATTCGGGATTTCTTGGAGCAAGAAAGTATGAATAGTTCAAATCCGGATTAATTCTATATAAGAATAATTCTGTAGAACCTTTAGGATAATATACTTTATATGCAGCATATTGTGCGTTTCCACCGGCTCCAATTCCAGCTCCAAGATATTGTCCCTTATTTGTATATCCTTGTGTTATAATACCGTGAGTATAAAAATCGTTACCGATGCCCCCCCAGTCATAAAAGAAATGATAATCCATAGAAGATTCAAGGAAGGCTATCTCACACATGAATTGTCCATAAATGTTTGAGGAGTTTTTATATTGGATTGCTTTTTTAAAGCCAGCTGTTATTGCCTGAGTATGGAATGGGTAACGGATAAGGTTATCAAATCCTGAATTATAATCATTTTTTCCCCATTCAAAATAAATATCAATGCCACCTTTTGGAATATAATAGTCCATAAAAATTGAGGCTCGCTGATCATTCTGATCATAGCCGGCTGTGGTTTTCATAAATGGAATTAAAAGGGTAAAGAATGCATATGCATTTTTCTGATTCCATTTAGTAAGCATTGTTCGATTTAAACCAAGAGTTAAGCCGTCAAAAAACGGAACCTTATAGGCAACAAAAAGCCCTGTTATTAAAGTGTCATTATTTGTATTATCATTATCAAAATATTTTGATTCAGTAGTTTTTCCCATCCAGTAACGGAATTCAACTTCTCCTAAGTCAAAGCCCAAAATAGATATTGCCTGTTTTTGAATACCAAAATCTACATGTGGATAGCCGGCAGCTTCGTTAGAATGCATGATTGGATTTATAAGGGCAGGACCAAGCCAGATATTTTGATTTCCAAAACCAACTGTAAGTGTATTCCAGGTATATCGTATTTCTGTATCACCTAAATCAAAGTTCCAGAAAGGTTTATCTCCAAATCTTTGAGGTGCATCAAGAGAGCTTAAACTATAATCTCCAAAACGTTCTGCTTTACCTTCAAAAGCTGTACCGTGATATATTGGACTTGTATAATCAAATGCAAGATTCTGTGTAAAGCTTACCTGGGGTTTAATTACGGCTTTAAGTCCATAACCTTCGAATGCAATTCCTGCTGTAAATCTTGTGTTATAGCCTTTTCCCTGCCATAAAGCTCCGTCGTTCTGTCCATAAGGAGCAGCGGAGTTGTAGCTGTTATACCAGTCAGGTCCAAAAATTTTATACTTTACTCCCTGGTAAATACCGTTGGTAAACCAGTTATTTGAAGGAGATGAGTTTTCCCATATAATATTAGTTGTT
>JAEEGK010032788.1_pt1 | contig 10141 bp, 4 predicted proteins | sample 8958771 | NCBI WGS metagenome assembly JAEEGK01 (sample SAMN16246547, study PRJNA631951) | gut metagenome | biome: gut microbiome; feature: rumen; material: SC-attached | host: Bos | place: Iran: Karaj | collected 2018-10 | reverse complement strand
CCAGACTTTAACCTATGAAGCATTCTACAATACTTACTATAATAAAGATAATGCTTAAAAAATGTACAAATGCTGAGTTTTCACAGAGGTGAAATAATTAAGAAATTTTACTGTCCAATGACGGTTTAGTACCCTGAATGTTGCGATTTCAAAGAATTATCTGATATCTTTAAGACAGACTCGGAATGGTGCATGAAAATTTATGTTCCTGTTTCATTGTTTGCAGCAGGGTGATTTGTTGAATTGCGCTTACTTTTCATCAGACTTATCAGACTGCACTATTGTATTTAATTCTTAATTCCGTGTCCGTTGTATTGCTGAGGTTTTTCCGGCGTTTGGTATTATCGATCTGTCTGGTGTCTGATTCGTATTGCAGCCGGCTGCCGATTCTGGCTGAATTTCCGGTGATCCCCGGGTGTTGCACGAATTTTGGCCGTAAGATTGTTTGTTTATTTTTTATTTCTTCGTAGAGGAGCCGTAATGAATATTTTCAAACCGATGGTTCTCTTAAGTCTGGTATCACTGTCTGCTGTTTCTTCGGCAGATGAGGAAAAAAAATTCTCCTATGAGGATTTCAGATATTCGGTATGTGTTGGCGGCGGTGATTATTCGAAGAATGTTCAGGAGGCGATCCTGAAAATGACAGGAGAAGGCTTCGCTATTAACGGAGACTGCGTCAATGAAACCCTGTTTTCCACCATTACCCGCCGCACCTATTCGCCGGAGTTTATAACAGCTCTGCTCAAGAGCGGTGCAGATCCGGACTTTACCGGTGAAACCGGTATTTCAGCCCGCATGACAGCGCTTTTCTCCAGGAAGGCAGACATAGCAAATCTCTTTATAACACAGGACTGTGATTACGGCAGAAAGGACAGGAGCGGCGAGACTCTGCTGCAGCTGGCATTCAGCAACAAATATCCCGAGATCGCAAAAAAGGTTCTGGAATACAGGATCCCGGCGAAAGTGATTAACGAAAAAGGTTCTGACGGCAACAGCGTTCTCGGAAGAATTGCCAGGGGACAGATTTATTTTGATGAGGCCAATGTTCAGCGCCTTGCCGAACTGGGTGCTGATTTCAATCAGCTTTCTTCCGACGGACTGCCTCTGCTCCAGGAATGTTTTCTGAAGAAAAAATCTCTGTCATTTGATGAAAAAAAGTTAAATGCCTTTATAAAGCACGGAGCTGACGTAAATGCCAAAAACAGCAGGGGGGAAAACGCACTGCATTTTATGGCTCACTACCGCCTGAATTCAAGACTGTTTGATTATGTTCTTGCCAGAAATCCGGATATCAATGCAAAGGACTCTTTGGGCAATACGCCGCTGCTGGCACTGTATGTTTATGGAGACGTCAGGGACAGTGACAGAGGAAATTATGCCAGTAAACTGATCAATGCAGGCGCTGACATCAATGCCGTCAACAATGAAGGAATATCTGTTCTTATGGCAGTGCTGCTTTCAGGAGCTGCAAGCGGCCGGTCTGATTATATCGCTGATAATCTGATAAAAGCAGGAGCTAAAACAGATGTCAGATCTCCTGACGGTCACAGTGTATTGTTTTTTGCTGCTATCAACCGTATTGGATCATCTGTTGAAAAAGTTTTGCTTGAAGGAGGATTCGATTTGAATGAAAAGGATCCGGTGACCGGAGAAACTCCGCTTATTACTGCAATTCTGGCTCATAACAGCAGTTTTGCCGCGAAACTTGTTGATGCAGGTGCTGATGTCAATCTGACAGACAGCGAGGGCAGAACACCGCTTATGGCACTCGCTTTTCATTATCCTGATGTATCTCTGGCTCGAAAAATACTGAAGGCAGGAGGAAACCTGAAGTCTGCAGATAAAAAAGGAAGAACAGCCTTCGATTACCTGGAGGACAGCTACCATCAGGATGATGATAACTACAGCGATCGTATCGAAAACCTCAGAAAATTCTTTTCTGAGGGGAAGTAGACAGTACTGGTAAACAGCTGATGTTTTATCTGCATGGTGATTATGAAGAGGCGAGAGCCTGTAAATATTAGCGGATATCAATCTGTTTACTGCGTCGTATGAATTTAAACACGGATTTACGCTTCGGCAAGATGAAATTGGGTCGCAGAAGCAAAATTGTCAGAAAAATATTTTTTTCAGAGGTGATTGGCATGAATAGGAAGAAGGTATTATTCAGCAGTGTTTTTTGTTCTGTCATGCTGGCATTTTCAATGAGCAGTGCAGATGCCAAAGTGATCAGCGTTGAGGTCAAAGGAAAGAATCTGCGCACAGCCGAGCAGAATGCCAGAGTTGCAGCGACGCGGCAGGTTATGCTGTCTGTCACCGATGAAAAATTTATCCGTGAACATACAAAGGAAATCCGAGCAGATGTTATTGCCGGTGCTGAAAAATATGTCAGCGGCATCAGGATCACGGAGAAAAATGAAAGTGGCAGGTTCATGACCATCAAAGCTGAGGTTGATGTCGACAAGCCGAAGCTTTCCGCTTATCTTAAAAGCATCGGTGCCGTTATTGTTCCTGCCTATGACGATCTCTACGAGGAGCGAAGAAACCTGCAGAGAGAAGGATCCTCAAAAATTTTCGGCGATACTCTGTCATTAGGGTTCACAAGCGTACTCCTTCCTGCCGTCACTCAGATCCCCGCCGTAACCGAGGAGACAGTGCCAGGTACTGATCTGTCCGGTGACGGACAGACAGTCTATGAGCCCGGAGATATGTTCTGGGTTTATTACCGTCTGCCTGACTATTCGGATATTACAGCAAAATCAGATCGCAGCATAGTTACAGTCAATCTGCCGGAAACTCCGGCTGATTATGAAAATTCTTTCGCCGGAAAAATCACTGACGATTACAGGGAAAACAGGGATCGTGAAGGATATTTCAAGGTCAGAGCTCCCAGCCGCAGCGGAAATTATGAGGTTCGTCTTTTCTCGAGGGGCAAGAATGAAAACATACTTCTGTCCAGACTCGGATTTTCAGTGAAGGCATCAGATGCAGCAAAACTCTCCCTCGAGAGAAACATCCTCCTGCCGGAGGAAACTTTTACTGTTCAGATAGACGGCAAGGATCTGTTCCCTGGGGGAAGTCTGATTGTTGCTCCTTCCGGCATGGATAGCATGAAGCAGGATGAGATACGGCAGAAAAAATTATTTCAGTCCAAGGAATTTGAAAATTTTTCAGATCCTTTTGTGGAGATAAAGGCTCCCGACCAGCCGGGAAGTTATTCTGTTTATCTTTTTACCGGGTGCAGCAGGTGCGAGGGATATGAAACAAACCGGGCGTCCCAGCTGCCATATGCCAGACTGGATTTCACCGTAAGGGAGCCTTCTGTTTCATCCTTCAGCGATAGTGTTATTTCCGTTCCTGCAGAAATACCTTCCGGATCCGGTTCTGGTATAGCCTTTGCCTGCAGTGAGGAATGGAGAAAGGAAAAAATTAACGTAGTCATAGAGTCTGTAACTGATCAGAAAAATTATTTCAGAGAATCAGCCATCTGTACTGACAGACCTTATTTCACAAAATTCGCACGTAATTTTTCAAAACTCGGTGACTACAGAGTTACCGTTTCTCAGGGAAGGGATGATAATCTTAAAACAGTCACTGCCGATTTCAGAGTGGTCCCTAACAGTGTTGACAGAAAAACGGAACCTTCTGTCAGTGTTCCCTCCCGGACAGTTGAACAAAACGGCAGCATGTTTCTGAAGGGGAAGGGCAGATCCTACTGGTCAGATTCAGCATTTTTGAGCCTGGTTCCGAAAAATCTCTCACGTGATCTGAAGCCTGTTCTTGAATATGCAGGAGAGAGAATTAAAAGAATCGGCAGAGGTTATAATTTCTCTGTTAATTTTTCTGTTCTTGAGCCCGGAGGTGATTATGAGCTCAGGGTATATGATTCTGCTGAAGAGGGCGGAACCATGCAGTTTTCTCTGCCGATGCATGTTATGACTGATGCCGAAATGGAGCAGCATAAAAAGGAAATCGAAGCCGGCGTGGAAAAATATCTGAATGAACCTGACAGGGAGCAGTCTTTATATAAGGAGAATCTGATTGAAACCTTCCATGTTCCCGAGCCGCCAAGACCAAAACCTCTGCTTTCACGCTCCGTACTTAGAACAGAGACGGATCAGAATTTTTCATTACCGGCAGTCACTGATGTAGCTCTGAAGACTTCCGACTGCGACAGGTATATTGACGATGAGATTCGATCCATGACCAGAATTGATATCACGCTGGGCAGGGAAGGTGATTTTGAAGGTGAACTGGGCAGATTTTCCAAGACTCTGCTGCTGAAAATGCCTCTTCCTGACGGATCGGCTCTGAAGAAGGTTCAGGAATCCATGGATGAGATCCAGGACATGTACAGCAATACAATAGCAGGTCTGGATCAGCTTTCGGAGAAGGATTATACCGGTGCACTGAAAACAGCCATGCTGATGATGATCAAGACAGGTATGAATCACTGCAGCAGTGAGGATTGTCTGAAAAAGCTGCTGACAAAAAATTCCAGTAAATTCAGGGAAAAAATGGCCAGAATGTCGGATCAGGGATTCCAGAATTACTACGATACACTTAAGACCGCCATCGGCAAAAGCCGGGATGGTAAAAAGATGCTGGATAATCTGGTCAGCTACCGGAAGATTGTGGGTGATTCTGCAAAAAGACTGAGCGACAGCAAGGATACCGCATCAAATGTTCTTGATGTGGCGGAGGATGTATCCACTCTTGCCGGAACGCTGGCAGGCGGAGATTATACCAACAAGGAGGCCTATGCCAATGCAGCAGCGGCGATCCTCGCAATAGAGTTTCCTGTATATGTTGCGACTGCCAAACTTTCCTATCAGGCATACCTGTCATCAAGAGACTTTGCCCGTGACGTGGCGGTTCTTCGCATGTACGGAAAATGGAAAAAGGTAGGGGCGGATACCAAGGGATCCATGGGATATGAGGATTTTGCGCGTATCTGGAAGGATGACTGGAAACTTCACAAGGATTCTGTCATGCGTCAGGCCAAAGAGGTGATGCTCAAAACCCTTGGAAACGAACTTACCAAAAAAGTTCTCAGGGGTGCAAGTAAAAGTATAGCAGATGAATATTTCCGGATCCTGAGGGATAAAGGGTATGAAGCCGCCCAGGAATACATAACGAAGACTGATTTCATAACCGAGGTGGAGGTTTATGATTTTCTGGAGACTCAGTTCAAAGAATGGGAGAAGGCTGAAAACATGAATACGGCTTTCGGACGCGAGCTCAGGGAAATAAAGAATGAATTCAAGATTATGAATTCAGAAAGCTATCCAGAGTGTGAGAAAAAATTTTACTCATGGTACAAAGGACAGGCTGCTGATCAGTACCAGGATCTTAAATGGGGAGAAAGAACTGACAGGTACTTAAATGACAGGGCAAAGTCTCTGTGGTACAAGGGCTGTCCGGAAGAGATGGATGCATTCAAAGCCTACTATCAGGCTAAAAAGGAAATTGAACTGGAGCTGCGCAAATGGAACAGAGATCGCTTCATGTGCCGTGCGAGAGATATAAAGAAAGAAGCTAAAAATATGGTCTGCGAGCTGGTGAACGGCCGCTATGATTATCTCAGTGCGGTAGGCCGGTATGCATGTGACTGCGGATGGAATGCAGCAATAGCAAACGGTGGAGTTGTAACAGGAAGCGATTTGAAAAATTACAGACGAGAGGCGGAGATTGTGAATGTAATGTCTGCCATCGGCAATCACGATGTTCTTCACTGTCTCTGCAACTACGGTCGTGTGTCCCACGGTGGTGCAAGTTCATCTGTGGGAATTTACTTTAGTCCGACTGCGACAGGAATTGCACCTAGCGGTGATAGATGTGGCGTAAATCAGCGAGGAACCTGCTTTGCCAGAGGAAATAGCTGCTGGCATTTTACCATGCCTACTGATGATGAGGGTTTAATAAGGTGCGGTTATGCAAAGGCTTTAGAAAACGCGAAGGACAAGCATGACGCCATTAAATCAGCCATTGATGAGACAAGACAGTGCAATGCGGATTATGATCTGATTATTAATAATGCAAAACAAAAGGAAATGGAAATAAAAAAGGCAAAGCGGGAAAGCGGAAAACTTTAGGCTGATATTCCTGTGAACAGGTGCAGGAAAAAGATTAAGATCCTGAAAATTGCAAATGCACAGCAAAGGCGGTTGAGTTGAAAGAAAACTGCGGAGGATTTTCTAATCATGAAGATATCTGGCTGATCTATAAAATTTGTAAAGATGTGAAGAGGTATGAACAATCCTGTGTCTAGCCATGATGCATGCTGCAGTCAAAAATAGGTTTCTGCCCGATTTGTGACTGCAAAGCAATATCTAATCGCTTCTCTATGATACATTGCCATAAAAGTAATCTCTCCCACTTCTGTCGGCGGTTTGCAGGAACAGATTTCCTTCATACGATCGCAGGCAGGTGATCATGTATGCCGGAGTCAATATGAACCGAAAAATTTTCACTTCTGCGAAGGTCGCTTTTCTGGCGGCATTTCTCTCTTTTTGTCCCCCGTCAGTTGCAGAGAACTCTGTAGACGCATCAGCGGTTCACTCATTGGTGCTGGGTTCGATAGGGTTTCCGGCATATGCAAAATACACAGCAAGAGCAAAATTCAGCGAGGTCGTGTCGGGTGCAGCCCCTGTAAAGCAGCAGGTGGAGCTGTGCGTGTTTGACGTCGGTCCGAAGGAGGCTCCCATTTACTGCAATAGCGGCAAAAAGGCCGATGACTCTCTCGGTCAGCGTGGATGGAACCTGTCCAATGACTTCTTGTTCTTGGGGAACAAATATACTGCCGGCATTTCTGTGAAAGCCGGCGTCATTACTATTACTGCAGTTAACAGCGACGGGCTTGAAGGTGCCACCATTATTTTGAATCCGAATCTTGAGCAGGTCGATGAGAACAGTGTTGTCAACTGGTCGGTTGATCCTGACTCAACCTGCATAAAATATGATTTGTGCTGACTGAATCCGGTGGTATAAATAGATGGGAGCCCAAATTCAGCTTTACCATAGTTTAAGATTGAAATGATCATTTCTGATGCGAATGCTCATGCTTCCGCGTCTGATGTTGTGTTCTCCTCTCAAACTCAAGTCATGTGTTCTGATCTACTAAAACACCATCACGGAAGAAACTCTCCGAAATCGGAATTTGCGGAGAGAAAAAAATCTGGCGAAATTCCTGTCACTCCCCGAACACAGTCCTGCCGTTGATGGACAGTCTGCCATCCATGTACAGGATCTCATACTCGTATACAGTCGCATTTGGATCCCTGGCAAATCCTATGGCATACGGAGCCATGTCCTGAAGGTGGTACTGCGGCATGTTAAATATCCCGCTGTCGACCTTCAGATAGCCTTTAACACGCGCTTTTGCAAAGGAGCTTTCGTCTTCAAGATTAATATTTCCGAGATAGGCACTGGCGGCAAATTCCAGTGACTGATTGTTCAGCTTCGCCTTAAGACTCAGATCGACTTCGGCAGTCTCAGTGAATAAGTCCTTTATGCTGCCTACCAGCTTTGCTGTATTTCCATCGCCTGTTAAGCACTGAATAGACGAGACAGCAGTGAGTGGATTTTCCACCGTGCTGTGGCATGTCCGGGCCAGACTGTTAAGATTGAGATTTCTTAATCCCAGTGTAAGCTCGGCATCTCTGATATCCATGCCCAGACCTGTGAAAGCCTTGATCCTTTTTCTGATGCCGTAATCAAAAAGATTGTCGCCTCCGTCCTCGGCCCGTCGCGACACAAACTCAATGGATGGTCGATCGATGGTGATCGGTCCGAGATTCCTGGTGTTTCCGGCATATTTTTCTATTCCGATTCTGACGATATTCACCTCCGGCCGGTTTTGAACCTCAAGAACCGCATTGTAATAGTTATGCGCGGATTTTTCGTTCGGAGAGTAAAAGGAAATCTTGTCGATCCTGTTTCTCAAATCAAAAAGACTGGCCGGTCTTGCGATAAAATCGTACAGTGCAACCGTTTGTTTTGAGTTGTTGCATTCAAACTCCAAATTGCCGAGATTGAATTTTCCATTCAGATCGTAGGACAAATTCGCCGTATTACTGCGAGGATCATAGCGTATGATGAAGGTGGCAAGTGCATGCCTGAATATGTCACGAAGATAAGGAGGCATGTTTTCCAGAACCATCTTCAGATTTTCATCGTCGATTGCCAAACGAGTGTCTACAGTATCACCGTTTACTACGCTGTTGGCACTCATCCGCAGGAAACTTATATTGTTGTACAGCAGTTCGTATACAATGCCTCCGTTTTCCGATTTGGACATTCGCTGCACGGTCACATTGCCTGAGTTTGGATTCAGACCTGACGCAACGGCACTGATTATCGCTTCTACCATGAGTTCAGTTGCAGAGTTCAGGTCATCTGTGACAGGAGATCCGGTGAAAGGAGCACTGTCCTCGAAGAGTTTCAGAGAGATCGGACGGATAACCGGAGTGGCAGTGTTGACGGGAACTGTGGTGACTACTGTTTCAGCAACTGCTTCTGACGGTTCGCCGGAAACTGATGCCAGCGAACCGTCGGCATTGCATTTCGCCGGTTCGGATGGACGGTAGAAGACGTTGACATCGGCACCAAGACACAACAGACTGGAAGCAAGCCGCTTTTCGTCAATATCCATGCTGGCAGTGACATTCACATTGCCGGATTCTGTGGCAATGCTGGAACTGATTTGTGTTCCGATGACGAAATCATCGGATTTCATGATGATTTCCTTTCGGATCTCCTTAATGTGAGTTCTGATGAAATTCTGATCAATCATTTTCTGCATCGCATCTCTGACGGCCTTGACATGGACGTTTTTAACTGCCGTTGCCTCGTCACTGCCAACAGCGCTTGCGTCAAAATTAGCAGCAAACGACACAGCGGAAAGTGCTGCAGAAAGAACAACAGCGGCGAGTGCGGATTTTTTTAACATGATGACCTCGAAATGAACTGCTGAACAGTAAACACAAACAGAGGAGGAAACTGGTGGAAGCGTGAAAGGAACAGCATCCATCATTTATCAAATGGTAAAAGAAGTAAGACCTGTTGTCACTGATCTGCCTCAAATAAAAAGACTCCTGCAGCAAAGAATGTTTAACTTCCTGAAATTCCTCAAACATCATCTCCTGATACGAAAGGCACTTTTGCAGACTGTCTGATATTCTGCAGCATAACTGCTGAATTTGAGGGTTGTTCCAGACCGGATCCATAAAACAGGGCGTATGGCTGCGCTCTTGCCAGCGATGCAGATCCAGTGCAGGTATAAACTGAGTTTCCTTTTTTTCATGTTCATGGCCACGATTCTGGTCTCCATCTGCAGCAATATGTGAGTCAACTCAAACCAAATTTTGATTTTTGAGATATACTGTCACTTCTGCCCGCGATGCTATTCTGTACCGGAATGGAATGAACAAAGCTGTATCAGGTTCTGCAGGCTGTTCATGAGTTTTCTGACACGATTTCTCAGTCATTTCAGTTTCAGGATCATGCTTTGCGGATGACTGCAGAACTTGCTTTCTTCATCTGACCGGAGTGCTGTTCGTCCGGCTTCAAAACTTTATTATTTGAGATTCGCGGTATTTTGGTAATTTTCCGGATCTTTGTATGTGATTGAATTTTTTCAGGGATTGCTTCTATGAACAGCAGAATTTCTTTTCTTACTTTTCTTGCCGTTTCACTTTTTCCCGGAGCTGTTCAGGCTGCCGATATCATTTACGATGATGCTGAAAATACGGATTTTTACTTTATTTCCGGTGAAATTGAATACGGGGACGGTGATAATTTTAAGCGCATTGTCGAGAATACCCATAGAAACGGCAGAAATACAGCAGTAGTCCTGAATTCAGGCGGCGGAAATGTTCTGGCATCCTTTGAGATGGCAGATCTGATTGATCGGAATGGTTTTGCTACAGTCGTGCTGGATAATAACCACTGTTACAGTGCCTGCTTTGCCGTTTTTATGGCAGGAGCTGCAAGACTTGCATATCCACAAAGCAACATAGGTGTTCATCGTGTAAGTTTTGAAACAGGTGAAGATGCCACCACAAAAGGTCTTTCAGTAGACATGAATGAACTGTACAAGGATCTTAATGTTCCGCCTGCCATCAGACTTGCCATGCTGGAG
>JAEEGK010032783.1_pt1 | contig 10142 bp, 27 predicted proteins | sample 8958771 | NCBI WGS metagenome assembly JAEEGK01 (sample SAMN16246547, study PRJNA631951) | gut metagenome | biome: gut microbiome; feature: rumen; material: SC-attached | host: Bos | place: Iran: Karaj | collected 2018-10 | reverse complement strand
AATCAGAGATATACTTATTTCAATGTCAGGAACATATCCAAAAAATTTTACAGATGATACCAAGGAACTTCTTAAGGAAGCAGCTTATTATATTAATATGGAGATTACATTATGACCAGGTCTAAAATTTTAATCATTAAAATCTCAATCGGTATTATTTTAATTAATATTATAACAATATTGAGTTATGTTTCCATTACACAATATAAAAAAATTAAAAGACAGGAATCTGCCTTACTTACTATAGAGATGAGTTTTGATGATACCGATAACATTAAAGTCAAATATGATTTTATAGACAAAAGAAAAGCAATATATATTGAATCATTATGTAAAGAATGTAATGTTGATGCTGACAGGGCATTTGCACATCTCATGCAGGAGAATCCTACATTTGATGAATTTGCTATGAATAGAGATAATGCAAACGGTAGTGTGGATTTAGGTTTATTTATGTTGAATGATAAATATTTATGGACCGATTTTATTCCACGATATTGGATAGAAGGTGTAGAATTTGACCCATTCAACTGGAAACATAATGCATACATTGCGATTCATCATATGTCATGGTTACAGGAAAAATTAAAAGTTGAAGATGATGTTATTATGGCATATAATTGCGGTATATCTGCCGTTATGAACGAAGATATTCCACCTGCTACAAAAGTATATTTGGCAAAAGTAAAGAACAACCTGTTCCTGTTAAAGAACATCGAAAATGGGAAAGCGGAAAATAAATAATTCTAATATTAAGATATAGGAGCAAAAATTATGATAGGAAACGATGCTAAAAGATTTATTGAAAATCAGACAAAACTTATTGTAGATGCAATCAAGTCGTTGAAAGAACCGGCACCAGAATTACCTGAGTATGTTGAAACAAATCTGAATAATTACATTAAAGTAAAACTGACCGAACATGGAAAGGAAGTCCATCGTAAATATTGGGAACATATTTGTAGAGATTGTGATCATGAATATAAATATCCCGAAGTAGATGAATCTGGTTACAGTTGTTTTCAAATGCATGAGTTTATGCATGTGTTTGGTTCAGAAATGTCTATGGCAGCTGAATTGGTTTGTGAAACAAATGTATTAATTCAAAGGAGCAAATAATGAACCTGATAAAAAAGATTAAGAACTGTAAAAGACACAGAGCAAATAGACGTATTTCCAAATTAACTGATAATTTCTATTTTGCAGCAACCAAAGAAGATTGTGAAAAAGAAAATACACATGTTGTGGCTGGTCTTAAAGGTGAAATAACCAAATTGAATAAAACAATTAATGCTCAGAACCAAGACCTTAGAAATCAGGAAAAGTTCATTAGGGAAAACATCTGGTCTTTCCGAAAAGAATATATTGAACTTCAAAAGTATACAAAAGACCTTGTAGAAAGATTAAATAAAGCACTTAAATCTTGCGGTGGTATTGCTGAAGATAATTACTATCATTTGATGACCGAAGCTGATTCATATATTAATAAAGGTAATTGTAATACCTGTAGACATATGATAACCGCTGCACTTGGAGATTCTGAACTTGATACTGAAGAGGAAGTCAGTGGTTGTAACATTTCACCAGATAAATGTCATTGGGAACCAAAGGAATAATTATGAAAAATATTACACTAACAGGGAAGAGAAAAGATATGATAAATATGCTGCTTGATACACTTCTTATTCTTGAGAAAGAGAATTGTCCTGAAGATATTAATATGATTATCCCTATGTCAAAATATTCTTCAGTAGTAATTGAACCGGCTGATAGAACAGTTTGTCCTATGGTAAATTGTAATGGTAGGGAGAATAGTATTCGACTAATAAAGGCTAAGATACTTCTTAAAAAGTATGTGGAAGTTGGTTCACCTATGTGGGATGAAGATTTTGCTAAACTTGAAGACATAAATAAAGAATCAATAGAATTTATCAAGGAGAACTCATAAGGAGAAAAATTATGCTGCTTACCAAACAAGATTATGATGCAATTGATGTTAATAAAGATTATGTAGTTACTGTCAGAGACCCTATTACAGGAATAGTAACTATTAAGACGGAAGATGGTAGTTGTCTTAAGGAAGAGGATAATGGTGGTCAGGAAGTTCTGCATTATAGCGAGTTATCTGATAATTTTGATAACGAAACTGTGATTGAACATTTGAAGAAAGAACTTGTAGATTCCAACGAGAAACTTATTCATATCAGTTGTCAGTATGCTAAATGTTTTAATTACCTGAAGGGAGTTGTAAAGGTATTAAAGAATGTTTACGACCCCATGAAACCTGCCTGTTTAGAAGAAGTAGAACAATTTATTAAGGAGAACTCATAATGGAAAAACAAACTGATGAAGTAGTTGAAGTAATACAAAAACACCATACGTTCTATTGTGATAAATGTAACTGTCTGCTCGGTGATACAACTGAAGCTGAAGATGGTTATTATGAAGACTTTGGGAGATATGAACGCTCGGTTGTCATTCCAGATAAAGGATATTACGGAATTAGATTAAATTTGTGTAATAAATGCAAAGAAAAAATGGATAATGAAATCGAACAGGCATTATTAAAACTTGGATTCAAAAGGCTGTAATTATAAAAAACAATTTATATATCTTCCTATAAACTTTGAAGGAGAATAATTAAAAAGGAAATTATTGCAACATGAAGAACCGTATTACTATCTATTCAAAATTGCTTAAAGATAATTTGGCAAAAGAAGGCTGTGAGTTTATTTCACAGCAGCTTGAAACCATATCAAGAAGTATGGTTGTCAGATTTAAACCAAACAATGTTTCTGAAGAAACAATTAATAAAGTACTATCAAGTTTCAAATGTATATACCGTCTGGAATATACAAAAGAAACCGTAACAATATTATTACAGACAGAGGATTAAAATTTATGACTTATACTACAAAAGATTTGGTAAAAGAAAGCGGCTATGTAAATTCAACCATTGTAAACATTATGGAGAAGTCAGGCATTAAACCCGTAAAAACAGGATATAACGGTCTGAAATATTGGCCCGAAGAAGCACTTGAAATTGTTCTCAGACACAAAGAAGATAAAAATACAATTGCATTAAGTACATTATCTCAACTCTATGATATGCCTTTTGAAAGCATAAGAAAGGCATTAGGTGCTGAAGGTATTGAACCTGTTTACTCAACAAAGAAAAATGTTTTTTATCCTTATAATTCAAAATACGTTCTTAAAGATTATGCCAAGACATATGGTTTTGATAATGAAAAAGAGCATCCTCTTGTAAAAGACAAAAGAATGTTGAATATCAATTACTGGCCAAATGTAGTGCCAAAATGTTTTGAAGACTTAGGAGATGACTGATGACCAGGGAACAGGAAAAGTTTTATAACCTTAAAAAGACACAGGATTATACGGTTAAAGGTCTTGATGTTGACTATAAAATATTTACCGACCATGATAAAAAAGAGACGATACTTCAAAGTGAAGAATCTGATTATACAATATATGAACAGGATTAATGTTTTTCCCAACCTTGTATTATCTTTGAACCTGTTACAAGACCTGTAGGTATTCCCAATAACAGAGAAACCGAACCGTAAAAACCATTATCAAGAGGCTTACCGATTATATGACAGATTATACCTGATATAATTGATAAGCCTATTATTATAATATCAAATTTAACTATTGTAGCAAAAGCCCATCTTGTAGAACTTATTGAAGACTTATCATCTGAAATTTCCCTTATAGATACCTTTTTAGCCATTTTAACCACCTTTTTGGGGTAGGTAATGATTTTATATCAACCTACCCATTTGAATCGCACCACGTGAATCCTAGAGCGTCCTGGAGGGTATTTTTTACTCTCTTGTTCCGTCATTATTTACATAAAGGATATGACCATACTGACAATGATAGATACAGCAATTCTTATGTTCCCTATTCGGATATTCATCCTTAAAACTTCTGTCAGCTGTGGCACGGACACCAATCTTCTCACATTTGTAACATTTGATACTGTATGGTGTAGAACCGATTGTTAAAGATATGAACAAGATAATTAAAATCAATAATAGTTTTTTCATAATATATTATTCTCCTTATATGAATAATACATAAAGTAAAAGACCTGCCAATTACCGGGTATTTGGAGGGTGAATAAACAAACATAGGCGTGAGTTTATTATTAACGGTAACAGCAGGTCTTTTAAAAGATATCTTGTTTTGAATATCGGTGAATTACCTGTATTCTGCCAAAAGATATCCGAAAGGCCGGTCATTCAGATATAAACTATATCCAAAAGACCAAGATAAATTTATTGATGTAATTCTTAATACCTTAACAAGGTATTTTATTAAGAATATCCATTTTAATCATATCTTTCAGTTTCCCTTAAGGCAGAAAGATATGCATTGCTGATATTTTCATCAGACCAGTTGATTACTTCCGAATAGTCATAATTAAAAATATCACAGATAACGTTTATCTTTTCATCTCTTGTCATTGTTTAATAATCCTTTATATTAATATTAGAATTTTTAAGATTCAAAATGATTCTCTGTCAAAATCTACGGCAGTTACCATCTTATTTTGTCTCCTTTGTTTTCTTAGTTACAGATTTCTTTTCTTTATTGATACCGGTTTTATCTTCAAGTTTCTGAATACGAATGTTCTGCTCAGCTAAGAAATTACAAAGATATTGAACTTGGTTTGCATAGGATTTCATATCCGTTTCTTCACGCTCCCTAGATTCATATGTCTTTCGATTGAAATCATTTACTTTATCCTGCTGTTTTCTGTAATAAATACGGTCCGTCCAGCAACGAATAGTATCAGTAATATGAAGAATAAGTCCACAGGCTTCCATGATTACAAATATAATAAAAATCTTTTCAATCATAATTATTTCTGTCCTCTAAACTTTATTGCAAGTGCTTCAGAATCAATAATGGTATCAACTACCGCACCACCCTGATGAACTTCATAGATATACCATGTTATAGGTTCACCTACCCAAAATGTATTGTAGGCTGTCTTTACAATAACAACAGCATCATCATATTCAGCAATACATGCTCCACCATTCCAAAATTCAATATGGGTTGGAAATGTAGGAAATGGTGTAGTACCGTTCTTCGTTTCTTTGGTTACATTCATACAACCTGTAAAACATACCATTGAAACCAACAAAATTAAAAATAGTTTTTTCATAATTTATTCTCCTTCAAAACTTTCTTCAGTTTCTTTACATACTTCTTATCAGTATAATAATTGTTTTCAAGATTATACAGAACTTCTTCCTCTTCCAGAGAACCTCTCCAGCAGCCATCTTCCATCATACGTTTAATCTTCTTAATGGAAATAGACTGAGGTTCATATTCATATTCTTCTCCACCTTCAATCACGATTTAGTTCTCCTTTTTATTCATAGTATCCAACAATTTCATACAGCCATACAGTTCACCAAGGAACATATACAAATCACTTTTCTGTTCATCATTAAGTTCCTCATTTTTTCTGATAGAACCTGCGATAAGATTTACACGGGTTACATTCAGGTCTAAACACATTGCCATAGTTCTTACCTCTCTTTAATATTAGAATCTATTCAAATAAAAATTCTTTTGCATAAGGCAACGTCTTAGCCCATGCTATAAAATTTTCCATAGTATCATTATCATCACCACTCCAAGTATTCTGCTTGTGATGTAATCTCCACTGACAGATATTTCTTAATGTACTGTAATTGAAATGCCACATACGAGTTTGTAGCCAACTATCTCCAAGTCCATAAATCAAATCATACCATGTATCTTTGTCGTGAGTTTCATTGAACTTCTGACGAGCTTCTTCAAGTTTCTGTATATCAATAAGGCTTGAAATCTTTCCGTTTGTCGGCTTTGGTTCAAAACAGGTTTCATCAATGATATATTTATTAATACGGTGCATTGTAGAAGTTGAAGATTTTACTGAATGTCTGTAAGTATCAGCTTCCTTCCAGAAACAAAGCGGTGCTTCTACGCAAACCCACACTTCAATCATTTGTAAAAACTTACTGTTTGGTTCACCTGCAGCTTTCTTTGCACCGTCTGCTGCAATAAGAGTTTTACAGACACGCATATCATCTGCACCTATTTCGTAACCTTCTAACGATTTGTAACTACCGTTCTCGAAACCACTATATCCACAGCATTTTTTACTATCCATCTTAGATACAGCATCTTCATAATTTTTAGACTTATTAAGACGAATGCCAATAATGGCAGGTTCAAATCCTTCAACTTTTGTATAAGTAAATCTCATTTATTTTATCTCCTTTTGTTCTAATTTATGAAGTTGTATTATTTCTTTAATCCCATATTCTTTACAATATGCTTTGAAGTAACTGAAAACAAGTCTTACATCTGTTTCCAATTCGAACTTATCAAACTTATTGTTACGGCAGCAATGGTCTCCATCTGTTTCCTCAGGTGACAGTTCGCAATCCAACAGTTCATCATATTCGGGATTACAAAAGATATGTTTACATGCACAACATTGTGGTTTCATTTTTCATCATCCTCCGTAACATTAATAATGTGGGGTGTTTTCATTTGTATCTTAGCCCATTTAATTGCTTTGATACATTCATCACATAATCTGAATGTAGTACATCTTGCTTCGGTTGGATTTAGTGGTATTGCTTTACCACAAACTCCACAAAGAATACCATAATACACACCTGTTTCTGATATTTTAGATTCACTCATATTCAAACTCCATTAAATGTACAAACATCTGGTGCAATTGGTTTATCAATATGTACATACAATTCAGGATTGGTAAACATAGAAAACGGCAGCTTTGATAATTCTTCCTTGGTCTTTTCATCAGGCTCTTTATGAAGATTTGGAATACCACACCACTCTTTAAGATAATCAAGTTCATTATGATTATAGAACTCACTAATATCTCTTGATACCGTAATAATTTGTCGGTCACAATTTAATGGCGATTGTTCGATGTTCTTTGGTACATATCCTTTTCTACAGTTCATAACATTGTATAATCTTGGACTAACGATAAACATATTTTCATTACCGTTCAGAAAACATTCAGCTGCGGCAAAATGAATATCATCAACATACTTAGCAAATCTTTTATTCGCCCTGTGTCTTTTAATGTGTTTAATCTTCTGTCTTAGTGTCATTCTTTTTCTCCTTAAAACTACATTCATCAAGTTCACAATAGTAATCTACCAAGCCCATTTTAAAATGCTCACATTTTTTGCATCCTTGTCTTTGAATATAATCATCAAGAATATCTTTATCATGTTTTACCATACCATCAGAAAACGCAGCATCATATAATGCAGAAAGCAACTTCTTTGATACACCTTTAGAAAGTTTTGGATAGAAATCCACAATATCTTTAATAGTTTCCTTCTTTATCTCTTCCTGTTTATAGTATTTGTCTATAGCTTCTTCGGCCTCAAGTTTCCATTCCTCAGGAACTTTATCTACAAAACCACCATTTTCATAAACGATATTAGTACTAACATCAGGACAATCAACTGTAAAAGATTCTCATCTGAATCTTGCGTAACCTATTTTCTTTTTATCACCTTTCTTTTTGTAGATGTCATATTGTTCAGGACAAGCCGGACAAGTTAAATCCCAATAATACTTCATTGCTCACTCCTCTTAATCATTTCATCTGCCTGTTTGTAAGCCATATCTGCTATTTCATCAAATCCCCTTGCTATGGTATTAGGATTGGCACAGAGACCCGTCATAACCTGAATAGCGACGTAATCACGAACATTAAGTCCTGTATAGACAGTACCACGGCCAGTGCAGTCACGTACTTGATATGGGAATACGTTTTTATCTGCTTTCATTTCTCACCTCTTTCTTTAACAATAAGTTCAATCAATTCTTCTTTAGACAATTTTTCAAGTTCAGTTCTATCAATATCAAACTGAGGAATGTCGTACCAGAGTTTAGGTGTTTCATAACATTTCATATTATTACCAGTATCAAATTCATCATAATAAATATACCAGTCACCATCATAACGAAAAACCCTTTCACCTTTATCATTTAATACTATTTTATAATCTTTCGGTACATCATCCGGTGACATTGATAAATTATGTACATTAATTGAGATTGGAAATATTATCTGTTCAGGTACCTTTATCTTACTTGGTTTCTTTAACTTCATAATTATACCTCTATCCTGTTTATAAACTCTTAAAAGCCTTTGTTATGTCTTCGACACGATAAGAAGTTTTTTCAATGTGTTGGAAAGATTCACCTTTATAATATCCGAAAGCAAGTTTACCTTCAAACGCATATTCAAAATTCTTTACATTAATTACTTCAGGATTTGGCACAGCGAATATATATTTAGTATCTGAATCAGGAATAGTAAAGTCAATTTGATAATAATAATCTTCATATCCACCAGAATACATATCCACAATCTTAATTGGTTTTTTGAATACTTCTTCTTCCAAATACTTTTCAAGGGATTCAAACATCAGTTTGTCAGCTTCATAATCCTTAGAACATTTATCCACATCATTAGGTGCGTGAAAATAACAAATAGCAGATTTGATTCTGAAAATGAAATTAAAATAGTTTACATTCTGCTTTATTGTGTGAACCTGGTCTTCCTTGGCAAGCTGAAGCAGTTTGGTATATTTATCTACTTCATGCTGCATTTCTGTTACAAGTCCATTTACCTTATTAATTTCCGCAAGACGTTTAAGATTTTCATCTCGTTCTAATTCTTCTTGAATATCCATAACTTTACTCCTTGTTTTCATCCAGATTCCAAATCACTTCATCCATCTTATTAATGTCTTCAAGGAATTCATGAACCTTAAATTCAAGATAATGTTTTTCAAGCTGCTTATGATTTTTTAATCTGTCAGAATAATCAGACATAATGGTTGAGAAAATCTCAAATCGTTTAGCAGCGCTCTCAAATACTGATTCTTCCGAAAGATAATTATTAAGCCATTTCTGAGCTTCTTCTTTGGAATCAAAATCACTCTTTAATGGTGGACAGCTTTTAGAATAATAATTTTCCTGTTCGGCAACATGATAACAAGGACCAAATTCATAATAATCTTTGTTATGGTAAAGAGGTGTATTTTCTGGTATAACCCACCACTTAGTTGTTTCCGGTTTGATACGATACAATTTAGGGTCACAATCAAAAGCAATCTTAGGTATGTCACACCATATTTTATCAGATTCATTCCACATTTGAATTGTCTTACCTTCTGCCAACGCCTGTACGAATGGCAGATGATCTTTTGCATTATTTTTGTCCATAATTTTACTCCTTATTATAATTATAGAATCTTGTTAATTTCATAATATTATATCGGAAACAAGAGTTTGAATGTCCTCAACAGTAGTATTTATTACAGTATTACTGAAAGTAATTTTTATCTTATTCGAGGATAATTTCCAATCTCCCATATGATATCGTTGAGCCAAAAATGTAACACACGCATTAATAAATGATGACTCCGATATGACTAAGTGCTTGGATTTATTCTCGACTTTACCATATGAAACCTTGAACATTATGTCATATAATATAGATTCTCTCATTTTATTTGCTCCTAACTTTAATATTAGAAAGTTTCTTAATCTCATTCAGAATGTCTTTTTCAATAAATGCTCTTGTCATAATTGATTTACCGGATCTGATAAGTGCTCTACGATAGAGTTCACCTTTATGAACAACATCATAATATTTCCATTCTTTGTATGTAGGATTATCCAGCATATCAACATCTGCAATAGGGTTATCGGGATTATAAATACCAAGTTTGAACTCGGTTATTTCGATACGTCTTTCTACCTGATAATTTCTGTCTATAGCCATAACATAATCATTAATAAGTTCTTTAAGCGAATATCTGGTAAATTGTTCTTTCACCCAATCTTTAGGATAATAATTACCGTTCTGATTAAAATGTACTTCACTCATTGTCTATTACCTCAACTGTGCAGATTTCACTCCAGGCGATTTTACCCATGTCATCAAGTGTAAACCATACTTTAGACCAGCCGTATTGTCTCTGAATATTATGTATCTTTCCAAGTAATACATCTTCATCAACAGCAATACCGTTTATTACATAGGGTGAACG
>JAEEGK010032782.1_pt1 | contig 10142 bp, 6 predicted proteins | sample 8958771 | NCBI WGS metagenome assembly JAEEGK01 (sample SAMN16246547, study PRJNA631951) | gut metagenome | biome: gut microbiome; feature: rumen; material: SC-attached | host: Bos | place: Iran: Karaj | collected 2018-10 | reverse complement strand
AGGTCATTCAAGTTAATTCCCAACAGCAGGCGTCCGTGGCACAACGTGGTCCTTGCACTCAAGTTCAAGCCTACAATAGAGGCGTTTTGTGAGAAACCTGAAATCCAGGGTGTGCTGCCGAACAAGTTGCATCCGATGAGGTATCGCCGTGCCACTGTGAACTGGGCATTGACATTGATCGAGGCAAATGGAGAACTCTCGGTCCGTATAATGTCGAAATAGGGGTAGGTAGTGTGAGGCAGAGTGGCACTGGACTGCACATTCAGGTTCAGCCATGAGTTGCTGTAGTTGTAGCCCAGGTCAAGCGACCAGGCCCTGAAAAGCATAATGTTGATAGGGTATTCGAGAACGGCGCCCGACCCCAGATGCACCATAATGCGTTGGGTAGCATCGTCCATCAGGCTATAGGACAGCGAGGCCGTGAAACCCTTGAAATTGGCGTTCAACGCAAAATGGTCGGTAATGGTCGGCCTCAAAAACGGGTTGCCCGTCGAGTACTGATAGGAATTGATGTAGTTGTGGGTGGAGCGCAACTCGTTGTAAGAGGGGCGCCTAAGGGTGCGGCGGTAGTATAGCGCCAGGTCTATGTCGGGACTCAGTTGAAGGCCGACGCTTGCGTTGGGCAGCAGGTTGTGGTAAGTCTTGTTAAGGCTGGAGCCCTCAACATCTGTTCGGGTATAGTCATACTCGTATCTCAAACCCGCATTCATCCGCCACTTGTCCCAAGACCTGCTCACGGTGTAATATAGGCCCGACCAGTCGTTGTCGCGTTTACAGGTCTGCGACACTTCGTTCAACAGGACAGTGCCTGTGCTGCCAGTATGCCCCCACACAATCCCCATCTTGTTGTTCCAACCTCGGGAAACGAAATTGTACATGGCTGTTGCGGTCACGATGTTATAGTCGTTGCTGTTCACCACAAGATAATGTTTGAGGATGGTATTATCGGTCAAGCTGACATCGTTTTCATTGTTGACAATCATCAAGTATTCCCTCAAGTTTTGAGCGTCTTTCTGTCTCATTGACGCATAGTCGGCGATAACCAGCAGTTGCGAGTTGTCATTGCGTTGCCACAGGTAACTGGCCGATGTGCTGTTACGGGTCACGCGATCGGTCATCTGCTTTGAGCCATACAGCCGCTGGACCATCGTCTGCCTGATTTGCTCGTTGATGTCCACCTGATAGAAACTGCCATTATACTGTGCACCGATGACGCTCTTGGGCGTGAGGGCGTAGTTCATTCCTGCAAAGACGGTGTACCTGTCTCCTGCGCTTATTGAGTTTGACATGTCGGCTTTGTTATATAGCCATGTGCCGTCATTTTCATCGGCGATTTTGGTAACCCCAAGACTGGACACTTCGGTATTGAGGCGGCCATAAGAAAACGAGGCGTTTCCAGATAGTTTTTTGTATTTGCCGTCCAGGGTGAGTGTCGTGGTGTTAGAGACCTTGCGCTTGATGTCCAGCACATTGGTGAGACTTGCGCCCAGGTGGTCCTTGACGGGACTGTGTGTAAAGACCTTGATGACCGATCCTGCGTTGGAGGCATATTGCGCATCTGGCTCACGGATGATCTCCACGCGCTTGATATTTTGTGAGGTGACGGCTTTCAGTTCTGCGTTGTTGGTGATGCGGCGGTCATTGATATAGACCTCGGTCTTGCCGTCGCGGCCGATGAGGGAGATGTCCTCGTTCATGCCTACGATAACACCGGGTGTCCAGCGCAGCAGGTCGAGTGCATTGCCGGCATTGCCCATGATGGTGCCGCCCAGGTTGCGCAGGGTGTAATTGGCACCGTCGCGTTCAATCTGCATCTTGGCAGCGGTCACCACGGTTTCCTTGAGGGCCGTAATGTCGGGCTGCATCTTGATGGTGCCCACGTTGTCGCGGCTGCACAGGCGATAGGCGGTCTTGTAGCCCACATAGGAGACACGGGCGATGACCTTGCCGTGCTCGATGGGAATGACGAAGCGGCCGCTCTCGTTGGTAACGCCGCCGCCCACCATCGTCGAGTCGGCGGGGTTGAGCAGGGTGACGTTGGCATAGGGCATCGGCAAGTTGTGCTCATCGACCACCACGCCCTTGAGGCGGCGCTCGGTCTTGAGGATGGCTTCGACGTAGATTTCGCGGTTTTCCTTCCTGGTCATCTTGATGGGATAGAAACCGATCATCTGGCGGATGGCGTCGGGCACGGACTTGTTCTTGACCGTGGTCGTCACCTTGTAGTCCTCCAGGTCGTCATAGATGAAGACGATCTTGTAGCGGCTTGTGTGTTGCTGCAGGTACTTGAGGGCATCGCTCATCGACACGTCACTGAAGGTGTGCGTGATACTTTGTGCAACGGCCGTGAGCAACAGGGCAAACGCCATGCACATGAGCAATGTGATGGTTCGCTTCATGGATAAGATTACTTTGAGTCTGTCGATTCCACAATCAGCTGGTTACCCTCGTGCCGGATGGAGATGGCCTCGAAGTTGTTGAGCATCTCGACGACCTTGTCCAGCGAGTATTCCGGTTCCCATTGATAGAACAGGCGCAGTGAGCGCACGTCGTCCGAGCGGTACTCCACCTCCACGCCATAGTGGGCTGCAAGTTCGGCGAGCACCTGCTCCAGCGGCACTTCCTCAAACAGGCGGGGCTCGGCAGCCATCGACAAGGTGTCGGGCGTGGGTGCCAGCGCTTCATCGGTGGCGATATTCTCTTGGTTACTGCCTTGCTGGACGACCTTCTCGGGTTGGTCTTCGCTGTGCCTGAGGCCGAAAAAGCCCGTATGCACCGCTGCAATGGCGATACCCACACAAGCGATTACAACAACTGCCGCAGCGGCGATCTTGCGCCACAGGGGCACGATGACGGCCCGCTCGTGCTGCTCCCCAGCCAAGCGTTGCCACTGCGCGTCAATCATCTCATCACTCAGCCGCTCGTCGGCCTGTTCGCCAGCAAGGGCGCTGCGGGTTTTGGCCATCAACGAGTAGAGTTCGCGGCAATCATCATCGGCAAGGATGTCCTGCCACTGCCGCTCGGTGTATTGCTCGGGATGCTCAAGCATCATCAACAGTTGTTCGGTCTTGTTCATCGCTCTGGTGGTGTTAATGTTAAACGAAGTTGGTCGAGTGCGCTGCGCAGATGCTTGTAAACGGTGGTCTCGCTCACGCTCAACCGTTCGGCAATCTCGCGGAAGGTGAGCCCGTAACGGTAATGCAGCACGATGACCTCGCGGCACACAGGCGGCTCCAGGTCGGCGACACCTTGATGCAGCGCGCTGATCTCGGCCTCGATGTCCTCGGCTTCTTGGTTGGAAACTTCACTTTCCAGCATCAGGAGTTGTCGGGCCCGTTCATCGATCTTGCGGTCTCGCATCACATTCAAGCACTGGTTGCGCACGCATGACAGCAGGAATGCCTCGGCGGTCGCCTCTTGCAGCGGACGGCGGTCGGCAAGCAGCCTGGCAAAGACATCATGCACGATGTCCATGCTCTCCTCATCGTCGTGCAAGAGGAAGCTGGCCAGCCTGAACATGGCCCGGTAATGCTGCTTGAACAGCCGCTCGATTTGTCGTTTCCTGTCTGTCATACACTCTATATACACACTCAGGTCGATTTACTAAACCCTTTTCCGCAACTTTTTTTAATCACGCGACAAAATTACCCATCAATCCCCACACCCACAACCCCCAAATGGGTACTTTTCAAAAACCCGATCCATTAGGTAGGGCTCTGTCATCAACAATAACTGAAATCAAAGAGCCGAGGATGCACGGAATAGCGTCCTCGGGCTCCTAGTATCAGACTCATGGTATCAGTTAATAAACATCACTATTTAATGACAGTGTTTCTTAATCGCCATTTTCCATCCTGCTTATCAGTTCGCGCGTTGGTCACTCTGCTTGTTGATGCGAGCGTTACGGTAACCATTGTTGAGGGTGTTGAAGACGTATTGCACACGCAGGGTCACGCCACGTGTGTCGTAGCGGTTGCGTTGCCACTGGCTGACGTGGCCGTAGTTCTGGCTCCAGCGCGGGGTGATGGCTTGATTGAGCAGGTCACGGCCCTCGACAGTAACGCGCAGGCGGTTGTCCAGGAAGCGCTGTGTGTAGCCCAGGTTGATGCCCAGCGAGCGTCCCGAACGAGTTAGGTCCACTTGCATGGGGCTTGTATAGCGTACCGAGCCGTAGAACTCACCGCTCTTGCAGAACTGCCAGCGGGCCTGAGCATAGGCACTCATCGACTGGCTGCTAGTGGGTGGATTGAGGTAGCCCTCCATGCGGTCAAACTTGGTGTGGAACAGACAGCCGCTCAACGAAGCATTAACGCTTACCTTGCCGAAGGTGTGAGAATAATCGGCATACAGGGCCCATGTGTTGCTATAACGGCTGTTAACGGGATAATCGATAATGGAGTAATCACTGCCGTAGGGCAGGATCGCCGTGAAAATGTCATGAAGGGTGCAACCAAATGAAGCCTCCACACTGAAGTCCTTGAGGTTGGCGCTCAAGCTGGCGTAGTGCCAAGTGTATTGTTTCAAATCGGGATTGCCCTTGCTGTAATGCAGCATGGATTCATAGACAATGGCTGGATTAAGTTGAGAGATTGACGGAAATCCACCGGAAATGCTGTACTGTGCCTTCAATTGATAGTTATCGCTGATGGTGTAGAGCAGCGATGCATGGGGACGTACCGAGGTGCGTTTCTCCTTTTTGTCATCAACGTTATCGCCTTGCTTGAGCCTCGAGTCATTATAGACGAGTCGCAGGCCCACCTCGGGCTTCCAGTTGCCGTAGGTGCGCTTCCACGAGCCATACCATGCACCCGTGAAGTCGTCGCGGTGGCTGGGTTGGGTCGAACCGCTAAAGGCGTAACTGTACTTGTTGCCTATCCAACTCAGATTGGTGCCCACCTCAATCTCGCTGCCCAGAAGCGGGAAAGAATAATTGGCCTCGCCGTCCCAAAGGTTGTAGCTGTTCTGGGTGTAGGTGGTATTGAAAGTCTCGTTACCCTCGGCTGGAGTAAGAGTGATGGTGCGCATATTGTCCGATGAGCGGTGCGAATAACTCACCGTGAACGTGAAGGTTCGCCCAGCGTCGGGCTTATAGGTCAGTCCGGCTGTGGCATTGTGGTTGCTCCGATCACTAACGGGCTCGTGCTGCAATTCGTTGACCACGCTGTCCATGCCCAAGTAGAGAAGTTCGTGTAGCCCCCAATGGGTTAATTTGCCCGATCTTGTGCTGCCTGAGTACTGGGCTATGAGCGTCAATTTAGGGGTCGCAAAGTAGTTGATGCCCGCATTCCAGAACCAAGTGTTGCTGCGGTAGGTGAAACCACCGTCCCTGGCATCATCCAGAATTAGGCTGCCGTCATCGGGGTTGGTGATGGTTGTCCGGTTGAAGTCGTAGGCCTTGCCGTTACTGAAGGAATAGCGCAACGAGCCATTAAGCGCCCATTTCCCGTATTTGGCATCGACGTTGGCCCACGTGCTCTCGCTCACACGGCGCTGGAATGCGGTGGTGCTGCCCACGCTCAGCCCTAGATAGTCCTTCACCCCCTTTTTGAGCGTAATCTTGATGGTAGGGCCAGAGTAGCGAGCACTCAGGTCACGGATGACTTCCACCTTGCTCACCTGATTGGATGGCAGAGTGAGCAACAGGTTGCGGTCGGTGACCTTGCGCTCATCGATATAGATCTCGCCCACGCTCTTGTTGTCGCCCGTTTTGATGTCGTTCTCGTCGTTAACAACGAGTCCGGGAGTCCAACGCAGCATGTCGAGAAGGGTGCCCGCATCGGCCAGGAAAGTGCCGCCCAAGTTGCTGATGGTGTAATTCATGCCCTCGCGTCGTATGGTGGCCTTAGGGGCCTCGACAGTAAGTTCTTGCAGTTGCACGCTCAAGCTATCGCCCACAATAGTAAGGCTGTCTGTCGGCACAGTTGCACGGAGTTGGATGCTCGATATCGAACACAGCGTGATAAGAATAGTTGTGATGTTTGTTCTCATAATGATATTGATTTTAGTTTCTATGCTGCAAAATTATTGCAAATGAAAGGGTGACCACAATACCCAAATGGGTGTTTTTGCAAGATAAAGTGTGCTATTGTCGTATAAAAAATTATCGACATCAAAGGGTGCGTCCCTATTTTCCTGTTTTGTTACATTTCCCTGCCTCTTATTCTGCTCACCATTTCGCTGGTATTCATCATGGCAATGATGCAGAACGCAATCATCAGCGAGGTTAGCAGCACACAAATCATGCGACTGTTCTGCTCGATGAACTGTAGCGGGTAGAAATTGATGCCGAAAGTGAACAGGGGGGTGTCGGACGGTATGGCAAGGATGAAGACTAGAAGTCCGCTGCCAAGGACAATACCTGCCACGAAGGCTGCAACCACAGCCATGCGGTAACGGCGTATTTGCTTCGTCTCTGCCTGTTGGATTTCATCAATCATGGCGAATTTCCTTTCCAACCGTTTGTTGAACAACTCGTTGTCCTTAAGCGCTGGGGTGAAACTGTCGAAAAGTTCCTGTATTCTTTTGTCGTCATTCATTTTTCAAAAGGGTTTTAAGTTTGTCTCTGCCTCGTGATAGCTGCTTCTTCACAGCATCTTCAGTCACATTTACAATATCGGCTATTTCCCTGATTGAATAACCTTTAAGATAGAAGAGCAATATTGCGGTTCGTTCTTTTGGCGGCAATTGCTCCAAAGCTATGTAGAGAGCTTGGTAACGAAATTCGCGGTCGGCTGCAAAAGAGGAATCCTCACGTTTTTCGAGCGCATCCAAGGGTTGCATGGTTCGGCGACAGCGGTTCGTGTCGATAAACATATTGTAGGCGATACGGTAGAGCCATGCCGTGCCTTTTCCACATTCCTCATACTTAGAACAGGATAGGTAAGCCTTCACCAGTGCGTCCTGTGCGATGTCGTCTGCCTCATCCCGATTGCCACAGCAGAGTGCGAGCAGAAAGCGCCTAAGCGCTTCCTGTTCAGTCTTGATAATCTCTATGAATTGCTCGCGGGTCACGCCTGGTTTCTGGCTTCAGCCTCAATCTCTTGCTTCAGTACCTTTCGCCCCACAAAGTAATTGATAAGGAAAGCAAGCCCAACACCTAACGACGGTACTGCTACGAAGGACAGTCCGATGAACATGTCAGCATTGACTTCATCAATGACTAAACCGAACATAGCCAGAGCCACATAGATTCCCGCACCAAAAAGGGTGAAGATACAACCGTACAATAGCTTGTCAAGCAGTCGCTCCTTGATACTGGGGCGAGGTTGGTTCATCTTCTTGAAGAATTCTTCCAAATCCACATCAGAGTTCTTCTCAATTGCGGCCAGCGCAATTTGGGCGCGTTTATTAGTGGCGTTTGTCTTTGCACGTGCTACAATTGCCACGATGATGATTGGAAGCACAACAAAAATCCCAAACATTAGAATCGTTTCACCAAATTTCATGATCTCTACGTTTATGTGTTATACAATGATTTTCATTAATCTCGTTTGAGCTCGCTCATTTATATAACGAATGAGGATGTCGAAAAGTGACGTGGAAAGAATATTTTAGAGACAGGTGCCCAAACGGAGATTTTTCTCGTTATTTTTCGATATCAGTTTGGCGAGACAAAAACACCTATCAAAAACGATGCCCGCAATACCCAAAAGGGTGAATAGTCAGCCGAGGGCGTGTTATTGTCCCTCGGCCGAACTCGGTATTGAAGCTATTTCTATGCGTTAGTTTTTATAGGCGGTTGCGCTCGTCCTGACCGGCATGGCTGCCCTTGTAGCGGCTACGAGTAGCGTTGAACTTCCAGGAAATGTCGATGCCCACGCGGCGATAGTCTTGATACTCACGGTAATGGGTGCGGATGTTAATGCCACCGTAGGCAACACGCTCCAGGGTGAAGGTCTTGAAGATGTCATTGGCCAGGATAGCCACATTGAGGCTCTTGTCCTTGAGGAAGCGCTTGCCTAGACGCAGGTTAAGCAGCCCACGGGCCTCGGTCTTGCTGGCGCCCGACTCGCGGTAGGGCTCAATTCTCCCGTTCATGTTCAACAGCCATTCGTGGGGCAACGAAAAAGTGTTGTCTAGCGTTATTAGGGCAACGAGCTTATTCCACTTGTGGGTGATGCCCAACGGATACACGTCGTCGTTCATAAAAAACAGGTCGGTCGAGTAGTTCATCTGCCATATGCCCAACTTGGGCGAGAAGTTTAACGTGATACCGTAGTATTCCTGCTTGGGCGTGTTGCGGTAGTCCATGATCACTACGCCGGGGTGATTCACGTCATCATAGGCCGTCTGGAAAGAACGGATGGTGTTCTTGATGTACTTATAATAAACCTCGGCATAGATCCATTTCCACGAGGACGACCACGAGAAGTTGTGATTCGTCTGCGGTTTCAATAACGGATTACCTGTATCATACTCATACTTGCTGCGATAATTGATCAAGGTGGAAAAGAATCCATAATTGGGATTAATCCGGGTGAAATTGTAAGCCAGGCGATGCTGCCATTGTTCGGTTTTATAGGTGACAGAGAGGCGCGGAATCAGTACCGAATAATCAGGGAAGGCCTCACGGTCACGCACCCCGTCGCTTTCATACTCTTTATACTCGTTTTGCCAGCGCAGGCCGCTGTTGATTGTGAATCGGCCCAGATTCAATGAGTAGTTGGCAAACAGCGACCAGATGGATGTCTGCTGCTTCACATGGCTGTCGGCCGAGAAGCCACTCTGGGTGAAATCTTGCGTGCGATGCACCGTGGATGCCTCTTCGCCGAAGGTCAGTTCGCCCTTGGGCACGGGTGCTGTGACGACCAGTTTCTCGGCCAGCAGACGGTTTTTGGAATTTGTCTTGCTGCCGACCGTGGTCGAGCCCTCGGTGCCGCCCTCCATTTCTAATTGTGACTTCGCCTGATAGAAATCTGCGCTGAAGTCAATGTTCCATTTGCCGACTTGGCCGACATAGTAGGCATTCAGCGTATGCCTCATGGGAGGCTTCTCCACGGTGTTGGTCCTGCTGTGGCCACTGTCAACAAGCACGCCGTCTCGCCACGTCTTCTCATCCATCTCGCTTCGGGTGAGTCTGTTGTCGATATAACTGAAGGCGGTATAGGTCACACCCACCGAGTGGCGGTCGTTGATTTCCCAGTTCCAACCCAGGTCGGCAAAGTAATATTTCATGCGGACGTGCCAGGAGGCATCTTTCTTGTAGTCCCAAAGAGATGATGCCTGTAATTGGTCTTCGGCAGTAGCATCTTTGACAAAATGGCTGTCTGTCAAGTAGCCGCGGGCAAAAAAGTCCATGCCACGCTGGGTGCGGTAGTTGAGAGCAGCATTGACATTGGCGTAGTATTCCTTGCCCTGCCGATAAGCGGTCGAGAAATTGCCGCTCCAACCCTCACCCTGCCTCTTGACGGTCTTGAGGCGGATGACCGAAGTGACGTCCTGGCCGTATTCGGGACCTGGGTTGGTGATGATCTCTGCCGAGAGGATTTCGTCGGCACGGTAGCGGTCGAGCTCAGAGTCGTCACGCACTTTTTTGTTGTTGATGTAGATTTCGGGCTTGTCGTGCTGTCCCGCTATGGTGCCATCGCTCATCATCAGGGGAAGATGAGACAACATCTCGGTAACCGAACCGAATTGCTCCAGCACGGTGCCCTGCACGTTAACAAGCAGTCCGCGGGAGGTGGGGCGGGTCAATCGCTTAAAACTCTTGACGGTCACGCCGTCGAGGGCAAAGTTGTCGGGCTGCATTTTGATGGTGCCGACGTTGTCTCGGGCGCACAATCGATGCTCGGTCTTGTAGCCGACGTAGGTGATACGAGCGATGACCTTGCCGTGGTCGTTGGGGATGACGAAACGGCCGCTCTCGTTGGTCACACCGCCGCCCACCATCGTCGAGTCGGCAGGGTTGAGCAGGGTGACGTTGGCATAGGGCAGTGGCAGGTTGTTCTCGTCAACCACCAGCCCCTTGAGGTGGTGCTCGGTCTTGTGAATGCATTCCACATAGATATCGTTGTTATCACCCAGGATCATCTGGATGGGATAGAAACCGATGATCTGGCGAATGGCATCAGGAACAGGTTTGTTCTTGACATGGGTGGTAACAGTGAAGTCTTCCAGTTCGTTGTAGATAAACACGATCTTGT
>JAEEGK010032779.1_pt1 | contig 10143 bp, 5 predicted proteins | sample 8958771 | NCBI WGS metagenome assembly JAEEGK01 (sample SAMN16246547, study PRJNA631951) | gut metagenome | biome: gut microbiome; feature: rumen; material: SC-attached | host: Bos | place: Iran: Karaj | collected 2018-10 | reverse complement strand
GCATCCCCAAGGCGTCGCCCTCGATTGCCTCTCCGTCGAGCGTGACGGAGGCGGCCTGGTAGCCCTCGGCGGGGGTGACTGTCAGGGTGACGGTCTCTCCGGCCAAGGCCTTCTCCTTGTCCGCGACGACGGTTCCGTTGACAATCGCGGGGTCCACCGTGATCGTGTACTCCTTGGCCTCGAACGTTGCGCTGACGGTGACGTCCTTGGCGGGCATCACGAAGGTGTTGCCCTCGATGGCGACTCCGTCGACAGTGACGGAGACGGTCTGGTAGCCTTCTGCAGGGGTGACGGTCAGCGTGATCGTCTGTCCCATCTTTGCAACGGAAGTGCTGGGGGTGACGGTTCCATTCTCGATAGCTGGATCCACGGTGATGGTGTACTGCTTGGCCTTGAAGAGGGCCTTGAAGTCGTAGTCCTGTGTGATGGGCGTGTTGACAAAGTCGAAAGGCTCGGTGGCCCCTTCGGGGGCCCAGCCGATGAACTCCTGTCCTCCCTTCACGGGATCCTCGGGGAGCTGATCTGCGGCGATGTAATCTCCGTCTTCGACGGTGAGGGTCTTGACGACCGCATCGTCTACGGCGAAGGTCACGGTGAACTTCTCCGGCACGACGAAGGAACCGCTGTAGGTGGTGGTCTGATCCTTGTCGGTGATCTCCACCTGGTAGGTTCCGACTGCGAGGGGCTTCGCCTTCCATGCGATGGCGGTCATGTTGCCATCGAACTTCAGGAGCACGTTCTTTACGATCGTGCCCTCGTCTCCGTACACGGTGCCCAGCCAATCGATCTTGTCGTAAGGCGCCACATCGAATATGATCTGGACACCTTCGAGCGGTCCTGCCGTCATGTACTCTGCTGTGAAGTCGTCACCTTCGGCTGCATCTGCGCCGGCGATGGCGAATCCGCCCGTCAGAGCGACGGCGAGGACTGCGAACAGTGCGATTGCTTTTGCGTTCATCTTCAAACCTCAGGCCTGCTCGTTGATTTCGATGTCGAATACGATGTAGTTGCTGGATGCGGTCGTCTCATTTTCCAGGACGATCTCTGCGACCATGGCGTAGTTTCCGGACTCCGTGATGTACTCGGAGGCCTCTTCGGTGATGTTCTGGTAGGCGTAGGATTCACTTGTGTCGAAGTCGATGGTGAATGTTCCTACCTCGACGTATGCCTTGAGTCCGAAGAAGTCGACTTCCTGCAGGACGGTCACGGTTGCGGTTCCCTTTCCGATGATACCATCATCGTAAGCGGTGGCAACAAAGGTGGCTCCATCCTCGTCGTAGACCATACTGGCGACGAGCTTGCTCGTCTGCTCGGTCGAGGGGTCCTCGGCCGTGTACACTGCGTAAAGGACAGTGTCTTCCATGATCGGGGAGGTGATGTCGAACTTCTCTCCGTCCTCGGTGTACCATCCTGCGAAGTATGCTCCGATGACTTCGGGATCGGCGGGTGCGACAGCAGAAGATCCTGTGAGAACCTCCTGCTCGTCGTACACGAGTGTGCTGACCATGAAGGTCACGTTGTACATGACGATGATCTTGTTGAAGAGTCCCTGGACCGTGACATCCTCGTTGGGCATCTCGAAGGTGGTTCCCTCGATCGCCTTTCCGTTGACGTACAGAGCGGTGAGCTCGTAGTTGTCATCCTCGGTGTAGGAAACTGTGATGGTCTCTCCGGGGAGTGCTGCGGTGGGGTCGACTGTGACCTTTCCGCCTACGGCGGGAAGGACTGTGATGCTGTGGGAGACAGGTGTAGGCCAGGAGATCTCCTTCTGGGCCGTTCCCTTCTCGGTACTGACGACGACAAGGTAGGTTCCCTCTTCGAGGGTCGTTCCCACCTTCGTGCTGACGCTGCTGCCTGCGGGGATCGCTTTGACTGTCTTGATGACCTCGTCACCGAAGGACAGCGTCATATTTCCGCCGCTGACAGAATCGGAGAGGGCGACCTTGAGGTATATGCCTGTCTGGCCCTCCTGGAAGTGTGCGTCTGTTATCTCGAAAGCTGCAGCATCATTCGACTCCGAAGGAACGACCAGCACGAATGCTGCGGCCAGCACCATCATGAATGATACTGCCATTGTCAGTTTCTTCGCATCCATCGAATCATGCCTCCACAGGGATGTATGCGGTCGTGCTCAGGACGCCTTCGACAGCGCCGAGGACGTATTCTCCAGTGATAGCGTATGCTCCGCTGTAGTTCTCGCCGAGAAGGTCGATGAAGGTCTCATCAGAGAGGACGGCGACGGTCTGGTCGTTCGCCTCGTAGGTAAGGGTTACCTCGACGCAGTCGACGGAGATGTCTCCGAACTCGTCGATATAGGTGTACCATACTTCGAAGGTGACCTCTCCGGATCCGATCTCCTTGTCATCGAGGGCGTAGAGGACGACGTTGATGGCCGCTCCGTTCTTCTCCTGTCCGACGGTCACGAGGACGTTCTTGGAGTATTCGGTCTCCGCGTAGGTGACCTTGAGGGTCACATCGCTGGCGGGCATGGTGAAGTTGGCGACTCCATCCTCGAAGACGAAGTCTGCGATTGCGGGGGTGGGCTCGACGCTGACGACGTACATGAGCTCCTCGACGGGGATCTCGATCACGGCTTCCGTACCGGGTGCGACCTGGATCTTGTCTCCGATCTGGGCTCCGGTCTCGTCGACCAGGGTCACGTCGTAGAACGCCTTCTGGACCTGAGGCATCAGGACGACGTTCTCTGCGGGCATGAAGTATGTCCAGTACTTGCCGTCTGCGCTCTTGTCAGCGATGTAGTAGATGCCTCTCTCGTAGTCGGGGAATCCCTCGTTGGCGGGATCCTCGTAGTAGACGAGGACATCGGCGACGTTGTAGGAGGGGTCTGCGGAGACGTAGACGAACATCCTGTCATCCATGTGTCCGACCCTGGAGTAGTCTCCGAGCTGTGCGTGCTCGACAGGCTGGGTCTTGACGATGTAGGGGTTGTAGATCGTGCTGAGGTTTGTGATCTTGACGATACAGTTCTCGGGAACTGCATCCACATCCTTGATGTCGATAGTTGCGCTCTCTCCGACGACCGAGGTCGAAGGAACGAGCACCTTGCTGGTATCCGTGCCGTCAAGGACTGTGTATGTCCAGGACACAACGGACTGTCCCTTGAGCTGGAGAGTGAGGTCAATGGTGTAGGCGTACGTGGTCACTTGTTCAGCGGTGATTTTCGTTGTGACGACCTCAGCGGCCTTCTTCTCGATGGTTCCCTTCGCAACAGCGGTTGTGAACTCTCCGCAGACGACGGTGAAGTCCTTCTCGGTGGAGTTCTGGACCTGGGCGTACTCGATCTTGTCGAGCTTGAGGATGATGTTCTGATCTGCATCTTCAACATCGGTCAGGTCGGTGGACACGGTGTATTCGGTTCCCTTCGTGTATTCCTTTCCGAGGATGGTCATGGTCTGCCTTACATCATCGATGTCATCCCAGGTTATGGTGATGATCTCATCAGCAAGCAGGGTAATGTTAGTTCCCTCCTCGGTATGGCCGATAGGATCCTGAGTCTTCTGACCAGCAGACTTCACCCATGTGATCTTGAATGTCTGAGCGCTAGCTGCCGATATGGCGGTAGCATCTCCAACATTGACGTTTCCTTTGATTGTGATAGAGTCATCAGCGACTATGATGGGGAGTTCGACTCCGCCGGCGGTCTCGGTGTATGCTCCGTTGATTCCGGTGATTCCGGCTACTGCGGTCCAGCCATCGGTGGGTAGGTCTACGATTTCCTCGTCGTCTGCGCTTACTGCGGGGTCCTTCTGCCATTTCTTGGTGTCTTCAGTCGCAAATTCATCGAACTGGAACTTGTAGAAGTCCACATCGGCTGCCCTGAAGTAGATCTCGTCATTGGAGTAGATACCGGTGATGACGGTATTGCCAGCACCAGCGACGTAGGGGACAGCGATCTCCTTTCCGTCCTTGTCGACCTTGTAGTACAGGAAGTCCTGTCCATCCGTCAGCTTCTCGGCGCCCTCAGTAATCGTGACGATGATCTTCGCTGCCTTTCCCTCGGTGATCTGCAATACTGCAAAGTCGCAGTCGGCCGCTGCGGGCTGATCCGCGTCTCCATCAATAACGTGGACTGAGGGGTTCCTGATCATGGTGAAGGTGGCCTTGGTCTTGCTCTCAACGGTGAGGTCTTCGAATGCCTCGAAGTAGTCGTTGAACTTGTACTTGCTGGTGGAGGTGGCTCCCTGGATTGTGTACTTGTAGTCGAATACGAGTGCGACGATTCCGTCCTCGTCGGGTACGATGACCCTGTTCTTCTGATCGGTGAACGTGACACCGGTCTTTACAGGCGTCTTGATCGTCACTGCGTCGTCGGATGCCGTCTCATCGATGACCTCGACGAGCTTCACTTTGTACACTTCGGGTGCGATGATGTAGATGGTAGCGACGGAAGGGGTCTCCCAGACGACGTTCCTGTATGTTGCGGACTTCGCCGTAGACTCGACAGAAGAATAGTCCTTGCCTTCGAGAGAGATTGTCGCAGGATACTGGTTGGGATAGTCCACGGTCAGAGGGATCGTGGTGTTCTTGGTTGCCAGGATCATGGTCCAGTACTTGTAGAGGTTGTTCTCCACGGTGATGTTGTTGGATGTGAGGTTCACAGAACACTTTCCGGTGATGTCGATGTATGCACCGTATGCTACTGCAAGAGGTGCGGTTTCACCAGTTCCATCGTACTCTGTAGAACCGGCGAAGAACTTTCCAGTGTCTTCGGTGCTGTTCATGTAGACCCTGACGAGCAGCTTGTCATAAGCTCCGGTGTTGATCGAGTCTGCAGGAACAACGACCTGACCTGCGTTCCAGATTGCACAAGGTACATCTGCAGTAGGGGTTCCCATCGAGAAGTCACCCTCGGACTTCACAACGGCGCCCTCTGCAACCTTCAAAACGCTGTTGACTGCGAGTTCACCCTTCACATAGAAGCTGGTGTCAGCCATAACGAGGACGGAAGCATCGAGAGTGACTGCACCGTCTCCGACGATCTGGAGTCCGGCGAACTTCACATCGGCCTTATCAACAACGGCAGGAGTTTCAGACGCTGCAGCCTCGTATTTCTCGATTGTCAGAGTAGAACTAGCGGCAGTGTAAAACATACCGGCCAGGACGACGTTTCCTGAGAAGGTAAGGGTCTCATCAGCTTCAACTACAAGGGTTCCATCAAATCCGAGCGCGTAGTCTCCGGCGTAGATTTTCAGACCGCCCATTCCGACGGTCATGGATGCGCTTCCGACAGCGAAGTGCTTGTCTCCATACTGATCGATGTATCCGAACGCACCGCCGAGGGTAGCATTCTCGTCGAACTCGAGGGAGACTCCATCGCCGAGGACGAATACTCCTCCAGGGACGGTCGTTACTACGGATCCGTCGGTGGCTTCGAGTACAGCGAGTCCAGGGTAGGTGCCCTTAGGGGTATCTATCTCAGGGACCGATGAAACGACTCCAGTGAAGTCCTTGACCATGATTGTGTTCAGGTTTCCGTTTTCGGTTGCTTGATAGGTAATACTACCTGTGTAATTCTCGTATGTGATTCTTACATCGCCTGCTTTGTAATTGACAGTGGAAAGTACATCTCCACCATAGACAACACAGTCCGAGCGTACGTTGAGGACAGGTGTATTGTAAAGGAACTTATCGCTGTCCCTGTCATCAGCTGTCATCTTGGCAGTTTTATCATCAGCTCCAAGTGCCAGTTTGGAATCGACTCCAGAAATCGAGTTCCATTCAGATTCTGTACTATCGTCCCACGCTGCTGCACTCATCTCCTTTCCGAAGTATCCGGCTGTACCGAAAGCATTGTCTCCTGCCTTGGCTTCGCTGAGTGTAATTACTCCGTCCGCTTCAGAAGCGACATTCACCCAAAGGGTACCCACAGTGTGAGACCATGCAGCCGTTCCAGTCGGGGGTACGAGTTCGACCTCGACTCCATCAAGAACGAAGAACACGAAAGCCCCACTGTCCCACTGAGTGTCGGGAAGTGTGATCTTTGCGTCTGCGTTGACGTAATAAGCATTTCCTGCAGCAAGCGTCATTCCAGATTTATAGAGGACGACAGCCTTGGGACCCGCTGTGGTCTCCAATTTAATGTTGACTATTCCAGCATCGCTGGCATAATCGGTCGCATATGTCGCGGATGTTGTCACAGAGGCGGCGTCGGCATCGTTGATCTGCTCCTGTGCAAGAACAGCGACTCCGGCGAATGCCATCGCGAGGACCGCGAGCACTGCCAAAAACTTAGTCGTTTTTGCATTCATTCAAATTTCTCCTTTTTTGCATAGCTACTCGGCCTCTGAACCGGGTAACCCTCCAGAACACTGGAAGGAGATGTCGAAAATCCTCAGCCCATACTTCCGGATCCCATCACCCTAACGATGGACCCGGGGGCCTTTTGCTATCGGCGTCACATCTATCTACGCCCGTAGGCCCCTTATTTCCTCAAAGGCGATGATAGACGTGACGGATGTTCTATCCTTGGAACCGTATTAAAGGGGTCAAAAAGTTAGATGAAAAATATCAGCTGCACGGTGCACACGCTATTACACCTTTTGTGTTACAATATGTACGCACATTATGATTGCGTCATTATTGTTCAGCATTAATATGAATCTAACAATCATAGACTTCCTATGAATCTGGATTGTACTCAAACCTGTCTGTCTTAACCAGACTTAAAACTTCATGCGAATTTGATGTGTGTATGGCATATAGGCTTCAATCTGACAGCACCAATCCTGTAGGGAGTCCAAGGGTGGGGGGCGACCGCACCACCATACCCATAGGCGCAAGCCTAGACGCCCGCAGCAACGTCAACAAAGAGCCGAACTCCTTCGACGAACTCCCTCCGGACGTGCAGAAGATCCTGGCCGACCGCAGGAAGCTCAAGTCCGAGAACCGCACGCTAATGGACGCCCTGGAAGGGAAGTACGTCCTGAGCCTGATCCTCTACCTTGACAAGATGTCCCCGGTGCTGAAAAGCGATGTTTACAACGACATCTCCCGCAGCAGCGGGATGGCCACGAAGCTCGAGGACCTGGAGAATCTGGGGATAATCAAGATATTCCACACCGCCAGGACGATCTCCAACGTCATCGTCATGACCGACAAGGGCCGCGAGGCCGCCGAGAAGATCAAGGAACTCATCGACATCGTGGAGTCCTGAAGGGCCACCTTCTCATCAAATTCAGGATCGCTCACTTTTGCAGGCATCCCGGCACACACATTGCATCGCCGACCGCCCCCTACATATCTGGCTGGCCATCCGACACATCAGTCAGAAATTCAGACTGTCGGCAGTCCTGCCCGGAACTAGCCGGTCCGTAGTACGACAATACGTCATGGCCAGCGGTCGGCAACGCTTTAATAGCGGCCCGGATTTCGCGCGGGTTTATGAACAAATCAACGGGGTTCACCCCCAATGCATTGACCCTGGTGACGATACTGCTGTCTTCCATGGTCATCCTGATGGGCGCCGCCGCGGTCGCCCCGGCCCTGAACTACATAGGGCAGGAGTTCGGCATAGACGACGGTTCAATGACCGCCCTGATCATCGCCTTGCCCGCCCTGTCGGTGGCGGTGTTCGGTTTCCTCATGGGTTTCCTCGCCGACCGCTTCGGGAAGGCGAAGATTCTGCTGCTCTCACTCATCATCTTCACGGCAATGGGTGTGCTGCCGTTCTTCCTGCATGACTTCACGCAGATCCTCATTTGCCGTTTCCTCCTCGGAATAGGGCTTACGGGAATATCGTCCACCAGCACCGCCCTCATCGGGGAGTACTGGAGCGGCAGGGACCGTGTCAAGGTCATCGGATACCAGTCGGCCGCCATAGGGGTCGGTACACTGATCCTGGAGACCATCGGAGGTAGCCTCGCCGACATCGGATGGAACTACCCCTTCCTGATCTATCTGATAGGCGCAGTGATCATAGTCACTGCCCTGTTCTCGGTCAGGGAGCCCGCGCATAACGGCGCGGGCATGGACGATGCGGCGGAAGCGGACATCCCCGGCAGGGGCCGCAAGATCGCCTTCTGCTATTTCGCGGTGTTCGCGGAGATGTTCCTGATGTTCTCCATGCCCACGAACTTCTCCTACTACATACCCCAGATCTCCGAGGAGCTGGTGAGCTCCGCCGGCCTTCTGGCGGGAGTGCTCCTGGGGATTACGGGTGTCGCCCAGGCCGGTTTCAGCCTGGTATACAGCCGTTCCGCGGCCAAGCTCAGCGAAGGGATGGCCTACACCTACGCCTTCCTGATGATGGCCGTCGGTATGGTCCTCATGTACGTCCCCGGGATGCTCGAAGACACCACACTGATCCTGGCGGTGCTGGTGATCAGCATGGTCCTCGTGGGATTCAGCCTTGGGCTGCTGATGCCCACCGTCATCGGAGCGCTCTCTAGGCTCTCCACGGCCAGGACCTCAGGGAAGGTCATGGGAGGGTATGCGGTTTTCCTGAACATCGCGACGTTCTCATCCGGTATCATCATCCCCGCGGTATACGTGGCGCTCGGATCCAGGTACATGAACGTGTTCGGGATGCTGGCCGCCGTAGCATTCGTCCTGTTCCTCGTCCTCCTGGTCAAAGGACTCCTCGAGAAGAGAAGATCCGGAACGACGGAATCCGCCACCGTCCTCACTGAGACTGTGAAGGCCGAGAGGCCCATTTCAGATGACTTCAGCATGTACTCCACCATCCTGGTCCCCACCGACGGGTCGGAGAACAGCAACTTCGCCGTCAACAATGCGATAAACATCGCGAAGAAGAACAGATCTTCGATCACAGCCATGTTCGTGATCGATGTGGAGAGGTATGCCGGATTGAGCGAAGGGATGTTCGTGGCCGAGAAGATGAGGGAGGCCGGTTTGGAGACATCCAAGGACGCCCTCGACTACGTCGTTGGGCTCGCCAGGGAGAACGGGATAGACGTCACTACGAAGGTCGTGTTCGGACGTCCGGCCGAGGAGATCGTCAACGAATCCAGGAACGCGGACCTCGTCGTCTGCGGATCGCTGGGACGCACCAACCTCAACAGGGCTCTGATGGGCTCCGTAGCGGAGACCGTGGTCAGGATGGCGTACTGCCCCGTGCTGGTCTGCCGCAAGACATCGGAATGATCCCTGCGGGGATCATTCCACCTTCAAACTCTTCGGATGCTGCGGTTCTTCCGCAGCATCCGAGGGAACTTAACGATGTTTTTATTACCGCATATGATACAGATTCTAAGGTGTCTGAATGAGTGACAGAGATATCATTTTGGAAGCCATGAAGAAGGCCGGAGAGCCCCTCAACGCCGGAAAGGTGGCAGAGCTCACAGGTCTCGACAGGAAAGCGGTGGACAAGGCGTTCGCCGAGATGAAGAAGGACGGTACCATCGTCTCACCTGTCAGGTGCAAGTGGGAACCCGCCGACAAATGAGCAGTGGTCAGATGAAGATCCAAGCCGTGAGGCTGTACGAGAAAGGGTTCATGACGCAGGGCTTCGCCATGGGCGGAGAGGAGGGCCCGGAGGCCTTCGACCCTGCGGTCAAATACCGCTCCAGCCTCCAGAACTACGTCATCGACACGGGCGACGAGGTCATCCTCGTCGACACCGGGATGCCATTGGAGACCCCCGATGCGGTCCCCGATGACAAGACGGTCATCTACATGGGCAGCAGGGTGGAGGACTACGTCTCGTCCCTGAAGGACCTGGGCTACACGCCCGACCAGGTAACTCGCATCCTGATCACGCACAAGCACGACGACCACACCGGGGAGATCCGCAGCTTCCCCAACGCCAAGGTGTACATATCCCCGGAGGACGCGGATGCGCTGGAACTCACCGGGGACAACATCATCAGGGTGTCGTACAGCGACGGCCCGTACCACAACTTCCCCGCCTGCACCAAGATCAGGGACGGCATCTATCTGATAGAGGCCAAGGGCCACACCAAGGGCAACAGCATCGTCGTCGCAGAGAATGACGGCGTCTACTACATGATGCACGGCGACATCACCTACACCGACGAGGCGCTCTACGCCAACAAGCTGTCCGTCGTCTACGAGGACAGGGCCGCCGCCAGGGAGACCCTGGACAGGATCCGCGAGTTCATATCCAAGAACCCCACGGTGTACCTCTCCACGCATACCCCCCTC
>JAEEGK010032778.1_pt1 | contig 10143 bp, 8 predicted proteins | sample 8958771 | NCBI WGS metagenome assembly JAEEGK01 (sample SAMN16246547, study PRJNA631951) | gut metagenome | biome: gut microbiome; feature: rumen; material: SC-attached | host: Bos | place: Iran: Karaj | collected 2018-10 | reverse complement strand
ATGCGAACAAAAAGGCATCATGGCAGGAACTCCCATCGCCTCATTCTACGCCGATCTTTACCTTAAAGATCTTGACCAATGGTTCACGGACCGCGGCATTTTATATGCAAGATATTCTGATGACATAATCGTTTTCGCGAAGGACGAAGACTCGATCAATGAATACAAAAAAGTGATCCTGGATCACCTGAAGGACAAAGATCTCACCGTCAATCCCGACAAGGAGGTTTACGGCAGACCTGAAGACGGATTTACGTTTCTCGGAGTGGAAGTAAAGAACGGTGACATCGACATCGCTCCTGCTTCGGTAGTCAAGCTGAAACAGAAGATGCGAAGAAAAGCCCGCGCGCTTGACCGCTGGAGGCACCGCGAAGGCTTGGACGGTACCAAAGCCGCAGCAGCCTTCATCAGGATATTCAATCATAAACTCCTCGAAGTCAACGAAGATTCCGATCTCACGTGGAGCCTCTGGTTCTTCCCCGTCATCACGACATCAAAGCGCCTTCACGAGATCGATCTTTACGCGCAGGAACTCTTACGTTTTCTCATCAGCGGAACGCATACAAAATCGCGCTACAACGTGCGATATGAAGATTTAAAGGCTCTCGGATACAAGAGCCTTGTTAACGAATACTACAGTTTTGAGAAAAACAGTTAATCCCAGTTATTCGTATCCCAGTTGGACTTCTCCCAAGAATGGAATCTGTCGAGAAGAGTCATCATTATCATCTCACGCATGGGCGCGGGAAAAACATTGAGTTCGCTGTTCAACTGGTCCCTGAAGACATCGAAGTCATCCTTCAAAGCCCTTATGACCGCGCCTTCTCTGAGTCTGGAATCCGACATCTTGAAATTGGCGATCGTCTTCTTCAATATCTTCGCCTCACCGTTGTCGACCTGGCTGATCTTTGTTGCAGGACGGCTTTTCGGCTCATCAGATTCCTCATCTGTCGTCTCCATAAGATCATTGATCTCTGAAGGGTCCGTCAGTTCAAATCCCCAATCGGACAAAACCGAATCCGCAACCATATTGATAAGACCGAAGCTCGGGTCCTCCGAAGGATCGAGTTTCTTTACGATTATGTCTTTTGCTTTAACGCCATTGAGCAGAAGATCGACCATGTCGGTCCTTATCCTCATTCCAAGCAAAAACACCTTCTGATCGTCTATCTTACGCTTATCATCAAAGTAAACTAACGGTTCATCTATATATCTCTCTAAATCAAAGATCATGATGTCCTCCTTGCACAATACAACCACTTATTCACACTCCAATTCGATAAAATCGATATTCTCAACGTATCATTATGTCTTAATGGTACGCCTCTCTAATTTCGCTGGTATTTTCTCTCTGTGAACAATTCGAAAAACAGTTTTAAGAGAATTAAAACAATGTGAAGGTTATATTATGAACGCTGCTCTTTAGCTTTCCGCTTATTCTCGTACATGGTCTTATCTGCACGGCTTACGGTATCATTAACGGAGTTATCGATGCCCGGATCATGGATGGCAATGCCGTATGCAATGTGCACTTCGTCCCACTTGTCAGCGGCAGCTTCATTGATCTTAGTCTGTCTGTTCTCGAAAGTCTTTATAAGTTCTTCCATGTTATCGAAATCGCTGTTCTGCAAAAATACTGCGAATTCGTCTCCTCCGATCCTGAATACAGGACTGTGGTCGAAGATCACGCATATGAGACGGCATGCGGTCTTAAGATATATATCGCCTTTGTCGTGACCATACTGATCATTTATTTTCTTCAGGTCATTACAGTCAAATATACCGATGGCGAATTCAAGTTTATCGCCATTATCAAGGCGTTCCTGCAGCTTCTTAAGGAAGTCGGAATAAGCGCCTTTGTTACGCACGGAAGTGAGCGAATCGACAAATGCCCGCCTGTTAAGGTCTTTGAGCTTTTTCTCGTCTTCAGAAACCTTCTTTCTTGCACGGATGTTCCTTACGAGAAGAATAATGATAACCAAAAGGACAGCCGAAATCACGGTCGTGATGATAAACAGATTTTCCTTGATGAGATCTCCAAAACTTGTCTTTACATCTTCAGTCGAGTAATAAGTCAATGCTGTATTAACGGCCGATTCCGGAACAACACCCGTAACTCTTGCAAGGATAGAATAGAGTTCGGAATCTCCGAAACGTGTCGCAAAACAGTAGTCCATATCGACTCCCGTATATACGGTAGTCAGATGAAGCTCATCACATTGCCGGGAGATGTTGCTGTAACGGTAATTGCTTATGATCACACAATCCGCTATTCCTGCAGATACTGCTTTAAGTCCTGCAGCTGTATCTTTGAAATAGATTCTCTCCCAGCCCGGGTAATTGTCTGCGAGGAACAGATCGTAATTGGTATTTCCCTCGTTAACGGCAACTTTTACATGATCCTTATGCAGGAATTCCTTTTGAACCGATTCACGGACTACGGCATCCATCTCCGTACGCATCAACGGAGGTGACATCGACAGATCCATTTGTTCCGCATCATAGCTTGTAAGGTTCGCCGGGAATACACAGTCGACCTCTCCGTTCTTAAGAGCCTCTATGGCTTCAGAGGCCGTCGGATATGCTATAGCTTCAAAGCTGATCTCCCCGTTTACGAAGGCTGATGAAGCATAATCCAGATAATCCTTAAGTGCTCCCGTCAATTCGCCTGTCTTGGGATCTTTCGCGCAAAATGCGAGATAGTTGTCCTGATAGCCGACGCGGATCGTTCCGTGAGCTTTAAGCCAGTCTAATTCCGTGTTGCTGAAATATCTGGTATTTTCATAACTCTTGAGATACTTGTCATGCAGCTGCTGGTTGTAATACTTATTCTCATCCTGGATCCTGTTCATCGCGGCATCGAGTTCCTCTGCAAGATCAGGACGGTCCTTGCTGACAACAAAATAAAAATCCGAAGAACCTACTTTAAAGATCGGAATGGCCGTTTCAGGAGAACCAAAAGTATCCATCGTGACAAAAGCATCATATTTTTTATCCAGATTACTTATACCCTCTTTAGAATCACCGTTCACTTCAATGATCTCAGCATTGATCCCGTGAGCATCCGCCCATTTCTCGAAATAATCCTTCTGAACGCTTCCTTCAGTGACGCCGATCTTTTTCCCGTTTAATGAGGAATAATTACTTGCCGTGATCTCATGGTTTTGAGGTGAAACAAATACATAATAAGTCTCCGTACCCATAGGGATCGAAGTATAAAGCATATCCTTTGCTCTTTCTTCAGTATAGGAAACGTCACTTAAGACATCGATCTCGCCGTTTTTAAGCATCTCGAAAAGATCTGTCCACGTGCCTTCCACATATTCATAGTCCCAGCCGGTATATGCGGCGACCTTCATCTGATATTCATATGAATATCCGGACTTTCTTCCATATTGGTCTGTAATGAAATAAGGAGGCTCATGCGAGCCGACGCGGACGGTTTTCCTCTCATCAGCTCTGACGGGAACAGCGACCGAAGCTGCAATGCTTACGATCACAATCAGAATAAACGATATAACAAATGTTTTTCTTAACGTTCTCCCAGTAGCCACTATAAGCCGCCTCCTGTCACCGATTGTAATTATGCATAAATTCGATTTCAAGACAATTAGAGTATTATTCGACTAATATTTTTAAAATGTTTATCTGCCGTTAAAAACTAAGGAGCCGCCTTATCTGAAGACAGCCCCTTAGCCAAACTCAATCTAGTCCCTGTTATTCGTTATGTATTACTCAGCTACAAGCATATTGTATGCTTCGATCTTTTTGATCCTTCTCGTCTGCAGAAGTGCGAGGATAAAGGATACCAGGGCAAGTCCGGTACCGATGATAACTACTCCTGTGACGGGAATATCGAAATCACACTTCATCAGGCCGAATGCTCTCATGAATGTAGACATATAAGGATTAGCGCCATAGTATGATCCGATCGAAAATGCGATTATCGATGCTATCACCGCAGGCATGAAGCTTAATGCGGTCTGGAGCATGAGGCTTCCAGATGTATATCCCAATGCCTTGTAGATTCCGTAGTCCTTTCTCTTATGGTAGATCAGTGACTTGATCAGGAGGAAGAGGATAAGCGCGATGACGATAACGGATATCGTGACCATTAATATGAGCATCATTGCAGAGATAGACTTAAATGTTGTCATGCTTCCGCCAAGCATATCATAGAAGTTCATTGTGCTGATGATGTGTGCGGCATATTCATCCTTGCATTCATCCAGGATCTTTTCGAGTCTTTCAGAGTTTACGCTGTAATCGTCTGTCTCATCGATCATATCGAACCAGAACCAGCCGGGGATCTGCTCGGTATCGATCACATGATCTGCAGCCTTATATGTAAGCAAAGCTTCCCTGCCGTTGTTATTGGTTGTCTGAATAAGACCCGTGATCAGATAATTATATGAGTTATCGCCGTAATCCAACTTGATCTCGTCGCCGATCTCAAAGTTGTAAGCCTTGGCAAATGCACCGCTTATTACAACTTCATTATCGTACTCCGGGAGTCTGCCCTTGTAGCAAATGGACTTGTTGTTCATTTTAGAAGTATCCTTAAGGATATATGTGAACAGCTTTTCCTCGTCGTTGTAATAGAAATTCAGGTTGATGATCTCTCTAACATTTTCAATATCCTTCCTGGATTCTAAGTATTCGCGCATTTCATCCTTAGTATCATAGTCTGTAGCGATTACGCCGGCGCAGACTTCTGTAGCAAGTATCTCGAGCTTGGGATTCCTGCTGAAATTCTCATACATGAGAAGTGAGATGATGCATGAGAAGACCATGAATCCGATTACAAAGAACGTGATAACGTTCTGCTTCATGTTCCCGAAGAATGTCTTCATCGCAAGACTCATATTCAGGTCTAAAGAAGTCTTATCAAGAGCTATACGGTTCTTCTTGAAGTTGTGTGATTCGATGCCTTCACGAAGAGCTACGATCGGCAGGATCTTGGAGACCTTTCCGGAGGCTATGAGCGTAACGATCAGTGTGAACAGGATTACATAAACGATCGGAATAAACGTTGCCAGTGCATTAAATGAAACGCTGTACGAGAGACCCATCTGACCGATCATGATGTTTGCGAAAACCGGCATGATAAGATACGAGACTATAATACCGATTACGCTTGCGACGCAGGCAAGACCTAAAAACCAGAGAACAAGTGATGCCTTGATATCCTTACCTGTATATCCTATCGCCTTCAGAGCACCCAGAGTCTTCATGTTTTCTTTGACATAGTTGGAGATGCAGTTTGCGAGCATCATTGCGACTGCAACTACGATAAGTGACGTGAGCACAAGGATGGATACTGCAATGATAAGTCCGATGAACGTTCTGTTGTTGATCACGTTAGCCAGATCATCACTGAACACCTGGGCATAAGGATTTACCTTGATAATCTCGCTTGTCGCGTTGATCTTAAAGTGTCCGTGATTAACGCCTTCCTTAAGATCATAAATGATAACGATATTCTCATTTGTTTCGTGAAAGTCATTCCAGACCGTCTTATAGCTCTCATCGTCAACAAGCACCTCAAAGCATCCGGTGTTATTGCCTCCGCCGTAGATACAATCCGTAAAGCCTCTTACCTTAAAGCTGTACTTTTTGCCGGTATACTCGTATTCGAAAGTATCACCGGTCTCAAATCCTCCTGAAGTATTGAACTGGTACGGAAGATAAACATAGTTTTCCGTGATCGAAGTATCTTCCTTAACGACCTCGAATCTGTTCATATCCCTGCTGAATGCGGAAGAATCAGCTACGCATAAGATCGTTACGATTTTTCCTGCGCCAAACTTTACCGGTATATTATGATAAGCAAGATTGCGGTAAACAAAGTAGCTGTCCGTATCTGATCCGATCAGCTCATCGATCTTGTCATCGGTAAAACCTTCAACGCTGTCGTAGATCTGGAAGAACCCGTCTCCTGAATTAAGTCTTTCCGCAGCTTTGCTGACTGTCGGATAACAATCGAAAAAGATTAGAAGCGATATGCCGATAAGGCAGGTTGCTATCATCATCAAAAGGAACAATCCGACTGACGTGCCTCTGTTCTTACGAAGGTTGGATTTTGTAAGTAATAATGCCTTATTCATGATTACCACCCCATCTTTGCGAGGAAGTCATTAAGCTTCTGGTGACGTTCTTTGTCGCCTGTTACATACTTGCCGAGATTGCACTCGCCTGCGATCTCACCGTCCTTGACGTAGAGGATGCGGTTGCCTCTTCTCGCGCTCGTGATGTCGTGTGTGACCATCACGATCGACTGTCCCTTTTCATTGAACTTTGTGAGCGTATCAAGAACAGCCTTACCTGTCTGTGAGTTCAAAGCACCCGTGGGCTCATCTGCAAAAACGAGCTTCGGATCATTGATGAGCGCCCTTGCGATTCCCACTCTCTGTGCCTCACCGCCGGAGATCTGCGTGGGGAACTTGTTCCACAACGTCTCATCGATGTTAACCGCTTTGAGGATCTCGCCTGCCTTCTTTACGAGAACTTTCTTATCTCTATATACAAGAAGTCCCGCTGCCATAAGGTTATCCAGAACACTCATCGATTCGACAAGGTAAACCTGCTGGAAAACGAATCCGCAGTTGCTTCTTCTGAAGAGCGCGAGCTGATCGGTATTCATCTTTGTGATATCCGTACCGTCGAACAACACGCTTCCCAGCGTCGGCTTATCCATGCCGGATAACGAATAAAGAAGTGTAGACTTACCTGCGCCTGACGCGCCCATGATTATGGTGAAGTCACCTTCATAAATTTCAAGATTAATATTCTTAAGCACGTGTTGCTGCACGCCGCCATTTGAGAATGTCTTACAAAGTTTTTTGGTTTCAATTACGTTTTTCATGTCTTACGACCTCCTTATAGCATAGAGCATATTCTTCTGACCCTTAAATGCCTTTAAGGAAGTCTTAAATAGTTCTTAAATCGTTAATTCGGAAAGAATCCTTATTTTTAGGGCTTTCTACGGTTTCAAAACACGTTTTTTGCTGTTTTTCCCTTATTTTTTCCCTTATAACCTATTTATAAGGGAAAAATAGGGCTCATATTTTGATTGTTTCAATCGAGCTATAAGGGAAAACTCAACCCGTAAGTTGGTCGAGCAATTTGGCAGAAGCTTTCTTGGTTTCCCGGCTGCCGTGAGCATACCAGTTCATTGTAGTATTAACCTTTTCGTGTCCCAGTATTTCCTGAACATCTTTTAAAGCTACACCATTCCTGAGAAGGTTGTTTGTAAATGTGTGACGCAATGCGTGGAAGTGAAATCCCTCAAGTATCGGTATTTTCTTTGACACATATCTGCAAACCTGTTTTATCGAAGAAGGCGTCATGAGTCTTCCATCACTACACCTGCAAACGAAGTCTATTGATACATAGCCCTCAGGAATCTCCTGTAATCCGTTCAGAGTGTAGTAATCGTAGTAGGTACGGTTCTTATCTTTAACTTCTTTATAAAAGCATCTCTGATAAAGATCTCCGTATGCCTTTTCAATAAGTTCCTGGTGTTTCTTTGTTTCCCTCAATATTGAAGCAAGTTTATCTCCGAAATCAACGGTTCTTACTTTGGCTCTCTTCGTAGTACCAATCTCAGTAGTTTTCCTTAACGGATTCTGTGTAATGCTTCTTCTTACTACAAGATACTGTTCCTCAAGGTTAATATCCTGCCAAGCAAGGCCGGATACCTCTCCGATTCTCAATCCTGTGTAGTACGAGATTTGTACCGGAAGAACCGCTTCGGGATGATGTGAGTTTAAATATGCTATGAGAGTATCAAACATATCGTGTGTGAGTGTCATAGCATTCTCTTCTGCCTCATCTTCGGATACGAATAATTCGGGTGTAACTTGCTTGGTATGGATTACTACATACTGCATAGGGTTAAAGGTAATATATTTCTTAGGAAATACTGCAAATCTGAAAACGTGTTTCAGAATTGCATTATATATATCTATATAACTTCTACCATAACCGTTACCTGCATCGAAATCTCCCTCTTTACCGCCAAAAGCCACAAGATCCATAAACTTCTGCAGATGTTCTGCAGTAATGGTCTTAAGTTTTCTTTGGCTTACAGGGTGAAGCTTCAGATGCTTGATGCAGAATAGATAGGTCTTTACAGTACCATTGCTCAGAGATCCTGTCTTAAGATCTTCTTCTGCCCAAATGTCAAGGAGCGCTGCGAGTGTGATATTCTTCGCGTCAGCAACGATTTTCTTGGCTTCGTAATCTTCCATTGCCTGACGGAGAAGTTTTTCTGTCTCGCTCTTACTTTCGGTTCCGGCATATTCTTTTTGGATTTGCCTGCCGGAGGCATCCTCTACGTAGAAGCGGTAGTACCACTTCTTACCCTTTTTTCTTACAGATCCTTTTGCCATATAGATTTCTCCTTTGTTATTTAGGCAATCGGACTGTTGAAATGCGATTAACTAACTATACGATAATTCCGATTGCTTTTCTATTCCTCTGGCTGGATCATTAATCTCTTGAGCTGCATGTAAGCGTCTTCGGAATCCTTTGAATAGTTCCTGAGTATTACCTCAATGTCGTTTAAGGCGTTTATCGTGTGTGTTATCTCTCTGAGGAACATTACTTCGTTATATTCTTTAACATTATCAAATCCTGTTACTTTTGTTATGCTCTTACCCCTTTGAGATCCTTTGTACTTTTCACACCCTGAACGGAACGATCCTACAAAGGATTCGTATTCGCTTAACATATAGATAAGTAAATCTTTCGAAAAGGCGTACTCTTCATCTTTGAGATTCTCCTGCTCTAAGCTTTCAAGTCTCCCGAAAAGGTCCTTTATCTTGAGATCTTTCTCATCCGTAATGTCTGATGTGTATTCTTCGGTTTCTCCTTTCAGCCACTCGACAGATACATGAAGGGCGGAAGACAGACCCTCGAGAACTAATTTCTTAGTGTTGTCTATGGAACCGGCTTCATATCTCTGTATAGTGGACTTGTTCACATCCATCTTATCTGCCACATACTGCTGGTTGAGATTAAGTTCCAGTCTCCTTTGTTTGGCCCTACCACCTATAAGCTTTCTCAGCTCTTTATCATTCATACGACTGACCTCCTCAAAGGTTTGTACCGATACTGTATCACAAGGGAAAGAAAAGCGCAATACGCAACCGAGTATAATATTACAGAATTGCATAATGCTTGACAAATCAAAATCAGGTTTGTATATTAATAGAAATACAAGTTGCATAATGCAACAGAAAGGAAAGCCAGATATGCAAAATATCAAAATAGCATATTCGATCGACGAAGCAGCGGAATTTACAGGGATCGGAAGAAACACTCTCCGTAAGCTGATCGAATGGAAAAAGCTGCCCGTCCTGAAAGTTGGCCGAAAGCTTCTGATACGTGGTGACACGTTAGAAGCTTTCATTCGTAAGAATGAAGGACGGGATCTTCGAGACAGGGATATGGTTCGAGGAATAGACCTCTATTCCGACGAAGCATCCTGAGGAAGAACCCACGAAGTGGCGCCTTTAGTTTTGATACGAAGTGTCAAAACTAATAAGGCGTTACTTCTAACAGAAGTAACAAGAGCGGCAGTCGGTCGCCATTCTATTTTTTCAGGAAAGGAGGTGAATACGATGGCGAAAACAATCTCTTTCGTTAAAGGCAAAGGCAGTATTCGACACAACAACCGAAGTTTTATTGCAAGCAATGTTGACGGCTCGCGGTCATCCATGAACACCGTTTATGTGAAGATCCCGATAGAGGCAGCATATGAGCAGATATTCGGTCCTGCGATAGCCGAATACAATGCCAAACAAAAAAGGAATGACCGTAAAATCGAAGATTATCTAACAAAGATCAAGGCTTCCAAAAACAATGAGAAGGTCTTTTATGAGACTGTAGTGCAGGTCGGCAAGAAGGACGACACCTGAATCCTGGATAAAGACGGCAAGATAACACAACAGGCGCTGCTGGCTAAAGAAGTACTGGATGAATATGCGAGAACGTTTCAGGAGCGGAACCCTAACCTGATACTGTTCAATGCGGTGCTCCACATGGACGAGGCCACACCTCACCTGCACCTTGACTATATTCCCGTAGCACACGGTTACAAAACCGGGTTATCCACAAGGAACAGCCTTACAAAAGGTT
>JAEEGK010032777.1_pt1 | contig 10143 bp, 7 predicted proteins | sample 8958771 | NCBI WGS metagenome assembly JAEEGK01 (sample SAMN16246547, study PRJNA631951) | gut metagenome | biome: gut microbiome; feature: rumen; material: SC-attached | host: Bos | place: Iran: Karaj | collected 2018-10 | reverse complement strand
AATATTGGAAATGATAATATTAATAATTTTTATAAAAATTTTTATGAAATTATTTTAAATGTAAATTTTAACAAATTTATTCAATATAAAAAAAATAATTTTAATAATAACAATAATTTAAATAAAAAAAATATTTCTTCAAAAACAAAATATAAATCAATAAAATTCCAAAAAAAATATGGATTATTTAACAAAAATAAAAATAATTTTTTAGAAATAGATTCAAACAAAAATAATAATGAAAATGATGAAATAAAATTTATTTTTAATAATAATAATTCACAATCTAATTTAAAAATTAATTTAGTGTTAAATGATGATTATTCAGATCTAAAAAAATTAAAACCTCCAAATTATATTAAAGATTGTATTTTAAGTTTAAATTCTGAATTTAAAGACCGTCAAGAATTAGCATTAAAATCATTGCCAAATTTAATTGAATCTCAACCTTTAGATTTAGAATTATATTTAGAAGAATTAAGTAATATGTTATTAAAAACAAGTAACAATTTTGATATTGAAAATTTTGAAGAACTTTTAGAAAAAATTTTAATAAAATTAATTAAATTTAATCCAAATAAATTAACATTAATTTTATGCAATCGTTTTTTTTCAGATGATAATTGTGGTTTAAAGTATAAATTTATAATATTAAATGTTTTAAATTCAGCTGTTAATGAAATAAGTGAATATTATATTAAAAATAAAAAACCAAAAACAAATAAATTTCATATTTATTTCATCAATGTAATTTTTCCTTTATTAAATTATTTAAAACAAAATAAAATATAATTTTTAATAACTTTTGATGATTTTGATTTATTATTAGCAAAATTCATTTTTTTAATAAGTAATATGATAAATGTAAGTGAAAATCATCCTTTAATTTACAAAGTTTTATTTGAAACTTTTGATTTATTTAATGCAATTATTAATCTTAAAAATTTAAATAAAAAATCTTTTACATTATTAGAAAGTTTAAATAGTTTTGTTTTTGTAAATTTAAATTTTTATAATGAAAATTTTATTAATATATATCCTTAATTTCTTAATAATTTTATTATAGAAATTAAATATTTAAATAATTTATTAGATGATAAAGAATTAAATAATAATTTAAGGTTTCATATTTTAGAAACTCTTAATAAGTACACAATAAAAAATCAAAATTTTCGAGAAAATTTTTTTAGCGGTTTAAAATTAAATAATTAAATTAAATTATGAATAAATTAATATTTTACTTATATTTAAATTAAAATTAAATTAAAAATGGAAGAAAAAATTCATGAAAGAATTGAAAATTATAATGAAAGTAAAATATTATTTAATATAATTAGAATTTTCCATTAAAAATATTTTAGAAAAAATTGATGATAGTAAATTAACATTAAGAAAGGAAAAATTAAATGAATATATAAATTCAAAAAGATTTAAAAAATTAAAAAAAGAAAATAATTTATTTTTACAAGAGCCAGTTTTAAAATTATCGGAAATTAAACTTCCAGATGAAATAAAACAATTAAAATTTTTATCAGAAGAAGATGTAATTTTAAATTCAATGAATTATTTAAGATCAAATAATATTGAAGAAGTAAAATATGGAATTTTATCATTAGATCAATATATAAAATTGAAAAAAAATTTTAGAAATGATTTTACATTTAATTTTTTAATTGATCTTATTAATACAATTGAAACAAATATAAATGATTTTAAAATTGTTAATACTGGTTTAAGTATTTTTATTAATTTAACTTATTATGAACAAACAATTTCTTCTTTATTTACATTAATTACTCAAAGTATGTTTTTAAAAATTTATGATAAAATTATAAAATTAAATGACATTTATTTATTAAATAATATTATTATTTTAATGTGTAATATTTGTTGTGTTTATAATGAATTTAAAATAAATTTAATATTAAATATTTTTTTTCAAAATTTATTAAATTCTATCATTATAGAAACAAATTCTTATAATTTATCAAAAGAAAAAGAAAAATTTTATTTAGAATTATATAAAAATATTACTTCTTTTTTATGTATTTTAATTGATATAAATGAAATTATTAAAGTTGATGATGTTCAAAATTTAAAATTAAATGAAACTAAATTAAATATATTTAAAATTCTTTTGAAATTTACAATAACTGAAGATATTGAAATATATTATAATTCATTGTTTGGAATAAAAATATTATTAGATGAATCGGAAAATTTAAAAAATTTCGAAACTATTTTAAAAGAAAGTAAATTATTAAATATAATTATATTTGATCAAAAATATATAAAAAATTCTGAATTAGTGGCTAGAGAATCAAATAGAGTCATTGGAAATTATTTATATTCGACAAGTATTAATGATAATAATATATTTAAAAAAATTATTGAATTAGAAGAATATTTATTATTAGCTCTTATTACAAAAGAATCTAAAAAAGAATGTTTTTGGGTTTTATCAAATGTTTTAGATAGAGATCCTGAAAAAATTAATATTTTTTTAGGTTATAATAATAAAATTATTGATTATTCAATTAAATTATTAAATGAAGAAAATGAAAATAATTTAATATTGGAAATATTTTATTTTTTTGCTAATTTAATTAATTTTTCAAACTCTAATGATTTTTGTCAATTAATTAATAAAGGAATTTTTGATATTATGATTTATAATATTGAAAAATATAATAATGATAATAGTATTTTATTAATTATTTTTGAATCAATTTATAAAATTTTACAAAGAGGTGAATCTCTTAAAGAACAATTTCCTAATAAAGAAAATATATTATTAAATATTTTTAATAAAAAAAATGGAAAAGATTTAATAGAAAAATATTTATATTCAGGAAATAATAAAGTTGAAAATTTATGTGAAATGATTTATAATACTTATTACAATTAATAAAATTTAAATAATAATTAATTAATCTTTTTAAATATTATATATATATAAATAAATTATTTAAATTTAAATGATTTCTAATCATTCTTTCAGCCACTTCTTTATTAATAAAATGTCTTTTCCCATTATTATCAGAATTTTTTTTATCTTGAATTGATTCTTCTTCAATTCCTTTTATTGCTCTATTAATTTTTCCTTTATATTCTTGAAGTCTTTTTATTTCATTAAATAAAGGATGATCAATAGGATTTGTTTCATTTAACATTAAATATAAATAATAATTTGTATAAATTCCATAAGATGCAGTCCAATTAATATTTGCTCTTGTTTTAGCATCACATTTTTCTATTTTTTCGGAAATATTTTTAATTTCAAAACATTCATTAATTTTATTTTCATAATTATCAAGTTCTTTATTTAATTCTTTAAGCATATTTAATTGTTCGTTTAATTCATTATCATCAATTTCCATTTATTAATAATTTTTTAATTTTTATTAAATAAAATTTCTTTGATAAAAAATAAAAATAATTTAAATATTTTAAACAAAATATTAAATATTTATAAATTATATTATAAATAAATATTATATACAAAAAATATATATTTTTTATATTATATTATTAAATAAACAGAATAATGTATCTAATTTATAAAAATATAAATAAGATGTCAATATAATATTTTCGAAAATTTTATTTTAAATTTTATGATAAAATTATTCTATTTTTGTAATCTTAAATAATTTTTTCTCTTTAATGAAACTTAAATCTTTAAATATATTTTTACATTTATTACATAAGAGATTACATTTATATTTAAAATAATAATTTTCTTTTGTTATTTTTTCATTAATTTCTTTTAATCTTTTATTTTCATTTATTATTGATAAAATTTTATTATTCGTATTTTTTCTAGATTTTTTTGCATATTCTCTATATTTTTTATTTTTTAATAATTTTATATTTTCTTTTTGGAATAAAAAATCTTTATTAAATAAATTATTATCTTCAAAATTATATGATATTATATCATCATCATTTAAATTGATATCTAAATTCGAATTTAAATTAATTTCATTCATTAAGAGAAAAAATTGAATAATTTTTTAATAAATATTAAAAATAAAATAATTTTAATAAATAAAATAATAATTATATGTTTTGTTTAAATTTTTTATATTTAAAAATAAACATAAAATAATTAAAAATTTTCTTCTAATATTCCTTAATATTTTATTAATTATTTATATTAATAATATTTAAATTAAATTTTATATTTTAAATTTCAAGAATTTTTTCAACATACTGATTTAATTGTTTAATATCAAATTCTTTATCATAAAGATATTCTTCATTTGAATCTATATTAATTAAATTATTATCATTTTTTAATATATCATAACTTTCTATAATAGGATATTCTAAATTGTGATTTATTAAATCATCTGTTGTGTTTAAATCATTTTTATTATTATTTTCTTTAATTTCGTTATTAATATGATGTTTATTTATTAATTTTTTAGGTATATCATTTTTAGTATTAATTTTAAGAATTTTTTTATTATAATTACTTTTAATATTTATTAAATCTTTATTTTTATTGTGATTAAAAATATTATTATTATTTATAAATTTATTTTTTGAATATAAATTTTCTGAATTAAATAATTTTGTTACTTTATTTTTTTTTCTATCACTAATTGCATTTCTTGAATTATTTATATCTTCTTTTAAAATATCAAAATTACTCTTAATTTTTAAATTTTTTATTTTATTATTAGATAATAAATAATCATTTGTTAAAATAATATTTTTAGTTTTAAATTTTTTTAATTGATTTTCTAAATAAATTTTTTTTGTTTTTAATTTTTTAATTATTTCATTTTTTTCATTTAGTTCATTTTTACCAAAATCAATTTGATTTTCTAAATTTTCATATAAATTTTCATTATTATTTTCTTTAAATTTATTTTTATTTTCTAAATATAAAATTTGATTATTATAAGTATTAAAATCTTTATTTAATTTTATTGATAAATTATAATTATTTTTTATTTGAGATTCAGTGTCATTTATTAAATTTTCATTATTTTTAATATTATTTTTAATTTCTAAGATTGAATCATTTTGTTTTATTAAAACTTCTTTTAAACTTTCAATTTCAGATTTTAAATCTAAAATATTAATTTTATAATTTTTAATATTTTCATTATTAATTTTATTAAAAAACTTTTTATCGTTTTTTTCATTTCCCAACAATTTTTTAGAAAATATTTTTAAATTACCATTTTCAATTTTTAATTTATTTATAATATTACTATTATTATTTTTTTCATTTTCTAAATTTTTTATGTTAAATTTTGCTAAATGAATTTCTTTTTTTAAATTTTCAATTTCATTCAAACAAGTAATTTTTTTTTCTTTCAATTTTTTTTCTTTTTCTTTTGATAATTCAGACATTTGAATAAGTTTTGAATTTTGGACTAAAATTAATTTTTCCATTTCATTCAAACGTTGTTGGATGTTATTTTCATTATTTTTTATATCGAAATTCTATAAAAAAAATAAAAAAATTTTTACCATTTTTATTTAATTTAATAAAATATTAAAAAAAAATTATTTTTAATAATTTAATAATAAAAATTTTAATTAAATAAACAATATTATTTTTTAAAATTTTTTAGTTATTTGAAACATTCTATTTTTTTGATTTAATCTTTTATTAAAAGAAATTTTATTAAAATTAATATTTGAAATTAAATTATTAATTTTTTTACTTTCTAAATAATATTTAATAAAATTGTGACACATAAAATTAAATAAAATAGCAAAATTTTTTCCATCTTTTTTTAAAATAAATAAATAATCATCATAATAATTAATGCTATTTAAATAATATTCATAAATTTCATATAATTTTAAATTTAAAAATATTATTAATGATTGTTTTTTATTAATATTTTCAATATTATTATCATTTAAAAAAAAATTTTCAGGATTAAAATCAAAATTTGTTTCTTTATAAATTTCTATTATTGTTTTATTTAAAAATTGTTTATTAATATCAATTCTAATATTTGTAATAAATTCTTGAGAAAATTTTGGAAATTTTTCTTTGTAATTTATTTTTAATTGATTATATAAACATTTAAAAAATTTTGATTTACATTTTTTTAATAAGGAATCTATTTGAATTTTTCTTAATTTATTATTTAATTTTAATTCTTTTTTTAATAATAAAAATTTTTTATTTATGTGTTTTGAAGCCGAATATTCTTTTGTTTTGTTTATTAAATTTTGTTTATAATTTGAAGAAAATAATGTTTTTTGTGTTGAAAATGAATCAGAATTTTGGGAAATAACAGAAATATTATCGCTTTTTTCTGTTTGTGATATTTTAAAAATTTTTTGTTTTTCCATTTTTTTATTAATTTTTTAAATTTATATTTTAAATTAAAAAAGGGTTTAATAATATTTTTATAGTAAAAAAAATATAATAAAAAAAATATTATAATAATTTATTTAATTTTTTTTTAGTTAATAAATAATTTATTTATGAATAATTTTTTAATAATTATTATTTATAATTAATTAATATTATTTATATTATTTATATTTTCAATTAATGATTGAAAATGAAAGTAATAATAATATAAATTCAATTAATTATTCTAATAATATAGTTGAATCCAAAGAACCATTAGTTGAGCATATTAATTCTCTAAATATATCAAATAAAATAGATAAAAAAAAATTAGATGATGAGGAAACAGAAAATTGTTTTATTACTTTATTACGTTTAATATTTCCATGTTTTAAAAAAGTTGATGTTAAAACAAGAAGAGAAGTTTATTTTAGAAATTTTCCTAGAAATGTAACATTTTATTCTAATGAAATTAAAAATAATAAATATAATATTTTTACTTTCCTTCCTTTAGTTTTATTTAATCAATTTTCACAATTTGGAAATGCATTTTATTTAGTAATGACAATAACTCAATTTATTGATGTTTTAGTAGTTGGATTTTTATTTTCATATTTAAGTCCTTTATGTATTGTTGTTGCTGTATCAATGGGAAAAGAATTATACGACGATTATTATAGAGTAGTAACAGATAGAAAAACTAATTCAGAATTATATGATGTATATAAAAGAAACATATTACAACCTTCTAAATTTAATATTCAAAAAACACAAGCAAAAGACATTAAAATAGGAGATATAATTGTAGTTCCTAAAAATAGAAGAGCTCCAGCTGATTTATTAATTTTAAAAACATTAGATAATAAAGATAATAATTGTTTTATAAGAACTGATCAATTAGATGGTGAAACAGATTGGAAATTAAGAAAGGCTCCAGGATTTACACAAAATCTTACTATTGAAGAAATTCTAAATTTAGATGGATTTGCTCAATATCAACCTCCTAGTAAATTGATATATAATTTTGAAGGTGTATTAAATGTAAAAGATAATAATGATAATAAAAATGTAAAAGAAGCACTTAATTTAGAAAATACATTTTGGATGAGCACAGTTTCAGCTTCATGTGAAATTATTGGGATTGTAATTTATACAGGAAATGAAACTAGAGCAAGAATGAATTCAAGTAAATCTAAAATAAAAAGTGGATTGCTTGATCATGAATTGAATTTAATAAATGTTTATTTATTTATAATTATGTTTATTTTAGCTTTAGTTTTAACTGTTTTAAAGAATAGTTATTCAGTAAATACAATTTTTGTTTTTTTTAGATTTATTGTTTTATTTTGTGGTATTATTCCTATTGCTTTAAGAGTGAATTTAGATGTCTCTAAAACTTTTTTTTCTATTCAAATTAATAGAGATGAAAAAATTAAAAATACAATTGCAAGAAATAGTACTATTCCTGAAGAATTAGGAAGAATATCTTATTTATTTAGTGATAAAACAGGAACTTTGACAAAAAATGAAATGATATTTAAAAATATAGCAATGGAAAATGAATTATTTAGTGAACAAAGTTTTAATGATTTATTAAATATTTTAAAAGATGAATGTACAAAATCAGATGCTCCTTTATTAGATCTTTTAAATATTTTAAAAGAAGAAAATTTAGATAACCTTAATCTACCCAAACAACGTTCAAAAAGAATAAGAAGAAATAGAAATAAATTAATAAGAGACACAATTACTGCTATGATTTTATGTAATAATGTAACACCAATTATTGATGAACAACAAAATGTAACTTATCAAGCTTCTTCTCCTGATGAAGTTGCTTTAGTAAAATTTGCTGAAACATTAAATATGAAATTAAATTTTAGAACAGACAAAGAAATTAAATTTATTAACGCAAATGAAAATGAAGAATCTTATGAAATTTTAGCTAATTTTCCTTTTTCAAGTGACACAAAAAGAATGGGAATACTTTTGAGAAATAAAAAATATAATCATATAATTTTTTATTTAAAAGGAGCAGAAAATGTAATATTAAAATATGTAAAAGAAGAATATAAAGGATATATAAAAGAAAATGCTGAAAATTTAGCGGATAAAGGTTTAAGAACTTTAGTTTTAACACAAAAAATAATATCTGAAGATTTTTATAAAAATTGGAAAATTGAATATGACAATGCTTTAACTTCAATGGAAGATCGTAAAGGGAAAATAACAGAAGCAATATCAAAATTAGAAAATGATTTAGATTTTTTATGTGTGACTGGTGTAGAAGATTTACTACAAGATAATGTTAATACAACTATTGATAAATTAAGAGATGCAGGAATTAAAATTTGGATGCTTACAGGGGATAAAATTGAAACTGCAACATGTATAAGTATATCAACAGGATTAAAAGCTAAATCATTTAAATTATTTAAAATTAGATTTGATGCACTTTCTCATGAAAGTGATGAAGAAGATATTGAGACAATTAAAACTAAATTATTAGAATATGGAAAATTTAATACACCACATACCCCTTATTTATTAATTATAGATGGTGATAGTTTAGATGTTGCCTTAAAACATCATGAAGAAATTTTTTTTAGTGTATCAAAAAATGCCCCTTCTGTTGTTTGTTGTCGTTGTTCTCCTACACAAAAAAGAATTATAGTAAAAACTATTAAAAAATATGTTGATGCTCGAACAGCAGCTGTAGGAGATGGAGGAAATGATGTAGCAATGATTCAAGAAGCTGATGTTGGAATAGGAATTGTGGGAAAAGAAGGTCTTCAAGCAAGTTTAGCAGCTGATTATTCTATTTTACAATTTGATTATTTATCTAATTTAATTTTATGGTGGGGAAGATTGTCTTATAAAAACACATGTACAATGGCTAATTTTGTTATTCATAGAGGATTAATTATTAGTTTAATTCAATTTATATTTAGTTTAATGTTTTATTATAATTCTGTTGCTTTATATAATGGATTTTTAATTATGGGTTATAGTACAATTTATACTTGTTTACCTAGTATTAGTGTTTTATTAGATCAAGATACTGATAGAGAAAATTGTTTAAAATTTCCAAATTTATATAATAAATTATTAAAAGGAAGAGAAATGAATTTAAAAAATTTTTTATGGTGGGTATTTAAAAGTATTTTCCAAGCTAGTATAATAATGTTTGGAAGTATATTTTTATTTAAAGATAAATTTTTTATTATGATTGTTACTGTTACATTTACTGCATTGATATTTTTAGAAATTTTAAATGTTTATACTGAAATTAATAAATTTCATTGGTTTATGACTGTTTGTTTAATATCAACTGGAGTAGTTTATCTTCTTACATTAATTATATTCAAAAATTTATTAGATGTTGCATCTATTTTTGTAGATAAAGTTTATTTAAAAATATTAATATTATCTATTTTAAGTTGGTTACCATTTTTCCTTATTAATAGAATTAAAAAAATATTCTTCCCCGAAACAACAGAAAAATTAAATTCAGTTAATAATAATAAAAATCATATTATAAATTTAGATTAAAATTTTTATTTATATGATTTAGTTTTCTAAATAGAGATTTTAGTTTTAATTTAATATATGAAATAATTATAATAATATATTAATTATAAAATATATTTTAAAAATAAATGTTATAAATTAAAATATATTTTATAAATTTTATAATTATCATTTTTTTATTAAAAATATCAAATTGGGGATTGGGGATTGGGGATTGGGGATTAGGCCCAATCCCCAATCCCCAATCACAAATATTTATTGGATTAAATAAACTAAAA
>JAEEGK010032776.1_pt1 | contig 10144 bp, 5 predicted proteins | sample 8958771 | NCBI WGS metagenome assembly JAEEGK01 (sample SAMN16246547, study PRJNA631951) | gut metagenome | biome: gut microbiome; feature: rumen; material: SC-attached | host: Bos | place: Iran: Karaj | collected 2018-10 | reverse complement strand
ATCGTTTTTCGTTTATATTCATTGCTGTTTTTTGTATTTTGTCTCTGTGTGCGTGCGGGGGTCCGACAAGTGAGAATAAGCTTGCAAGAAAAGCAAAATCTCAATATGGAAAAGCTACCGTTATATCAAGTACTTATACGGACAGACAATCTTCGGTAACGCTGAAGGATGATGCGCAGGGATTCGTTTATACTGTTTATGACAATTATTATGCAGCCACTCTTGACGGTGAAGAATTCGGGTTTAAATCATCTCATATATCGGACGATTTTGACGAGAGGCTGGCAGAATATGTGTTTACTCAGGCTGCAGGTGATATCGATGCTGCATGTATTAAATACAATGCACACTGGATGCCTCAAAAGGATGGCTTTTGGTATGTCGGAATCACTTTGATCGTTTATGTTAATGATCCAAACACCGCCGAAAGTCTTGCACTCGAATGTGCAGAAGCTTTAGAAAAACAAAATGTCAAAAAAAGACTTAATGGTGCTTCGGTTAAACTTATTGATGCAAATGACAATACGTTAATAGGAAAAGTTAACCTTAACGAAAACAAATATATCAGTTACTAATAATAAGAGGTAAAAACTATGTATCTTGAAACACTCGGTAAAAACGCAAAAGAAGCCAAATATGAGATCGGTCTGCTTGACGAAAATAAAAGAAATTCTATCCTTTTAAAAGTTGCGGATGCTCTGGTTGCAAACAAGGATTATATCATAGCCGAAAACGACAAAGATGTTAAAAAAGGCGAAGCTGAAGGCATGCATCCCGGTCTTGTCGACAGGCTTATGCTTAATGAAAAAAGGATTGAAGGCATAAGCGAAGGAATCCGTCAGGTTGTTGATCTTCCCGATCCTTTGGGAAATGTTCTTGATGAATTCATTCGTCCCAATGGAATGAAAGTAACAAAGATAAGCGTACCTTTGGGCGTTATCGGCATTATTTATGAGTCAAGACCCAATGTTACCGCAGATGCATTTTCACTGACTTTCAAATCGGGAAACGTTGTTATCTTAAAAGGCGGAAGTGATGCCATCAATTCAAATATTGCGATCACTACAGTAATACGTAATGTTTTAAAAGAAGAAAACGTTAACGAAAATGCGATTCAGCTTATTGAAAAGACCGACAGGGAAACAGCTTCCGCATTCATGAAAATGAATGATTATGTTGATGTTTTGATCCCCAGAGGCGGCGCAGGCTTAATTAAAGCTGTTGTAAATAATTCTACAATTCCCGTTATCGAAACCGGTTCCGGAAACTGCCATGTTTATGTAGATAAAGAAGCCGATACCGATATGGCAGTCAATATCATATTTAACGGTAAAACACAGAGGATCGGCGTCTGCAATGCAGTAGAATCTCTTGTTGTACACGAAGATATAAGAAGTGAGCTTCTTCCCAAGTTACAGGCTAAATTAAACGAGAAGAATGTAGAACTTCGCGGGGATGATAAGACACGTGAGATCATTGACTGTAATGAAGCCAGCGAAGCAGATTTCGGTACAGAGTATCTTGATTACATTCTTTCGATCAAGACCGTTAAATGTGTTGAAGAAGCAATTTCTCATATTAATAAATACAATACGGGACATTCGGATTGTATTATAACCAATAACAAAGATACTGCAGACAAATTCCTTAAGGGAATAGATTCCGCATGCGTATACTGGAATGTTTCCACCAGATTTACCGACGGTTTCGAGTTCGGATTAGGAGCTGAGATCGGTATTTCAACACAGAAACTTCATGCAAGAGGACCCATGGGTCTTAAAGAGCTGACATCATACAAATATACGATCGTCGGCGAAGGACAGGTCAGAGGATAGAATGAATCAGTTTGAAACTATCGACAGTGTCGAAGAAGAAGCAAGACAATACAAGTATATAAATCTTTTAAAAGATACCGTTAAACATCTTTCGGATGTTAAAAAAAGAAGTATTACCGCACATGTAGAAACCTTCGGTTGTCAGATGCATGCCAGAGATTCCGAAAAACTCTCGGGCATTCTTAAAAGTGTGGGGTTTGAACTGATCGAAGACGAAAATGCCGATGTTACGGTTTATAATACCTGCTCGGTAAGAGATAACGCCAATCAGAAAGTATACGGAAGACTCGGAAGACTTTCGACCTTTAAGAAAAATAATCCGGATATGAAGATTATCCTCTGCGGCTGTATGACACAGGAGCCAAGTGTTATCGACAAACTTTGTCAGAGTTATTCTTTTGTTGATCTTATTTTCGGTACTCACAATATTTACAGATTTGCAGAGTATCTTTTTTATATTTTTGAGGGATACGAAAGTATCGACGAATCCGAGAGAGACGAGCACCTTGTTAAGCGCGGTAAAGTTTTAATAAGCAGATGGGAAGATACCGTAAAGATCTGTGAGAAACTCCCTGTAGACAGAAAATATCCTTATAAATCAGGCGTAAACATCATGTTCGGCTGCAATAATTTCTGTACTTACTGCATAGTTCCTTACGTTAGAGGAAGGGAAAGAAGCAGGGAAGCAGACGAGATCATAAAAGAGATAAAAGGACTCGTAAAAGACGGTTGTATCGAAGTTATGCTGCTCGGACAGAATGTAAATTCGTATGGTAAAAACCTCGAAAATCCGATCTCTTTTGCAGAACTTTTAAGAAGGATTGAAAAGATCGAAGGTCTTGAAAGAATAAGATTTATGACTTCACATCCAAAGGATCTCTCCGACGAACTTATCGAAGTCATGAAGAATTCAAAGAAGATCTGTCGTCATATTCATCTGCCTCTGCAGTCTGGAAGTTCTGCTGTTCTAAAGAAGATGAACCGTGTTTACGACAAGGAAAAGTATCTCGATCTTGCTCTTAAGATAAGGCGTGAGATTCCCGATATCGCGATCACTACGGATATCATAGTCGGATTCCCCGGTGAAACAAAAGAAGATGTCGATGATACTATAGATGTTATCAGGAAAGTAAAGTTTGATAACGCTTTTACTTTTATATATTCGCAAAGAACAGGCACGCCTGCAGCTGAAATGCCGATGCTTTCCGAAGAATTTGTCAAAGAACAGTTTGACAGAGTGTTAACATGTGTGCAGGAGACGGCCGTAGAACGCGTCAAACTTATTGAAGGTCAGATTCATGAAGCGCTTTGTGAAGAAGTAAACAAGCAGGATGAAACGCTTATAACAGGAAGATTGTCAAACAACACCATTGTCCATTTTAAAGGGACATCCGATCTCATCGGAAAGATTGTTAAAGTTAAATGCAGTGAGTGTAAAGGATTTTATTATTACGGCGAACTGATTTCGGAGTAATTATGTCATTTGAGAACGTATCAAGTACAATGCAGGGTTTATCCCCTATGATGCAGAAGTACTTAGAGACAAAAGAACAATATAAAGACTGTATACTTTTTTACCGACTCGGCGATTTCTACGAGATGTTTTTCGATGATGCTCTTTTGGCTTCGAAAGTTCTTGAGATAACGCTTACCGGCAAAATGTGCGGACTCGAAGAACGTGCACCCATGTGCGGCGTTCCTTTCCATTCAGTTGAGCCATATATTACAAAACTCATTGAAAACGGTTATAAAGTCGCAATATGCGAACAGGTCGAAGATCCCAAACTTGCAAAAGGTCTTGTAAAAAGAGAAGTAACAAGGATCGTTACACCCGGAACAAATATTGATTCTCTGTCACTTGACGAAAACCGCAACAATTATCTTATGTCTGTTTTTATTTATATGAACAACATAGGATATTCCGTATGCGATGTTACTACAGGTGATTTCTTTTTATCCGAGATAAGCGGCCTTAAGAATCTTGTAGATGAAATCTATAAATATAAGCCTGCTGAGATAATCTGCAATTCCCAGCTTCTATCAAGCGGGATAGATATTGAGGAACTTACTCAGAAGATCGGCACAAGAGTATCGGCACTCGATAACTGGTATTTTGACGAAAACACCTGTAAAAAGGCAATTTTAAAACATTTTAAAGTTCATTCCCTTGTATCCATGGGAATTGACGAATACGAACTGGGCATTATAGCGTCCGGTTCTCTTTTGACATATCTCAACGAAACTCAGATGGTTGAATTAAACCATATTACTTCTCTTACTCCGACTTCCAACGGAGTTTTCATGATCCTCGATAATTCCACAAGAAGAAATCTCGAACTTACGGAAACACTGCGAGACAAACAGAAAAGAGGAACACTTCTCTGGGTGCTTGATAAGACCAAAACCGCAATGGGTGCAAGAACCTTAAGAAATATGGTAAGTCAGCCCCTTGTAAAAAAAGAGCTTATTGAAGAGAGACTTGACGCAGTTGAATATTTCTTTAACGAGATCGTTGTCCGTGAAGAGATAAGGGAATCCTTAAATCCCATTTATGACCTTGAACGTCTTTTAGCCAAAGTCAGCTATAAAACAATAAATCCCAAAGATATGATCGCCATCAAGGAGTCACTTCGTATGATCCCGTATATTAAGAATTCCCTGATGAACTGCGATATTGCTTTGATCAAGAAACTTTATGACGATATCGATCCTCTGATAGATGTTTTTGAAAAAATAGATGATTCTATTGAAGAAGATCCTCCTTTTTCCGTAAGAGAAGGCGGTATAATCAAAGACAATTTCAACGAAGATGTCGATTATTTGAGAAAATCAAAAACTGAAGGAAAAGTCTGGCTTGCCAATCTTGAATCTGAAGAAAAAGAAAGAACAGGCATTAAAACGCTTAAAGTTAAATACAATAAAGTCTTCGGATATTACCTGGAAGTGAGCAAATCTTTTATCGAGATGGTTCCTGATGACTATATAAGAAAACAGACTTTAAGCAATGCCGAAAGATATACTACCGAGAAATTAAAAGAGCTTGAAGATACGATCTTAAACGCTCAGGATAAGCTTTGTACAATAGAGTTCGATCTTTTTGAAGAAGTAAGATTATTTATTAACGATAATCTTTTACGTATTCAGAAAACCGCAAAAGCACTGGCATATCTTGATGCACTCTGTTCATTAAGTCACGTGGCGGAAAGCAACAGATACGTAAGACCTAAGATAAACGATAAGGGGGTTATCAACATTAAGGACGGAAGACATCCGGTTGTCGAGAAAATGATCCCCGATAATCAGTTTATCCCCAATGATACGCTTTTAGACAATAAAAAGAATAATATATCAGTCATTACAGGCCCTAATATGGCCGGTAAATCGACATATATGAGACAGACGGCTCTTATTGTTTTAATGGCTCAGCTGGGAAGTTTTGTTCCATGCAAAGATGCTTCGATTTCCGTATGCGACAGGATCTTTACGAGAGTCGGAGCTTCGGATGATCTTGCAAGCGGTCAGTCGACATTCATGATAGAAATGAATGAAGTTTCGAATATCTTAAGAAATGCAACGAAAGATTCTCTGCTCATTCTGGATGAGATAGGCCGTGGAACATCAACACTTGACGGACTTTCGATAGCCTGGGCTGTAATTGAGCATATCGCCAATCCAAAGCTTTTGGGAGCAAAAACACTTTTTGCAACACATTATCACGAACTTACCGAACTCGAAGGCAAGGTCCAGAATGTTAACAATTACTGTATTGCCGTAAAAGAAGAGGGCGATAACATCATTTTCTTAAGAAAGATAATAAAAGGCGGAACTGACAGAAGTTACGGCATACAGGTTGCCAAACTCGCAGGTGTTCCCGATATGGTTATCGAGAGAGCAAAAGTTATTTTAGGAGAGCTTTCAGAAAATAATATCATCGAAAAAATGCAGGATATCATTCCTCAAAATACAGGTTCTGTTAAGAATAAGCAAAAAAATGACGATGAATTTTGCGAAGGTCAATTAACTTTATTGGAAATGACATCAGATTCTGTTATAATAAAAGAGTTAGAGGATTTGGATGTAGCAAATATGACACCTTTGGATGGGCTTAATACGTTATACAGGTTACAGTGTAAAATTAAAAACAGGATTAAACTATGATTAGAATTCTTGATAATAACACAATTAACAAGATTGCAGCGGGGGAAGTAATCGAAAAACCGGTTAATGTTGTAAAAGAACTTGTTGAGAATTCCATTGACGCAGGTGCGGCACATATCAGTGTTGAGATCAAAGGCGGGGGAATCGATTACATACGTGTCACGGACGACGGCTCGGGTATTCCTTATGAGGAAGTACCCACGGCATTCTTAAGACATGCCACAAGTAAGATTGTAACAAGCGAAGATTTATTCTTCTTAAATACGCTTGGTTTCAGAGGCGAGGCTTTAGCCAGCATCGCTTCGGTTTCTCATACGGAAATGATAACCAAAGTTTCCGATGAACTCATGGGAACCAAGATAACATTGGACTGCGGAAGCGTTATAGAAATGATCAAAACCGGTTCTCCGGACGGAACAACGATCATTGTTCGTGATCTGTTCTTTAATGTTCCCGCAAGAAAGAAGTTCCTTAACACTCCGGGTGCCGAAGGAACCAAAATCATTGAACTGATGGAAGAACTGGCTTTGTCCAATCCTTCGGTTGCTTTTCAGCTTATAGTAAACGGATCCGTTAAAGTTCAGACAAACGGCGCAGGTAATATAAAAGATATTATATTCAGGATCTTCGGTAAAGAAATTCATGATAATCTTTTAAAACTTGATTATGAAGACGAGTTTATAAGGATCATGGGTTATATCACCAAGCCCTCCGTATGCCGTCCTTCAAGATCCGGCGAAAATTATTTCATTAACGGAAGATATGTAAAGAACGATTATGTTACAAGAGGAATCGAAGAAGGCTACAGAGGATTCCTTATGCAGCATCAGTTCCCGTTCGTGGTTCTTTATATTGAACTCGATCCTTTCGGAATTGATATTAACGTTCATCCAGCTAAGAGTGAAGTAAAGATCACAAACGGCGAATTTCTTGTAGAGATCCTTAATAAGACGATTAACAAAGCTTTATCCGAAAACGAACTCATTCCTGATGCTTTCAAACCCAAGGAAGATAAAGAAAAACTCGAACGTGCTCCGGAACCTTTTGAAAAGAAACTCATTAAGGGAGAGCATGTAGTTCAGAAGGGCTATGAGTCAAAAATAAAGACCGAGAAGCAGCTTGCCGACGAAGATGAAGCATTAAACAAAGAAAAATCAGGCGAGTTCACCATTGAATTTTCCGATTCCGCTCCTACGGGCGAATCTGCTCCCAAAGGAAAATTCATGAATAATATTACGACGATCGATTACAAGTCGAAATATAACAAGCTTGAAGAAAGAATGAAACTCGGCGTTGACGAAGATGATGAAGAAAACGTATCGGATTTAAGTGATGCGCAATCCGAAAAGCCCGAAGTCAAATCCGCGGAAGTAAAAGAAGAAACTGCAAAAGAGACCGTTAAGGAAGAAGCTTCCAAGCTTGAATTCAGAAAAGCCGAACCTAAGGAATATCCCAACAGCCCGTATAAAGAGGGAGCAGCCGCTACTTCTACGGGAGTTGTATTTACAAAAGCAAGTTCGTTTGTTGAAAATAAAGAATATAAAGATGAGCCCGTACATTCCGTAATGGATCAGATGCGCGAAACTCAGACTTTAAAGGATGATGAGGCTGTTAACGAAGATACAGTCAAAACTGATGTTCAAGCAGAAGAAGCTGTTAAAACTGATGAAATAACAGAGACTTCGGTAGAAAACAAAACCGAGAATACAGTTTCGAAAAATGCCGTATCCGAAGAGATCAAAGAAGAAGCAGTCGAAGAAGCCGGCAATCCTTTCGAAGAATGGCTTAATTCGATTGAGAATAAGGATGAGAGCGAGCTTGAAAAAGAAAATTCCGGTCTTATCGTTAAACTTTCCGAGATCGAAAAGAATGCCGTTAAAGAAGATGATGATGCAAATGATGCTTTTAACGAATTCGATTTAGAGAAGAAACTCGACATTATTGACAAGATTCCCGAAAACGAAAGTGAAGCATCTGAAGACAGACTAAAGAGTTCGGCTGACAAGTATTCCGTTTTAAATGATGATATCGAACCCATTAACTTAGAAGAAGTTGAGTTTAAGCAGAACGATAACAGATCCGTATTCAGAGTAAAAGATTTCAGTAAGAACGAAGAAGAAACTTCTGCACCCGTTAAGGAAAATGTGGAAAACATCTTCAAAAAAGTCGATCGCTTCAATACTTCTTCGAAGAACGTTAAACCCAAAGAAACTCAGAGCGTTCTCTTTACCGAGAAAACTCTCGATCCTTCAAAGCTTTCGAAATTTAAGATCATCGATCAGATCTTTGATACATACTGGCTTATACTCGTTGAAAACGAACTTCTTATCATGGACCAGCATGCTGCACATGAAAAAGTTCTTTACGAGAAATTCATGGATAAGTTTAAGAATAACAAGATCGAGACTCAGACTCTTATGCTTTCACAGGTTGTAAACTTAAGCAGAAGCGAGATGGATGTCTACTTAAGATACAAAAAAGAGTTTGAAAAATTCGGTTTTATTATCAATGATTTCGGTGACAGGGATTTATTTATACGAGGCATACCGACTGATTTATTCGGTACGGATGCAAAGAGTCTTTTTACGGAGATATTATCCGAACTTATTAATGTTTCTCCTTCGTTACATATCGATGTGATCGAAACAAGAATTGCCACAAGAGCATGCAAGGCTGCAATTAAGGGCAATCAGAAGATGAGCAAAGAGGACTGCAAGAAACTTATCGAATACATGCTTACGCTTAAGAATCCTTATCAGTGTCCTCACGGAAGACCTACATTGATCAGAATAACCAAGACTGATCTCGAAAAGATGTTCAAAAGGATTGTTTCATGATTAAACCTTTGGTTGTAATCGCAGGTCCCACTGCTGTGGGCAAAAGCGATCTTGCTGTAAATATTGCAAAAATTATCGGCGGAGAGATAATCTCCGCCGATTCAATGCAGATTTATAAATATATGGATATCGGTACCGCAAAGGTAACCGAAGAAGAGAAAAGCGGGATTAGGCATCATTTGATTGATGTTTTAAATCCCGATTGTTCTTTCGATGCATTATCTTTTAAGAACCTTGCAACCGAAGCAATAGACGATATTTTATCAAGAGATCATATCCCCATCATTTGCGGAGGAACAGGTTTTTATATCCAGGCTGTGACAAAGGATATAGATTTTACCGAAGAGGATAATACCGAAATCCGTAAAGAGATCGAAGACTTTTACGATAAAGAGGGAATGGATGCATTATTTGAAAGATTAAGAAGCGTTGATCCCGAATCATGCGGGATAATTCCCAAACAAAACATAAAAAGAGTTATAAGAGCGATTGAATTCCATGAGATTCACGGAATCAAAATATCCGATCATAATAAAATACAGCAGAAAAACGAAACTCCTTATAATCTTGCTTATTTTGTTATCGAAAGAAACCGCGAAGACTTATATGCCGATATAGACAGACGAGTTGATATTATGATCGAAAACGGACTTCTTGAAGAAGTCAGAAATATCACTTCAAAGTTCGAATTTGACGAAAGAGCAGGCATTTACAATGCCATCGGATACAGAGAGATACTCGCTTATCTAAACAACGAGTATTCGTTTGAGCGAGCTGTGGAGCTGATTAAACAGAACTCAAGACATTACGCCAAAAGACAGTTTACGTTTTTTAAACGGGAAAAAGATGCGATATGGCTTTCAAGAGATAACATGTCTAAGGAAATGATCATCGAAAGCATTTTAAAAGTACTCAGGGAGAAGCATATTTATGAATAATATCTATAAAGATTTCGCAATATCCGACGAAGTCTTTGAATACTGTGAAAAAACGATCGATTCTTTAAAAGAAAGATTTGAAAAGATTGACAGAACGGCCGACATTAATCAGTTAAAAGTCATTAAGGCAATGCAGAAGAACAATGTTTCGGAAGCGTGCCTAATCGGTACTACCGGATACGGTTATAACGATATCGGAAGAGAAGTGCTTGAAAAAGTCTATGCCGATGTATTTCATACCGAAGATGCGCTTGTAAGGGCTCAGATCACCTGCGGAACCCACGCGCTCGCACTTGCTTTAATGAGTAATCTAAGGCCGGGAGACGAGCTTTTAAGCCCTGTAGGAAAACCTTACGATACACTTGAAGAAGTTATC
>JAEEGK010032773.1_pt1 | contig 10144 bp, 5 predicted proteins | sample 8958771 | NCBI WGS metagenome assembly JAEEGK01 (sample SAMN16246547, study PRJNA631951) | gut metagenome | biome: gut microbiome; feature: rumen; material: SC-attached | host: Bos | place: Iran: Karaj | collected 2018-10 | reverse complement strand
AAGCATCTCTTCAAACTTCAGAAATTCAAAATATAAATTTAAATGCTTTTTTAAATGAAAAATCAAAGCATGGTTTAGTTGGAATAAAAAATTTAGGAGGAATAGATTTTTTATTATCAGCAATTCAAGTATTATCTCATTGTAATTCATTAACAAAATTTTTTTTATCAAATAATTATTTAGATTCAAATGGAAATGCAAAAGATGATCAATCATTAGTTCAAGTATATGCAGAATTAATAAATAAATTATGGGTTGGTTCAAATACAGAAATTAATATAACTCATTTTAGAAATTTATTTTTTTCAATGTTAAAAGATATATCAAGTCAACAAAATATAGACGCATTTGATATTTTAATAGTAATTTTAGATAAATTACATACTGAATTAAATGAAATTAAAAATAGAAATAATGAAGATAGTTATAATTTTTATGAACAATTAAATGGTGAAAGTGATAGAAAATGTTGTAGTCGTTGGTGGAAGGCACATACTTCAATGAATAAATCTATTATTATTGATTTATTTCAAGGTCAATTAAAAATGAAAATTAAATGCCCTTTTTGTAAAAGTGTTTCTATTACTTATCCTCCTTTTTTATATTTTGGTTTACCTATTCCTAATAAAGAAGAATTTTCTAAAATACATTTTAGAGTTTTTCCTTATGATTTTGAATATAAATATATTAATGTTGAATTATTTGATGTTAATAAATTTACTAGTGTTAAAGATATTAAAAAAAGAATTAAAGAATATAAAAAATTTAAAAAATCAAAAATTGAATGTATGCTTTTTAAAGATTGTGAATTAGTTAAAATTTTAGATGATGATGTATTAATATTTGATTATATTTTTACAAGATATAATTTCTCAGATGAAGTTTTTATCGAATGGGAAATATCATTTATTGAAGTACCAGATAATATAAATGGAGATTTAATTAATTTTTATATTACTCCTATTAATTTTGAAGAAGAAAAAGGTTGGTTTTCAACAACAAAAAAAATAAATGCATTAACATATTCAAAAGTATTTTCAATGAATCAAAGATTAACATTAAAAGATTTAAATAAAGAAATATTTAAATATTATAGAAGATCAATGGATGATATGGTAAGACATGATGAAGAAGGTAATTTAGATGATACATATTATACTGATTTTTATAAAAAATTAAATGATGATTCTTTTATAGAAAATGAATATAGTAAAATTAATAAAGAAGAAAGTTTCTTTGATTTATATTTTTATCATAATTTAGAAAAAAGTGATAGTTGGTTTTATAGTGGACCTAAATGTGAATTTTGTAATATTTCAAGTGATAAAACTTCATTTTGTAAAATAAATTTACCTCAATCAACACCTTTAAAAGAAATATTATTAAAACAACAAATTTCAAGACCAATTTTTATTTTAGTTGACTTTGAAAAATTTAAAGAAAATTTCAATCAATTTTATACTCAATTAGAAGATGATACTGATCCAAGATTAGCAATGCAAGAAGAAATAAATATTTATGATTGTTTTGATATATCAAAAAAAGAAGAAAGATTAAAAAAAGAAAAAGATTATATTTGTCCTAAATGTTCTAGAAGAGTTGAACCATATAAAACAATGGAAACTTTTAAAGCTCCTGAATATTTAATTTTAAATATTAAAAGAATAAAAAAAAAATTTGATGATTTAATGGATATGTTAAATAATAAAAAAGATGAAACATTAGTTGGATATACTTTAGATGGTTTAGATTTAACTAGTTATTTTCCAGGTGAAGATGAAGAAGTAATTTATGATTTAAATTCAATTTTATGTCATATGGGAAATATTAAAAATGCTCATTATAAAGCAATTGTTAGAAATGATAATGAATGGTATGATATTAATGATACTAATATTAAAAAAATTGAAAAAGAAGATGTTATTACTAAAGATGCTTATGTTTTAGTTTATAAAAAAAAAGAATGTGAAAATAAAGATAAAAAGAAAATTAAAGAAGAAGATGAATTATTAAAAAATCCTAGTATTAATGATATTAAAACTGCTGATTTTGGGGAAATGAAAAATATTTAAAAAAATAAAATTAATTTTTAATTTTTTGTTATAAAAAATAATTGTTTTATTATATGATTTCTTATAAATATATTTTTTTAATATTTATAATAAAAATTATTTATGCTTCAATCATACTCTTGAATTGATTTTGATTTTTGTTGAATATCTTTAATAATTTTTAATAAAGATTCATTATTTTTTATACAATATAATAATTTAAAAATATCATGAAAATATTCTAATTTAGATGTATTTACAATTTGAAAAAGAGATAAAATTATTTTATTTTTAGTTTTAAAAGTTAATTTATCTTTATCATTAATTTTATCATTTTCTGTTAATAGATTTAATATTTGAAAATTTTGAAAAGAATATTCAAAAGCATTTAAAAAGTTTCTCATAGTTGTTTTATTTAAAAAACAATTATCATCTAAAAATAAAACTGAAATAAATAAATAAATTTGATTTATAAAAAATTTATTTATATCTTTATTATTCCAACTATTAATAAATAGTTCAAATTCATTTCTTAAACAAAATGTAATAAAATAATAAGATATTAATTTTTTATTAAATAAATGAAAAACTTTTACATTCTTCCATTCTTTTAACATTTCATCATATATTTTTTAAAATAATTTAAATGTTTTCTTTTAATATCTTTAATATAATTATTATCACATTCTAAGAAAAAATCACCAATTATTTTTTCTTTTATTCTTCCATTATCATCATTTTTATTTTTATTTACTACATTGTTTTTTTCAAATATTGATTCTTTACTTGTTTCCTTTGTAAAATAATGACATTGATTTTCACTTATTGTATTATATTTTTGTTTATGTTCAAAACTAATCTTATTTGGAATTTCAAAATCTTTATTTTCATTATTTATACTTTCATTTAAAAGTTGAGAAAGACTGTCTTTTGGGGTTTCAATAAAACTTAATTTTCCTTTATTTATTTTATTATTATTGCTTTGTTCAACTAAATATTTTACCATTGTTTCAATTTCATTAGAAACTGTATTTTTTGACTTTTCTTCCATTTAAAAGATTATTAATTCATATAAAAAAAAATATGGATGCTTTTATATAAAAAAAAATAATACTTCATAAAATTAAAATATTAGGCAATTTAATTATTAATAATAAATTTTTCAAAATATAAATCGAAATGCTAAACTATAACGATGATTCAGTATCAAATCTTCAAAGAGCAAAAGATAATTATTTATCAAAAGACTATCAAAAAGCACTATTATACATAATGAAGCATTTAAAATTATATCCAAATAGCTTTGAATCTCTTTTATTAAAATCAAAAATATATTCCGGTTTAAAAAATTTTCCAAAAAGTATTCAAACATATGAAAAGTGTTTAAGATTAAATCCAAAATGTGTAGAAGCAATATATGGTCAAGCAAAATGTTTTAAAGAATTAGAATTTTACAATGAAGCAATCTCAAAATATAAGAAAATACTTGAATTTGAACCAACAGCAAAAATATTTAACAGTATAGGTGCATGTTTATATTGTATGGGAAATAAAGAAGAAGCAATATGCCAATATAATACTGCAATTCAAATAGATCCAAATTATACTCCTGCTTATTTTAATAAAGGAATTTGTTTAAGTAATTTAGATAGAAAAGAAGATGCTATTTCACAATATAATAAAGCAATTGAATTAAATAATAATTATGTTGATGCTTATTTTCAAAGAGGTTATTGTTATTATTCTTTAGGTAAATTTAAAGAAGCTATTTTAGAAATGAATAAAGTAATTGAATTAGATAATAATTATCCTCAAGCTTATTTTGAAAGAGGAAGTTGTTATATTAAATTAGAAAGATTTGATGAAGCTATTTTAGAAATTTCAAAAGCAATTGAATTAAATCCTCGTTTTATTAATGCATTTTTTCAAAGAGGTTATTGTTATAGTAAAATGAGAAAATTTAAAGAAGCTATTACAGATTATAAAAAAGCAATTGAATTAGATAATAGTTCACAAGAAACATATTTTAGATTAGGTTTATGTTTTATGGAATTAAAACAAAATTCAAATGCTATTGAAATGTTTGATAAAGTTATTAAATTAAATCAAACTTTTGTTGATGCATATTATAATAAAGGATTATGTCTTAGTAAATTAGGAAGATTTGAAGAAGCTATCTTTAATTATAATTTTATTTTAAGTTATGATAGAAAAAATTTAATTAAATCTTCTGATATTTCAGTTTATTATAATAAAGCAACATGTTTAATGAAATTAGAAAGATTTACTGAAGCAATTAGTATGTTAAGTGATCCTTTTCATTCTTTGTATCTAATTCGATAATTGAGCCGAATTTTTTGGAAAAGTTTTCAAATTGTTTTATTTGTTCTTCTTTTAATCCTTTAATATAATTTATGATTTTTGAAGAATCATAATTTATAAAAGATTTAAAATGATTTAAACAATCAATTGTATCATCAATATCTTTAATAGATATACTTCTATTAGTTGGATCTAATTTATCTTTTAATTTTTGGCCTAATTCTTTAGTATCAGTATTTAATTTACTTATTAAAAAATCTATCGCTTCTTTTTTTTCATAAATTGATGTAAATACTCTATAATAAGGGCTAATCTGCTCATGGTCATAAATATTATTCGTTTTTAATTCTTCCAAAGTCAGTTTAAGAGTTTTCAAATCCATTTCTGATAATATTAAATTCCTAGGCAAAGATAATTTTTTACCTGAAATATTATCAAAAAAATATTTTATACTTTTTACAATCATTTCATATTTTTTACTATTAATTATCATTTTTAAATCATTAATTGCGGGGTTGGATTTGATATTAAAATAATCTATCATTTGGTCTATGAAATCTTTTGTTTTAGATTCAGATTTCCTACCCAATTCTTCTTTTATATCTTTAAAAGTATTTACATAATTTGGATCATTAAATATTGATTCGATATTTGACGAATTTTTTTTAAATGATTCCTTTAAACCACTCAATTTTTTTATTGCATCTGCAAAAAGCTCATCTTGATTTTTACCTTGAGCGTTTTCAAATATTTTCTTAAAAAGTAAAAAATCTTTCACTTTTTTTATCTCTTCACATAAAGGCATATACCCTTCTAAACTTTCTATCGTCTTCCTGGTTTCCTCCGTTTTAAATTTTCGTATGAAACCATTTTCTATTTCATCTAAGATATCAGTTATTTTTTTGATATCTTCGTTGTATAAATTTCTGTGAAATATCATTAAGGAATCTTTTATAAACTTTAATATTTCTACTTTTTCATTTATGTCTTCTATATAAAACTTATATTCAAAATATTTTATATTTGGATCATAATTTTCTAATATTAGGGTTATTAATTCTAATTTATCTCTTACATATTTTCTGCTTTCATCTTCATTATCATTTTTTTTTTCTGATTTTTTTTCTTCTTTTTCTTCTTCAACTTTTTTGGTCTCATCTGTTTCAGTTTTTAGTGGATTTTGATATTTTTTTATATTTAGAAATTTTTCAAGTTCTTTTTTAGAAATTAATCCTCTTTCTAAATTTGTATATATATCATCTAATATAGTTACTAAGTTTTTGGCATGTATGTTTCCTTGTTGTGATAATATATTTAATTTTATTCCGTTGTTTTTGTCTTTTTCTTCATCTTTTTGATCTTCTTTTTTCTTTTTCTTATCTTCTTCTAGAGATTCTTTGATTAGTTCTTCATTTAAAAGACATAATGTTTGTATTTTGTAATTTTCCACATTTGAAAAAAAGTCTTCTTTCGAAAATTGGCATTTTTCCAACAATTTTTCATATATAAAGAATTTTCTGTCATCATCCTTTAAATTTTTTACTAATTTTATAATATTATTTCTCCCCTCTTTTGTATCCATTTTTTCTAAATATATATCATATATACAATTTTTCTGTTCTTCGTAAATTTTATCTTTATATGTTGTGATCAATTCTATATAAATTAATGATTTTAATTCTTCGTCTAATGTGCTTATTTCTTCTTTTAAAAATCTTGGATTTTTTTCAAACAAAAAAAGTTTACTCACAAATTCGGCTATTATTTTAATTGCATTTTGTAATTCTTTATCTTTATCTTTTATTAATTTAATATCATTTTTTATTATCAATTTATATTTGTCCTCGAGTATTCTAAAGTAATCTTTTTGTTTTTGTTCTTTTATTCTGTCTACTTTTATTAATTTAATGATATTTCCAAATGTTTGAATATCCTTTATTTTCCCAGTTATTTTATTTATATAGTCCGTTATAATTTCTTCAAACATTATTTCGAATTCCAAATTTTGAAATGTTCCGATAAACGAATCTGTGATTCGACTAAAGTCTATATAATCAAAAATATATGTCTCTTTGTTATTTTTATACTTTTTCTTATCTTCTTCATCTTCTATACTAAAATATGGATTATATTTTGCCACAGTACCAAGTATTTCTGCATTTGTAATATTTTTGCTATTTTTTGCAAAAAAATCTTTGATGTTTTTATTGAGCATAAAAGCGAATTCATCTCTTTCGTAATACCTATTTATATCACTTTTAATGTCATTACCGTCTCCTTTACTTTTTTTTGGACCTTTTGCACTTTCTTCATATAATGAATTAATTAATTTATTATATTTCTTATATAGATTTCTTAAATTATGACAATTACTTATGTTTTCCCAATCCGGAATATTATATTCTTTTATTAGATTTATCCAAAAAGTACTTTTCATATATATAGCCAATATCTTTTCCCTATTTGAAAATTCGATAATTTTCTCAATTAGTTCTATTATAGTACCACATTCATTTATTATATTATGTCTTTTTGTGTTATCATCATCATCTTCTTCATCATTATCATCAGAATCTTCATTAATTGTGTTTTCTATTTTATCTGTTGCACCAACTTTTTTTATTTTATCAATTTTATATTTAACAAGTTTTAAATTGGCTGTCATTTTAATTGGATCTATCTTCAATTTATCATATTTTTTAAAAATCTGCTCGATATTTGAATTTATTATAAATAAAAAGGTTTCTATATCTTCGACGTAGTTCAGTATTCGCTTAAATATTTTTAATTCTTTTTCTGTTTTGAGAGCATATTTAATAAAATTATCATAAAATTCTTTTTTTTGCTTTAAAGGATTTGTAAAGTGTGAATAGTATTGGATTAATATCTCGTATAAGATATCTGAATTTCCCTTAGAGAAATCTTCTATTATATTTGGAAAATTGGCTTTATCATAGTAATGAAGATAGCAGAATAAAACCCCGTAAAAATGAATTGGATTATAATTGTTTTTTTCTATAATATCTTTAGCTTTCGAATAAATTTCTTGAAATGATTTTAGATTATTCTTTAAATCATTTAATCTGTCGTTGTTCTCTTCTTCGTTAATTTTATAAAAGATTGAAATTAATTTATCACACAAGTCTTTGTTCTTTTCGTATATTTTCAGGAATAAAGTTATTAAAAGACTGAATTCCTTTTTATCCTTATATAATGCAATTGTATCTTCGTATAATTTTTTTTCCTTTTCGGTTTCGTTGTTTTTATGCAAGGCTTCTAAAAATATATTTAGCTTATTGAATAATGGAACAATATTTTGTTTTATCGGCTCTTTGGGGCTATTATCCAGGAATTTGTTTACTATTTTTAAATCAGGCTGATAAACAAAACATTCATCTTTCAACGAAAATGTAATGTCATATGTGTGATCTCCTTCGAAAAATGTTATGGCATATTCAGTCGATTCAATAGGTTCCTTTTTTTTTCCTTTTTTTTTGAATTTGAAAACTATTTCTTCTAGATATGTCTTATCTTCTTTATCTATTCTCTTTTTGAAAGCAATCAATGGTGTAATCTTATTTTTTGATTCATATTTTAAACCTGTGAAATCGATTTTTTCTTCGCTAGGTCTTAATATAATGAAATAGACATCTTCATCGTTGGCATTAGATTCATCACTCTGTTGACCAGAACTGACTTCTTTTACAACTCCTTCTTCTGGTTTCTCTGACATAAGATTTATATAAAATATATTTTTTCTATGAGCTTTTATTTAAAAAAATAGTTATATTTTTTTTTTTTTTTTATTTTTTTAATATTATTTATTTAAGTTTTAATATTTTAATTTTTGTAATTTGGAATGAGAATATATATATTAGAGAATGGACACATTATACCCATAAAATATATATATTTTTTATTTCATTTCATTATATTTTTCTTGAAGCCATTAGAAAAAAATTTTTAAAAATATCATTTAAGTAAGGATGATTGTCCTCCTGATTATTGTTTAAATAATAAAAAAGATGAAACATTAGTTGGATATACTTTAGATGGTTTAGTTTTAACTAGTTATTTTCCAGGTGAAGATGAAGAAGTAATTTATGATTTAAATTCAATTTTATGTCATATGAGAAATATTAAAAATGCTCATTATAAAGCAATCTTTAGAAATGATAATGAATGGTATGATATTAATGATACTAATCTTTCAAAAATTGAAAAAGAAGATGTTATAACTAAAGATGCTTATGTTTTAATTAAAGTTTTCAAAAGATAATATTTAATTATTCTCAAAAAATTAATTTTCATTAATCTAAAAAATTAATTTATATTCTTTATTTATTTATTATAACCCTTTCTTTTAATTCATTGAAATAAAAAACCAACAATTTAAAACTAAAAATAAATAATAATATATATAAAAATATATTTTTGTAAATTATCCCTTAATTAATTAATTAAAAAATAAAAATAAAATTCAATGTCCAATCAAAACTCTTCATCTCCTTCATCTTTACCTTTATTTCTCCCAGAAAATCAAGTAGACCTTTACATAGAAAAACTAGATAAAAAACTCCAAAAACTTTCAAAAACCGAAAAAATATCATATCTTCAAAGAGAAATAGAAAACATACAATCTAAACAAGGAAACCGTTCAGAAATATTATTTAAATTAACTCAAAAATACATTAACCTCCAAAAATCAAATGCTGATATTTTATTCATTAATAAAAAATATGAAGAAGCTTTAAATTTATATAAAATGTGCTTAAGACATACTGAACCTTTACCAGGAAGTGAATGGACAAAATATGAAAGTTGGTCTAAGCAAAGAATTGCTTTAATGAATGACATTGCTATTACTTATGAAAAATTAAATAAAATTGAACAAGCTATTGAATATATTAGATTAGGAATTAATTTAGAAGAAACTTGTGGAAATGAAGGAGATTATGAATGGAAGTATAATGGAATATTTTATTCTGCTGGAAAGCAATTAATGGTGTTAGAACAATATGAAGAGGCCTTAAAGTATTTAGTTAAAGTTGAAAAAAAAATGTATGATGATTTTAATATTGGAAGAATAATTTCAAGGAATAAAATAGATAAAAAATTAGATCGAAAGTTTTTAACTAATAATCCAAATGAATATTTAAACATATTAAATTTAATATGTAAAGCTTACATTAAAATTGGGAATTATTCAAAGAGTGATTTGTATTATGAAAGACAAGGTCAAATTACAGAATTATTACAAAGAATAAATTTTAAGAAAACTAATAATAATGTTTTAAATGAATTAGAAATTAAATCAAAAAGAAAAATAAATAATGATAATGTTAATAGAGATAATTTATTAAAAGGAATAGTTAATTTAAATTCTAAAGAAGATAACGGTGATAAAAAATATGATAAAGCTGAAGAGTATTTTATTAATGAAGAAGAATTAAATAAAAAATCAAATTCAGAAAATAAAAAAAAAACAATAATAAAAAATACAAATGAAAAAAATGAAGAATTAAAAGAAGAAAAAACAAAAAATAATTCACAAGACAAAACAATTAATAGTTTAAAAACTAATAAAAAAATAACATCTTCAAAAAAAAAAATAAGTCCTATAAAATTACAAGAAAGCATAAAACCAAATCAAATTTATCCTCCTTTTAATTTCACGTTTAAAAAACCTATTTTTCCAAAAATAAAAAAATTACCTGCGATTGATGTAAAAAAAATCAATTTTAATTTAAACAAATCAACAGAAAAAACTA
>JAEEGK010032772.1_pt1 | contig 10144 bp, 10 predicted proteins | sample 8958771 | NCBI WGS metagenome assembly JAEEGK01 (sample SAMN16246547, study PRJNA631951) | gut metagenome | biome: gut microbiome; feature: rumen; material: SC-attached | host: Bos | place: Iran: Karaj | collected 2018-10 | reverse complement strand
ATCACCGTCACGTGGAACGCCGTCGAGGGGGCGACGAAGTACCGGGTGTACCGGAAGACGGGCTCCGGCGGCTGGGTCAGTATGGGAGACGTGACGACCCTGAGCTACATGGACGGCGCCGTGCTCTCCGGCACGACCTACACTTACACGGTAAAGGCCTTCGACGGCAGTGACTGGGGCGATTTCGATACAGAGGGCATCTCCGCAACGGCGCAATAACAGCCATCACACGTCAGACTGCGGCCGCGTCCGGGTTTCCGGGCGCGGCCGTTTTTTTGTATGCTGCAGGTACGGGCGGGCCCCTACTCGCTCCGGTTCAGCGTCAGCGCGAAATATCCCAGGATGCCCGCGGGGAGCGCAGCCAGGGGCCACAGGGCCCACGGGTCCGGCGGCCCCAGCCCCGGCAGCCAGAGGGCGGCGTGACTGCCCATGAGCCTCCAGAGGACGAAGCCGTAGAGGAAGCCGGAAAACCGGGCGTAGGGGCTTCCCTTTCCCAGGAACGGCAGGAAGCCCGGCAGGGTCAGCATGCCCAGGTCCAGCGGCAGGCGCAGACCGGCCGAGCGGAGCAGCAGCGCGGCGCCCAGGGTCTCCCGGCCGGGGACCGCCTGCAGTACGACCGCCTGCTCCGTGAGGGAGATCGCGAGGGCTCCCGCCAGGAAGGGAAAATAAGCGCTGGCGTAAACCGCCGAAGACCCGAAGCCCCGGCTTCGCAGCAGCTTTCCGGCGCCGCCGTCCAGCTCCCTGCCGAAATACGCCGCCGACCAGGCGGCCCCCGCCAGGGGAAAGAGATGCCGGACGTCCGCGGCAAGGGCCAGCGCCGTGCGGGCGTCCGCCGCGCCGGTCCTCCGCAGGATGGCGTTCAGCGCGCCTGCGGCCTCCAGCCCCAGGAGGAGCCCCAGGGCAAGGGGCAGCAGCGGCAGCCACCCTGCGGCGAAAACCGCCCGGCAGCGGAAGGCCAGGCAGCGCTTCATGGGTCCCGTCCGCCGAGAAGACTTCCCTCCCGGCGCTGCGCCTCCCGGTCCAGGGCGATGAAATAGTCCTCCACGTCCTTCAGCCCCCGGGCCGCAGCCCGCGCCTCCAGCTCCCGGGCCGAAACCGTTTCCAGGACCCGGCCGAAGCGGAGGAAGACGTAATCCGCGGCGATCTTGTGCAGCTCCGCCAGGAGGTGGCTGGAGACCAGCATCGTCAGGCCCCGCTCCCGGTTCAGCCGAAGGAGCAGCTCCCGGATCTCCGCCGCGCCGGAGGGATCCAGCCCATTCGTGGGCTCGTCCAGAAGGAGAAGCTCCGGCTCTCCCAGCAGGGCGGAGGCCAGGCCGTAACGCTGCTTCTGCCCTGCGGAGCACTGCCGCAGGCTGCGCCGGAGGACCGCTCCCTCCAGCCCGACCGCCGCGCACAGCGCCCGGAGGTCCGGCTGCCGGGCCTTCGGAAGGAGAACGGCCTGGGCCTTCAGATTCTGCCATATGCTCAGGTCCTCATAGCCGGAGGGCTCCGAGATCAGACTGCCCAGCCGTTTCCGCGCCTCCCGCAGTCCCGCCGGATCGGCTGCGCCGAAGAGGGAGACCGTTCCCGCCGTGGGCAGGGCCAGCCCCGCGATCAGGCGCATGAGGGTGGTTTTTCCCGCCCCGTTGTTGCCCACGAGGCCGTAGATGCGGCCCTCCTCCAGGGTGAGGTCCACCCCGTCCAGGGCGGTCAGCCGGTTTTTCCCCCGCCCGTATTCCTTTCGCAGGCCCTTCGCCTCCAAAACCGCCATGCCGAAGCCCCCTTTCACGGGAAGTCCCGCCGCCGGAGGATCAGGACCGACAGCAGCGGACAGATGAGGATATAGGCCGCGCAGACGGCGCAGTAGCCGAGGAGCTTTCCCGGCGGGCAGAGCGCAGCGGTGAGCGCGGTGGTATCCAGATAGGAGAAGCTGTTGTAATAGGGGATCATCACAAAGGGATAAAACGCGTAGAGCCCCGGTACGATCCGGTGCGGCAGGGCCTCCGCCAGCAGCATGGCCGGGGCGGCGAGCCAGGTCCGACGCAGGAGCACGTAAACGAAATACGAATAGCAGACCCCGGAGAGGATATAAAGCTGAAGGATCAGGTAGTTTCGCCGGAGGAGATACGGCGGCGCGGAGCGCCAGTCCGTGAAATACCCCAGGAAGGCCAGGTACATGACCGTGGACAGGCCCAGGCAGAAGACCCAGCTCAGGAGCATGCGGCTGAGAAGGGGCTTCGCCCGCCCATGCTCCGTCAGCTCCCGCCGGATGCCCGCTCCTCTCCCCAGGGCCGGGGCCAGGGTGACGCCGGGCAGGAGGAACAGCAGGAACAGCATGCCTCCGGCGGCGATGTACGCGGCGGCGACCGTCTGCCGGACCCGGAGGATCGCCAGCACCTCCTCAACGCTTTCCGCTTCCTCCGCCTGCTCCAGCCGCCGCATCCCCTCGAAGCCCATGACCTCGCTCATCTCTTCCAGCTCCCGCAGGCTCCCCACCGCGTCGCCGTTGTCGAAAAACAGCACGGCGCTGAGCAGCAGGGCCGCGGCGAGAAACAGCAGACAGAAGCGGCTGCAGAGCATCACCCGCAGCTGGCTGCGCATCAGTCGGAGCACGGTTCCTTCCTCCTTTCCCGTCTTTTTCTATCCGCCCGCCGCCAGGCCGATCAGCACGGTCGCGGCCAGGGTGCCCAGGAGATACAGCGGCGTGAGCCAGGGGGCGGTGGGGTCGCCACCGGCGGCGATCCGCGCCAGCAGCCGGGGAAGCTGCAGGGGCGACATCCCGTAGATGCCGGCGCTCAGAAGCAGGATCGCCCCCTTCTCCACCCCCCAGGCCAGGAGCAGACCCGCCGTGACCCAGGCCCGGCGGAGGCTCCTGCGGCGGAAGCGGAGCAGGAGCCAGGCGAGATTCGGCAGCGTTTCCCCCAGGAAGAGGGCGAGGCCGAAAACGAGCTTCCACCGGGGATCCCCCAGGATGGGGAAAACCCGGCGGCCCGGATACGCCTGGTCGTAGGTGAAGCCAAGGGCCTTCAGAAGCCCCAGGGCCAGGAAACAGCCGAACCCCGCCAGTACGCAGCCGCTGAAAAGATCCCGCAGGTCTCTCCGCCGCCGCTCCGGCTGGCGCTCCCACGCCTCCCGGTACTGCTCCCGCAGGGCTTCCGGCTTCCCCAGCAGCTCCATGGCCCGGCGGGCGGCTTCCTCTTCGCCGTATCCCCCGGCAAGAAGGCTCTCCCCCAGGTCCGTCAGATGCGCCTCCAGCTCTTCCCGGAGCCGCCGCCGGTAGTCGCTTTGGGGCACCTCCGCAAGACAGGCCTCCAGGTAGTCTCTCATTCGGTCCGGCATTCCGCCTGCCCCCGGAGCACGCTTTCCACCGCCTCCACGAAAGCCCGCCAGCTCCGCTCCTTTTCGGCCAGGGCCCTCCGGCCCTTGTCCGTGAGATGATAGAGCACCCGGCTGCGCCCCGTCACGTCCTCCCGGTAGGAGGTGAGGAGGCCCCCGGCCTCCAGCTTGTGCAGGAAGGGGTAAAGGCTGCCCTGGCTCATTTCAAAGGCTCGGTCGGACAGCAGGGCCATCTCCTGAATGAGCTGGTACCCGTATTTGTCCCCCCGGCTGAGCAGCTTCAGCAGCAGGAGCTCGTGGCTCCCTTTGGAAAGCTCCTTGTCGACGCGCATAATGATACCTCCGATCCAGAGGCATTATATACCTCTGATTCGGAGGTGTCAAGCCCGCGGTCTCCCGGCCGGAAAACACTTGAAAAGCGGGCGAAAGGCAGGTATGGTGTTGGGAGAAAGCGAAGAAGCGCAAAGGAGGAAACGGGCATGGAATTCACACGGGAGGGCGCGGCCCTCGTCTGTCGGCGCCTGGGAGAGACCCTGGTGCTGGAGCCCTGGGGAAGAAACGCGCTGCGGGTACGCGCTGCCATGGCGGAGGCCGTGGAGGCGGAGCCCTGGGCCCTGACGGAGACACCGGAGACCTCGGAGAGCGAGATACGGATCGGGGAAGAGGGGGCTTCCGTCTCCTGCGGCAGCCTTCGGGCGGAGGTGAACGCCTTCGGCGTGCTCTCCTTCTTCCGGGGGGAGAAGCTGCTGCTGCGGGAATTCTACCGCAACTACGGCGGCACGATCTCCCGGGAGAGCCGCTGCCTGAAGCTCGTCAGCCGGGAGTGGAAGGGGATCGTCGGGGGCAGCGAGCACAGCCTGACGGTACGCTTCGAGAGCCGGGAGGGGGAAAAGCTCTACGGCATGGGCCAGTATCAGCAGCCCGGCCTGGACCTGAAGGGCTGCGTGCTGGAGCTGGCCCACCGGAACAGCCAGATCACCGTCCCCTTCCTGCTCAGCAGCCTGGGCTACGGCTTCCTATGGAACAACCCTGCCGTGGGGGAGGCCCGCTTCGCCAAAAACCGGACGGAGTGGACCGCCGCCGCCACCCGGAAGATGGACTACTGGATCACCGCCGGGGAGAGCCCGCGGGAGATTTTGGAGAATTACACCGGCGTCACCGGCCGCGCACCGGCGTTCCCGGAGGAGCTGCTGGGGCTTTGGCAGTGCAAGCTGCGCTACCGCACCCAGGAGGAGGTCCTGTCCGTGGCCCGGAAATACAAAGCCGAGGGGATCCCCCTCGACATGATCATCATCGACTATTTCCACTGGACGGTGCAGGGCGACTGGAAATTCGACCCCCGGTACTGGCCGGACCCCGGGGCCATGATCGACGAGCTGCACAGGATGGGCGTCAAGGTCATGGTCTCCGTTTGGCCCAGCGTGGACCGGCGCAGCGAGAACTTCGCCCCCCTGTGGGAGCGGGGCCTCCTCATGCGCACGGAGCGGGGCGCGGCCCAGACCTACGACTACCAGGGGGACTGCGTGCAGATCGACCTCTTCCGGAAGGAGAGCCGGGAATATCTGTGGGAGGTCTGCCGCCGGAATTACAGGGACCTGGGGGTGGACGGCTTCTGGCTGGACAACGCGGAGCCGGACCTGGGGGTCTACGACTTCGACCACTACCGCTATGCAAAGGGCAGCGCCCTCAGCTGCACGGCCCTCTATCCCCAGCTTTTCAGCCGCGCCTTCCGGGAGCACATGGGTCCGGAGGCGGTGAACCTGATCCGCTGCTGCTGGGCCGGGAGCCAGAAATACGGCAACGTGGTCTGGTCCGGGGACGTGCCCAGCACCTTCGAGGCTTTCCGGGATCAGCTCACCGCCGGGCTGAACATGGGCCTGGCGGGGATCCCCTGGTGGACCACGGACGTCGGCGGCTTCATGACCGACGATGTGAAGGACCCGTATTTCCGCCGACTGCTGATCCGCTGGTTCCAGTTTTCCGTCTTCTCCCCCGTGCTGCGGATGCACGGCGACCGGGGCCCCCACGACATCCCGCCCCTGGACGACAGGGACCGGGGCGGGGGCTACCTGCCCACGGGGCAGCCGAACGAGCTGTGGAGCTACGGGGAGGAGGTTTACGCCATCCTCCGGACCTGGCTGGAGCGGCGGCTGCGGCTGCGGCCCTATCTGGCGGAGCTGTACCGGGAGGCTTCCCTCACCGGCGCGCCGCTGATGCGCCCCATGTTCTTCGAATTCCCGGAGGACAGGCGCTGCTGGGAGCTGGAGGACCAGTACATGCTGGGGAGCCGCTATCTCGTCGCCCCCGTGCTGGAGGCGGAGGCGGAGGCCCGGGAGGTCTATCTCCCCGCCGGACGCTGGAAGCTCCTTTCCTCCGGGGAAACGTACGAGGGGGGAAGGACCTACCGCTTCCCCGCGCCCTTGGAGGAGATGCCCGTGCTGGAGCGGGCGGACGCCTGATCCCGGGCATCCCGTCCCTTCGCCGCCGACGGCGGGAGCGGGAGTCGGAACAGGCGCAGGAGGGGCTTCTGCAGCAGGGCCACCGCCCGCCCGGTGAGCACCATCGTGACCACCGTGCCGATCCCGACGCCCAGGAGCCGTCCCCGGAAGAGGAGGCCCAGGAGGATGGCAGCGACGAAGCTCCCGATATCCAGGGCGTTTTTGCTGAGGCCCAGGCTCCATCCGCTGCGCAGGGAGATGGCGTTGGCCATCCCGTCCCCGGGATTGGGCACGAGCCGGGCCCCCACGCTGAGGACGATGCCCGTTCCGGTGAGGAGGATGGCGGCGGCCAGAAGGGCGAAGCGCCCCGGCAGGGTGACCGCCTCGGGCAGGATGCGCCCGAAGACGCCGATGAAGGCGCTGGTGAGGAAGCTCGCCCCCAGCTGCAGCCACTGGAGGGGCTCGAAGCGCCTGCCCAGCAGCAGGAGCTGCAGGAGGATGAGGAAGCAGTAATAGATGAAGCTCATGGTGCTGAAGGGGATACCCAAAAGCACGCTGAGGTTCCAGGCCACGGAGAGGATGGGGGCAACGCCCAGCTGGGTCTTGGTGTTCATGGTGATGCCGCAGGCCAGGATCACCACCCCCAGGAGATAGACGAGGACCCTTCGGAGCGTGAGCTCCCGCAGAAACTGTCGGAGCTTGTCCACGGCGGCGCCTATTCTTCCCCGGCGGCCCGCTTCCCCGTGAGGTAGCCGAAGGTGAGCCCGGCCCCGTAGTTCTGGCCGGGGATGCGGAAGTTATAGCAGTTGGCGTACATGTCTCCCACCATGGAGCCCACGCACCAGAGGCCGGGGATGGGCTCGTCGTCCCCGTCGCAGATCTGCATTTTCCAATTCGTTCGGGGGCCGCCCAGCACCGTGAAGAACATACGGTCGCCGAGGCTGCAGCCGTAGAAGGGGGCTTCCCGGATCTCCTGCAGGTATTTGGGCTTCTTGTGGAAATCCCCGTCGTGCCCGGCGCGGCAGAGCTCGTTGTAGCGCCAGACGGTCGCCAGGGTCTCTTTTTCCGGCAGGCCCAGGGCGGCGATCACTTCCTCCAGGGTGTCCGCCTTCACGATCGTGCCCCTGGCGGCCTGCTCGTCCCAGTCGGCCAGCACCTTCTCCGGGGGCACGTCCGGCCCGTCCCGCTGCCCGCCGTGGGCCCGGAAGCGGGTCTCCCGGGCGTAGTTCGCGCCCCAGACCGCGTAGGCCTCGCCTCCCGGCTCCCGGAGGGTGGTGAGGGCGGTGTAGGCCCCGTTCATGTCCTCGTTGCAGTAGCGTTCGCCCCGGCGGTTCAGGCGCAGGCCCCGATGGGAGCCGTAGGGCAGGCTGGTGCCCAGGCGGCTGCCCTGGATCATGGCGGCGCAGGGCCAGGTGCGCTGCCAGGCGGCCCCGGCCCAGAGGGCCATCTGCTGCCCCTCTCCCCGGTAGAGGCCCCGCACGGCGAAGCCAACGTCGTAATCGTCCCCGGCGGCGGTGAAATCCCCGGCGTACTGAGGGCAGTATTTCGCCATCATCTCCCGGTTGGCGGAGAAATCCCCCGTGGCCAGGATCACGGCCTTCTTCGCCCGCAGACGCAGGTATTCCCCCTCCGGTCCCCGGGCGATCACCGCCGAAACGCGCCTTCCCTCCTTTTCCAGGTACAGGGCGGGGGTGCTGCGGAGCACGCGGCCTCCGGCGGCCAGGAAGGCTTCCTCCAGGGCGTTCACCGCCAGGCTTATGCCCGTCCCCGCCCGGGTGATCCCCTGCCCCACGAAGGCGTGGGTGCCCGGCGGCTGGTAGGTGGGGCTGTGGGGATCGTCGTCGTTCGCGTCCTCCAGCACGACGCCGACGCCCGCTTTCTCCAGGATGCCGATGAGCCAATCCATGGCCTCCTCGCTGCGGTCCAGCAGGGTATACCACTTGCGCTGGTCCACCTGGAAGGAGTTGGCGGCAAATTCCTCCAGGAAAAAGTCGCTGAGGTCCAGCCGGGGCAGACCGTGGGCGGCCATGACGCGGCTGTAGGAAGCGAAAACGCTGCCGCCCCGGGCCACGGGCCGGGCGGAAGCGGTGACGATGCGCGTTTCCGCCCCCGCCTGCCGGGCGGAAAGGGCGGCGCATAGGCCGGCCAGCCCCTCCCCTACCACCACCACGTCGGATGTGAGGGTCTCGGCGATCCGTTCCTCCGGGACGGGTGGAGGCGGGATCTCAAAAGAAGCGGGCTTAGTGTGTTCGGACATGGTTCTCTCCTCCTCGGTTCATCTATACATAGCGATCTCTGCAGAATCCATGAACTGACACATCGACAGGTTGAAGTTTTTGTAATCAGCCTCCATGAACTCTTCCGTCGCACAGGCGACGGAAGCTCTTACCAGATCGAGCTGATTGTAAAACGTGATCATCAGCGGGACGCGGATGATTTCCGACATCCCCCGTATGGTCAGAAAGCCGGATTCTTTCAGGGAAAGGATCTCCTTTTCATCCCGAACGGCGACGTTCCTGGATTCTCCTGCGCCGCCGATCAGGATTTCCGGGTCTTTCGTGTAGTGGAAGATCAGCATACCGGCGCTCAGGATATGTCCCCAGCCGACCCGGTACGTCAGCCTCCATTCAGAAAACAGCCAGTCATGTTCTTTTGCAACGCCAATCAGTCGCATGATCGCATCTCCTTTCGGGCCTGCGTGTTTTCTATTCCCTGCGCACACTCTACCACAGAGCCGGATTCCCTGCAAGGCGCCGGGTGAAAAGCCCAGCGTATTTGGCAGAGCCCGCAATTGAAGTCCCATGAATTCCATGCTATAATCTCGTGTATATAAGGCTTTCAAAGAGGTGACCTTTATGGGAATGGCGACGATCGAGAAACAGATCAAGGACTATATCCTGACGGAATGTCACCAGGAGAAGGTGGGCATCGCCTGCATCGAGCGTTTCAATTCCGCGCCCAAGGGCATGCATCCCACGGACTTCCTGCCCGGCTGTCAGTCGGTCATCATGTTCTGCACCCGCTTGCCCGACGGGGCGGTGAACGCCGCCCTGCGCACATACGAAGACCGGAATTTCCGCGTCCACGGGCAGTACGGCATGTTCGGCTATGTGGGAGCCCCCAACTACAACCTGCTCTGGGCCGCCTACAAGGCCGCCCGCTTCGTGGAGAAGAACACCGGGGCCATCGCCATGCCCATGACGGCGGGGCCCACCCACGGCTCCGGCATGCTCAGCATGCGCCACTGCGCCGTGGCGGCAGGGCTGGGGCAGTTCGGCTGGTGCAGCATCGTGCTGACCCCGGAATTCGGCCCCCGGAACCGCTTCGGCGGCATCCTCACCACCCTCAAGCTGAAGCCCGACCCCATGATGGACGGGGAGCGGCTCTGCGACTATGAAAAATGCCACATCTGCGAGAAGGTCTGCCCCACGGGGGCCATCCCCCCCTACAAGCCGGGGCAGGAGCGGGTGGTGGACTTCGGGGAGGGCCACATCGAGCGCTACAGCGGCATCAACTGGACCAAGTGCAAGATCGCCTGCGAGGGGAGCTACGCCGATTTCAACTACAACGGGGACTACAACATGATGGACCCCATCATGACCAATCCCATCGATGAGGAATTCACCCCCACCCAGCGCTTCCGCACCAGGGCGGAGAACGTCTACCACAACTTCATCCAGCACCAGACCAGCTGGAAATGCGGCAACTGCCTGCAGTACTGCCCCATCGGCAGCTGGAAGGAGCGCTTCCACGACACGGGCATCTCCAAAGAAAACATCAACCAGTATATCGACCACTATCCCGACGTGGACATGGACACCTACAACGGAGAGGGGGAGGAAAAATGACCCGGACGGAAGCGGTGAAGCGCCGCATCCTCATCGGCTCGGACATGGACTATGCGGGCATCTGCCCCTCCGCGGTGCTGGAGGACGAGCCCCGGGGCCGCCGCCCCTCGGATCTGCTGCCCGGCGCGAAAAGCATCCTCGTTTTCGGGCGGAGGCTGATCTCCGGCTCCGTGCAGACGAAATTCCGCCAGTTCGAGGACGGGGTGATGAACGTCTCCGGCGGCTACAGCGCCCATTCCTTCGTTCTTTCCATCAACCACCTGTGCATGAGCGAGACCTACGACATCGCCCAGGACCTGGAGAACACCTACGGCTGCTTCGCCATGCCCCTCACCAACAACGTCCTCCAGGCGGTGCAGCCGGAGGGGAACTACGCCCCCTTCTTCGCCGACCCCATGAAGGCGGGGCTGCCCCTGGACATCTGCAAGGCCGCCGTGGCGGCGGGCATCGGGGAGATGGGCTGGAACCACCGGGTCATCACCCCCGACAACGGCCCCCGGGTCTACCTCTGCGCCATCCTCACCACCCTGGAATTTGAGGAAT
>JAEEGK010032770.1_pt1 | contig 10144 bp, 11 predicted proteins | sample 8958771 | NCBI WGS metagenome assembly JAEEGK01 (sample SAMN16246547, study PRJNA631951) | gut metagenome | biome: gut microbiome; feature: rumen; material: SC-attached | host: Bos | place: Iran: Karaj | collected 2018-10 | reverse complement strand
GGGCGCCAGAAGGGTGGTCGTCATGGTCATGGATACAGAAAGGGCCACATCGCCGCGGGCCAGATAGGTCATCACATTGGAGGAGGTTCCGCCGGGGCAGGTCCCCACAAGGATAACCCCGACAGCCAGGTCCGGCGGAAGGGCAAACCCTTTTGCCAGCACCCATGCCAGGAGAGGCATCACGGTAAACTGCGCCAGCACTCCGATACACACATCCCCCGGATGTTCCAGGATGCGCCGGAAATCCGCTGCGCGGAGGGTTGTGCCCATGCCGAACATGACGATTCCCAGCAAAAGGGCCACGTGCGGCGCGATTCCGGCAAACGTCTGAGGCGCGGCCAGGGCTGCCCCGGCCATCAAAATGACCAGTACGGCCATGTATTTTGACACGAAATCCCCGATCCGTTCCAAAACTTTCATAATGACTCCTTCGTACCGCGCGCCCGTTGGAATTATCCATAACAGGACCGCTCCAACATAATTATATCCAACATAATTATAATTGAAATATATTTTATTATATCATACGTTGCCAAAACAAGGAAAAGCGTCCCTTTTTTACCGGGACGCGCGTTGCTGATTACTAACAAAACAGCGGCAACAATTCCTCCTGACGCATCTCCCGCAAAGGGCCTTCCAATATTCCTTCCGGAGTCTTGACACAGGGAACACGGGATACTATGCTATAATTGTAAGAAAATTCTTTAAGAGGTGCGCGGCCGTGGGAATGTATGAGGAAAACGAAAAAAAGGTACAAACCATTTTAGAGCGGGGCGCCGGAATCCTGGCCCGGAATTACGGCGTGCGGAAACTGGACGCAGGCGATTTTTCCGCCCCGGTAACCCTCAATACACAGTTCCGCATCGCCCATTATGAAATCGAAAACGTGGGGCACCTGATGACGATGTATACGGAAAACAATCCGCAGCTGCTGATGGCGACGTATACGCTGACCCCCTATTATAAAAAGCTGCCCCTGATCAGTTCCGACTTCATTTTCAACGGGGACGGCGGCATGTTCCTGATCGAGATTTATGAACTGGTTAAAAACAGGGAAGCGGCCCCCTTCCGGGCATGGATCCGGAAATACGCGGAACGCTTCCGGGATCTGGAGGAAATTGAGAACATCCCGACGGAACCCTGCTTCTATGACCCGGTCCGCCCGGTTTATGTGTGCAAAAAGAGATTTCCCGGCCGGGACCAGGATGCCGTCCAGAATCTGATTGACATTATGAAGATTTTTATCGAACAGGAAAAATCGGAGAAACGGCTGGAAAAAGCGGACGCGGCGGAACAGGAAGCGGTCCAGCGGAAATTTGTGGATGACCTGATCGACCGGAACGGTGTTTCCACAAGGGTCTGGGTAAAAGAACACGGCGCGGACTACGTACGCCGGTTTTTCCATGAGATATTTTTCGGCGTATAGGAAAGGAGGAGCCAATGAAAAAAGACATCGTGATTGTGGGCGCGGGTCCCGCAGGCCTGATGGCGGCGCTGAAGCTGGCGGAACGAGGGATAACGCCCACCGTAATTGAGATGAAGAACAACATGGATAAGCTTAACCGGGCCTGCTCCATGCAGTTTATCATCGACGACGAATACGAAGCGGATGTCCTTAAGGTCGAAGGGCAGAAGCTGGTCTTTACGAAATGCGGGCTGGAGGTTCCGTATACCGGGAAGCTGGTTCCGCTTTACAATAAGTATTATCATTCTCCCAAAGACCACATCATCCGCTTTACAAGGAACGACGGGAAGGAGCCTTTTTCCTATAAGTTTGACAAGCAGTTTTTATTGAAGAGCCTCTTTGACGCCTGCGCCGCGAAGGGCGTCGAATTCATGATGGGAACCCTGGTCCTGGTTGGGAAGGACAAAGGGGACGGGGTGGAGCTTACCCTCCGGCAAAAAGGGAAAAAGTTCACCCTCACCTGCGATAAGCTGCTCATTGCCGAGGGCGTGAACGCGTCGGTCTGCGGCAAGTTCGGCTTGAATAAGCAGCGCCTGGGACAGGCCGGGGATAAAGTGCTGGATATGGGCATGGCCTACAGCATGAAATATCTCATGGAAGGAATTACGGGGGTTGAGAACAACAGCTGGAACCTGTACTACGGCAACGCGTATCATTCCCGGACGGCCTGCATCATCGGGCCCAGCCTGGAGGGGGACGGCATCTTTGAAGTGACCGTTACCGGTTCCCCGGGCCTGATGCCAAAGAAGATATTTGAAAAATTCACCACCGCGAGCCCCATGGCTGAACATTTCAAAAACGCGAAGCTGCTCAAGAAAAACGGCTGCGGGCTGAAACCTTTCATGGCCATGAAAGAACCCTGCCGCGGCAATGTCATGGCCATCGGCGACTGCGCTGCCATGGTCGAAGTGGAAACCCAGGGGGGCCTCCTGTGCGGATACCGGGCCGCGAAAGCTGTGGCGGAAGAACTGGAAGGCAGGGACGGTTTCGCGGCGTATACGAAATGGTGGCAGGATTCCTTTGAGTTTAACTGCGACGATTACATGGAGGTGAGCAAGGGTTACGCGCTGGCTTTTGTCTACACGGACGATGAGCTGGATTATCTCTTCTCCCTCTGCGAAGGACATAACCTGCACGGCACCTACAGCCAATACCTGACCCCGAAACTGATCTGGGACTGCATCCGGCTTTCTTCGGAAAAGATCGAGACGGAGCGGCCGAAAATCTATGCGAAGATGCATATGATGGGACAAGTTTAATTACGGAGACAAAGATTTATGTGATGACCTGAAATTTTTGCGTTGAGCGAAAGTTTATGAAATGAACGAAGATTTTGCGTTGGACAACGATTTATGCGATGACCGAGGAGGAATTTACGATGGCTCATGTTATCTCTGATGAATGTGTCGGCTGCGGCACCTGCGCGACGTTCTGCCCGGTGGGGGCGATTTCCCAGGGAGAGGACGGTTATTACGATGTAGACCCCGCTGCCTGTGTGGACTGCGGAAGCTGCGAAAAAGCCTGCCCTGTCCAGGCCATCGCGGCGGAAGAGAAAGGATGAGGGCGCGGCCATGATGAAAGATCTTCTGATCGTGGGCGCGGGTCCCGCCGGACTCCTGGCAGGGTATACCGCCGCGCAAAAAGGCCTGAACGTAACCATCGTCGATATGAAGCGGGATATCACGACGGTCAACCGGGCCTGTTCCGCCCAGTTCGTGCTGGACGAGGGGTACGAGGGGGAAACGCTGAAGACCGGGGACGGGAAACTGGTCTTCACAAAGAACGGCTTCGAGGTTCCGTACCGGGGAAAACTGGTCCCAATCCTCCATAACTACATGTATTCCCCGAAAGGTCACCGGGTCGCCTTTGAATATGAAGACCTGCGTCCCACGGCGCTCAAGTTCGATAAAAAAGAACTTTTGCGCGGCCTTTTGGAACAGTGCGAAAAGGCGGGCGTTGAGATCCGCGCCAATACCATGGCCCTCAAAGGCCGGGACAATGGGAAATCCGTCGTCCTGACCCTGCGCGGAGACAGGGGGCACTATGAGCTGGAGGCGAAAAAACTGGTCATCGCGGAGGGTGTGAACCGCAGGCTCACGTCCATCTTCGGCCTGAACAAAGGATATCAGTGCATGGGCATTCCCCTTACCTGCGAATACACACTGGAAGGAACGGAGGGCATCCCCCACAACAGCTGGAGCCAGTATTACGGTGATGTCTATCATCCGTTCATGGAAATCATGGTGGGTGAAAGCACCGAAAGCGATGACGCCCTGGAGTTTACCGTGATGGGACTGGGGGACATGAGGCCGGCCGCCTTTTTCGAAAAACTGGTAAAAGACAGCCCCCTGACGCCGAACCTCCGGAATGCCCGGATCGTCCAGCGCAAGGGCTGCGGCTGCTGTAATTATCTGTCCCTTTCCAAACCGTATCACGGCAACGTGCTGGCCATCGGCGACAGCGCGGCCCATATCGAGGTCATCAACCAGGGCGCCATGATGTGCGGGTATCACGCGGGTCATGCCGTCGCGGACGAACTGGACGGAAAGAACGGGTTCGAAACGTATGCGAAATGGTGGAACGGCGCGTTTGAATTTAACTGCGAAGATCCCATGGAGCAGTTAAAACTGTACGGCGCCCTCAGCATCAAGCGGACCCTGGCGGACGATGAGATCGATTATCTCTTCGCCATGCTGGCGGATGAAAAACATTGCGGTCATTTCAACCAGTATGAAGTTCCCAAAAATTTCTGGACGGACGTCCTGAAACACGATGCAGAGATCCGGAAAGACCGGCCTGCGCTCTATGACAAACTGGCGGCTATAAGAACCTTTAAGGAACAGGGAAAGTTTTAAAAAAGAACAGGATTAAACTTGCAATAGAAAAAGGACTGTACTAATGTGCTTGTTCGCACACGGTAACAGTCCTTTTTTGTTGCTGCTTTATTGTAGAGCACGGATCAGATAAAGTTTATCTTGTTGAGCTTCCGCTTATTTGCCGGGGAAGAAGGGCCAGAACATAGGAATCAGAATCAGGGAGATTACGAAGCAGACGATTACCAGGCCGGTACCTGCTTTTACGTAGTCCATGAATTTGAATCCGCCAGGGCCTAATACCAGGGTGTTAGGCGGCGTGCCTACCGGGGTAGCGAATGCGCAGGATGCTGCAACGGCGATAGCCATCAGAACGGCTGCCGGATCAGCGCCCAGCTGTTTGGAAATCGCGATACCGATCGGGCACAGCAGAGCTGCGGATGCCGTGTTGGACATGAACTGGGTCAGACCGCAGGACAGGATAAACAGTACGGCGGTTACAACCAGCGGGGACGGGGTTCCGCCCATCAGACCAACGGCCCATTCAGCGATAACTTTGCCGGCGCCGGTCTTGCTCATGGCAGAGGATACAGGCATCATACCGGCGAACAGGAAAATGGTTACCCAGTCGATGGAAGCATACGCCTGTTTTTCAGTTAAGCAACCGGTCAGTACGGAAACGATAGCGCCGGTGATAGCTGCCATTTCCAGGGTAACGCCTTTGATACCCAGAGCCATGGTCAGAACTACGGCTAACAGGATAACGCCGGAAACTGCCATCTTCGTGGTAGAAGTTTCGTTGGCTTCAATTTCCTGTTCAACTTCCGTATCTTCGGAAATCGTACGTTTCGGTAACAGGTGTTTGCCGATAAACATCATGTAAATCAGAGCTGCAAAAGTCAGGGGAATACCGATCTTCGCGAATTCAAAGAATCCGAAAGCGCGATAGCCGGCCTGTTCCAGAGCGCCGGAAGCGATGATGTTGGGAGGCGTGCCTACCAGGGTGATGATACCGCCAACGCCGCAGGCGAATGCCAGAGGCATCAGTTCGGTAGAAGCAGGAATCTTTGCTGCTGCGCACACGCCCAATACTACAGGCAGTAAGCAGGCAGCCGTACCGGTGTTGGACAGAACGGAGGATAACCCCGCGCCAACCAGCATGATGCCGATCATCAGGCTGTTTTCGCCGGTACCGGTGAATCTTACAACGGTTTCACCGATTTTCTGGGCCAGGCCGGTGTAGAACATAGCAGCGCCTACAACGAACATGCCGGCGAACAGAACAACGGTGGAGTTGGACAGACCGCTAAATACCTGTTTTGCAGGGATAAATCCCAGCAGGCCGCAGGCAATAGAGCCAGCCATAGCAGTAACTGCCAGAGGAATGATTTCGGTAACGAAGAATAAGGCAATTACGGCTAAAAGAATGAGACACTTTGTGGATTGAGCCATAAAAAACTCTCCTCCTCTTTTAGATTTATATTTAAGCAGGAAAAATAAAGCAAGCAGCAGAACTTTATTCCCTGTCAAATATCTGTATTATTAAGTTGATAAAGATCAGATAAAACGAACGCCGGACGCCGTCACACTGCTACACCCCCAACAGTACCCTGTCAGAAAACCGGACAGGGTACATGAAGGAGAAGTTGTAATTGCCCACGTGTCTAATTCTTTTAAACGTTCCCGAAATCATTCCCTTGGCAATTACAGTTGTGCAGCCGGCAGCGCCGGCCGCGAGAAGGATTCCTGAAAGCCTGTCAATGCCCGCTACAGATCAACAGACGGCACAAAAATACTCTCAAAGGCAGTATGACCCAGCCTTCGAAGGAATTATAACATTCATGTGTTCTTTAAACAAGTACGATATTATTTGATAAATACTATCAATAAGTGTAGCTTTAAGTAACAAAATAACCGTCCCGGTTCAGGGACGGTTATTCATATTTATAATTTTATAATTTTTTTATTTATAATTCTTTCTTTTCAGCTTGTCTTTCCTGCGGACCATACAGATTGCTCCAGGTACACAGACTCTGTAATATGGGAACCAGCGCCTTGCCCCGGTCCGAAAGGCTGTACTCCACCCGCGGCGGAATTTCATAATACTCCTGCCGGAGCAGCAGCCCGTCTGCTTCCAGTTCTTTCAGTGCCTTGCTGAGAGAGCTGAACGTTGCGGCTTCCACCTGGCGTTTCAGTTCATTATACCGCGTGGGTCCGTGCAACATCAGATAACAGATAATAGGTATTTTGTACTTTCCTTTAATGATGGAGATAACATACTTCATCCCGGTCTGATCCAGGGGGCGGGTTACTGTTTTTTCATTATTTCCGGTTTCATTCATAGTTGGTGTTTATACCCCTTTTCTCTTTCCCACGACATACTTCCGGAAAGAATTCTGTGTAGCTTACATTCCAATCTTTTGTACTATGCCGATAGTATGAATTAATATCTGTTATCATCTGATAGTATGATTGTCAATTGTTAATAGTATAGCTTCAGACGATGATAAACGCAAGTACTTCTTTTTTCTGCAAATACTATCATTTTGTGTAGTTTAAAAATTCCGGGTAAAACAAAAGAACAGGCACAGCAAAAAAAGACCGGCAAATACCGGTCTTTTTTATTACAGTGTTTCTCTATCAAATTAACCTGCCGTACCTCGTTTCACAGAATGGTTTCCAACCGCATCACATATTTTTCTTCCTGATTTTTTCTTCCATTAAGTAAGGTATCAGACCGCCGCGTTCCATGATACCTACAATATGGGACGGGATTTTGTTACTTGGATAGGTTTCCCCTGTCGTCCGGTTATAAATCTTTCCTCCCTCAAAATCCACTTCGATGATATCGCCTTTGCGGATCTTGTCCGCGTCCGGACATTCCACGGGAATCATGCCCACGTTGATGCAGTTGCGGTAAAAAATACGGGCGTAATCCATGGCCACCAGCACCCGGACGCCCAGTTCCTTCAGCATCAGGGGCGCCGTTTCCCGGCTGGACCCGGAGCCCAGGTTATGCTCGGCCACAAAGATATCGCCGGGCTGATACGCCCCGGCAAACGCCGGATCCACGTTCCGCATGGACCAGGCCGCCGCTTCCTTCACGCTCAGTTCGATGGATTCCGGGGGAGCAATGATATCCGTGTTGATGTTGTTTCCGTACTTCCATACTTTTCCTTTCACCATGGTTCATGCTCCTTTCAGAAAATCCCGCGGGTCTGTAATATAACCGGTTACAGCAGAAGCCGCCGCCGTCAGCGGCGATGCCAGATAGACTCCTGACGATTTGCTGCCCATGCGTCCCAGGAAGTTGCGGTTGGTGGTAGCCACGCAAACCTCGTTGTCCCCGATGTTGCCGGAGTGGACGCCCAGGCAGGCCCCGCAGGTGGAACACAAGATCGTGCAGCCGGCTTCCGCCAGGGTTTCCAAAATCCCCTCCCGCATGCAGCGGTTGTAAATGTCGCGGGATGCCGGCGAAACCAGGACGCGGATGCCCGGTGCCACCGTACGGCCCCGCAGCAGATCCGCTGACATCTTCAGGTCATAGTAGCGCCCGCCGGTGCAGGAGCCCAGATACACCTGGTCCACCCGGACCCGGTCAATGGCGTCAATGTCAAACACGTTATCCACTTCATGGGGGCAGGCCACCTGAGGCACCAGTTCCGACGCGTCAAACCGGAGGTCCCCACAGTACACCGCATCTTCATCCGCGTTGAACCGGTTGAAATCTTCCGTGATATTGAAGCTTTCTTTCAGATACGCTGCCGTCACAGCATCGCAGCCGATGAGCCCCGCCTTGGCCCCGGTCTCCACCGCCATATTGGTCAGGCACATGCGCTCGTCCATATTCAGCGAATGAATGGCTTCGCCGCAGTATTCCATGGTTTTATAGGTAGCGCCGGAATGGCCGATCTTCTGAATCGTCTTCAGGGAGATATCCTTCGCCATCACGCCGGTCCGCAGTGTTCCGTCCCAGCGGATGCGGATGCTTTCCGGAACTTTCAGCCAGATCTCCCCGGTAGCCAGCACGCCGGACATTTCCGTGGAACCGATGCCGGTGCCGAAACTGCAGAGGGCGCCGTAGGTGGTACTGTGGGAATCGGTCCCCACCACCAGCGTACCCGGCAGCACATGGCCTTTGTCCATCATCACCTGATGGCAGGGGCCCGCGAACTCGTAATAGTTACGGATGCCGTTGGCCGCCGCCCAGTCCCGGGTGTATTTCACGATGTTGGCCTGCTTGATGTTGGCCGGCGGCGTATAGTGGTCGGAAATGATGACCACTTTCTCCGGGTCCCAGACCGGAACGCCCATCTTTTCCAGATTGTCGGCGATTTCCACCCGGGGTCCCAGCAGATCGTCCATCATGGCGCAATCCACTTTCGCCCAGATGATCTCGCCGGCCTGCACGCATTCCCGGCCGGAAGCGCGCGCCAGGATTTTTTCGCTGATTGTCATGCCCATGGCCAGATTCCCCCTCTGCAAGAAGTTTTTATTGTTTTTTACCCTGTTTCACGTGAAACGTCACTCATCCAAAACCTAAATGAACCGGTTCATAACCTTTTCGTTGCTGCAAGCTATAGTTTACTCAGCTAAAAACCGTCTGCACAAGCGCCATGTACAGTATCGTTCCTGCCAGAATGCTGAGCAGCGAATTCCGTTTCCAGGCCTGTGCGCCTGCGACACAGGCGACAGCTGTCAGTTCCGGAATGCCGGAAAGATGGCCTGAAGGGGAAATATCTTTCAGGCAAAAAACCACCAACATGCCAATAATTGCCTGCGGAAGCACCTTTCCGAGATACAATATATATTGAGGCGTATGCTTTCTGAACAAGAGAAACGGAAGGAAGCGAAGCAATATGGTCACGATTGCCATTACCGCAATAAGAAGAGAAGCTTTCATAGCGTTTCCTCCCCGTCTCTGCGCAGTAATGACAGCGCCAGCGTAATCAGCAGCATCGCCGGGATCAGGAAATTTTCCCGCCCGAACACGGCAAGGCTGAGGAGCGTACACAACAATCCGGTAAGCGCCGGGACATGATTCTTTGTTTCCAGCCACTGTTCCGTAAAGGCGGCGACAAACAGCGCGGTCATCGAAAACTCAATTCCCGCCGTAGAAAACGGAAGCACGGACCCGAGCAGATTTCCGAGGATGCTGCCTGCGATCCAGTAACAGTAATTAAAAAATGAAACAAAGAAGCGGTAGCGTTCCGGCTCAACCCCTGCCGGAATTTTCCCATCGCAAAGCAGGGAATACGTTTCATCCGTAAGAGCAAAAATCATAAAGGGTTTATATTTGCCGGCGTCTTTATACGTATTGATCATAGAAATGCTGTAGAATAAATGCCTGGCGTTTACCATGAACGTTGTAATGGCGGTAGTCAAAACAGACGCTCCGCCGGTAAGAAGCCCCACTCCTACATATTGCATCGAACCGGCATACATAAAAATACTCATGGCGGCAGCCCATGCGGCCCCGTATCCGGCATTCCGCATGAGAATCCCAAAGCCCATCCCGATTACAACATAACCTGCCAAAACGGGAATCGATTTATAAAATGCCTGCCTGATGGTCTGTGTGTTCATGTGTCCGCCCTTTGCCCGATAATCAGAATTTCCTTAATTATAACAAATCAGCCGCAGAAAAATCTACGGCTGATCTGAAACTAAAGCGCTAAATATATTCCGATAGCAAAAAGAATGCCAAATATTAAAGCTACTATATTTTTAGCTAAAAACTTAAGCAACGGTTCTTCCGGATCATTCAACGGATCTTCTGACATACTCCATAAAACCGTATAAAAAGCGGTTAATAAAAAGATGGGAATAGTATAACTGTTAAGTCTTGGTATCGCGATACAAACGA
>JAEEGK010032769.1_pt1 | contig 10145 bp, 13 predicted proteins | sample 8958771 | NCBI WGS metagenome assembly JAEEGK01 (sample SAMN16246547, study PRJNA631951) | gut metagenome | biome: gut microbiome; feature: rumen; material: SC-attached | host: Bos | place: Iran: Karaj | collected 2018-10 | reverse complement strand
AATTTAAAGGTTTACCAGCGATTGATCCGCAATCGATGTCAGTGCCATCACGCATACAGTATTAAAGATTTGCCAGCACGGAACGGCAGAAAGACGGAAGGAAAAGAAATGAAACCCGTACGGGAGTCCCCGTACGGGACGTGTTTCAAAGATATTGCTCCGTTCCCGAGGAACCGCCGAAGTGTTCGGCGATGAAATCGTAGGTCGAGGAGTATCCCAGGATCAGGAATATGCCCTCAACGATGCACCAGATCCCGATGACCGCGAGGAACGGCCAGGCGTTGAGCACCTTCCCGAACATCTGGACGACCGCCTGGATGAACTGGAGGATGGTGAACACGATGGCACCCGCGACGATGGAGACGATCAGTCTGGGGATCCTCTCCTCGCCGATGACCTTGATGAAGTCGAAGGGTTCCTTCACGTCGGACACCAGATCCGGCAGGATCAGATAGACCCAGACCGCGACGATGAGACCGACGATGGCCGCGATGTTCACGTTCCTGATCGGTCTGATGATAAGCGTGAAACATGCCACGGTGAGCACGATGAGCGTTCCCTTGCTCCATCCGGTGACGATGGAGTCGGACATGGCCACGTAGACCATGAAGACCGCGATGGCCACACCGAGGACCATGACGAGCTTGTATGCTGTGGAATCCTTGTCGTCCCTGTAGTACGCGACTATGACCAGTGCGATGATCCCCATGATGATGAGGAGGATCTCGGGCACGTTATTGGAGTTGAGCGCGTCGACGACTGAATCCCATGAGAATTCTGCCATGCCCGTCTATCTCTCTCTTTCTATATTAACGGGACGATTTATCTCAGTTCTTCGAGGATGCCCTCACAGGCCCTGAGGAGGTCGCGGTATGTGGTGGAGAAATCGCCCGTGTACCACGGGTCGACCACGCTATCATCCTCTCCGGCATGGGACATCATCAGCGACACCTTGCCGTCGGGATCGTCGCCGACGAACGGACGCATGTTGCGGATGTTCCAGCGGTCCATCGCGATGATCATATCGAACCTGCCGTAATCGGCGGACGTCATGCGTCTGGCCCTCCTCCGCTCGTACGGGACGCCTCTCCTGTCCAGCTCCGCCTTCGCCGGAGGATACATGTCGTGACCCAGCTCCTCGTCGCTGGTGGCGCAGGATTCTATGAGGAAACCGTCCGAGATCCCTCTCTTCCTGACCAGGTCCTTCATGATGAACTCGGCCATGGGACTGCGGCAGATGTTGCCGTGACAGACGAAGAGTATGCGCATCATCGTATCCCCATGCATCACATCATAGAAGAGGGAACCGCTCAACCACGGTGTGTTTCGCACCGGTCGGCAGCAGTTCGCTGGCCATGAGACGGACGGAATCGGCCTCGAACTCTGCGAAGACGGTATCGCGGTATACTGCGACCATATCCGAGATGTCCGCCCGTCCGTTCACCCTCCCGATCGTCACATGGGGTCTGAACGGTTTGCTGTCATGATCGAGGCGGCAGGAATCCACGACACCCTGACCGCATCGGCGATCCCTGTCAACGCATCGCTCTCGATGCCTATCCATACGACCCTGGGTCTTTTGACATCGGGGAAAGCGCCGATGCCCTTCAGACGAATCGGGAAACGTTGTTCGGATGATAGGGTCTCGCGAAGCCTGTCCCTTAGTTCCGGGATCCTCCTCACGTCCGTATCTCCCAGGAAACAGAGCGTGATGTGGATCTTGTCGGCCTTCTCGGTGCGTACGTTACCGACCGAGGCCAGTTCGGCCAGCGTATCACGTATCTGATCTGTGACCGGGACGCTCACGGACACGAAGAGACGGCGGGATTCGCTCATGATACGGGAACCCATCACAGGTATTTTTCTGAATGGATGGAAAAGTGGTGGACAGTGCGAGATTCGAACTCGCGACCTCTACAATGCCAATGTAACGATCTTCCAACTGATCTAACTGCCCAGCAAAAGGGGTGAGAATTTGATTATAATTAAACCTTTTCCCTTTCCCTTCTCCGGGGGGCACTGGCCATATCGCAGCCACCGTACAGATGTCCTGTGGGTTTTTCATACCACGCATATAATCGAATTATTTTCGATTTCATTTCTTAATCGAAATTTTTTCGATTTTCATAACCGTTATATATCGTGTCTGCGATGAAAAGCACATGCGGTTCATCGGAAGGAGGAAGGAACTGGCGGATCTGGAAGGGATCTACGCCAAAGGCGGTTCGGCAGTGATGGTATACGGCCGCAGACGCATCGGCAAGACATCGTTGCTGGAAAGGTTCTGCGAAGGAAAGAGGAACCTGTTCCTGAGGTGCCTGAAGGACAGCGACAGTTCCAATCTGGAATACATCTCCGCTTCAATTACCGAATTCAGCGGAGAGACGACCGTCCTCGCATCCTTCATCGACATGACGAAGGCGATGGAATCCATAATCGATACCGGGAAGACGGTCATCGTGATCGACGAGTTCCCATACATAGCTTCATCCCTGGTGTCCTCCCTCCTCCAGCATTTCATAGACGGCCCCCTCAGGAGGTCCGATTCCATGCTGATCCTCTGCGGTTCCTACGTATCGGTGATGAAGAAGGAGTACGGGGATTCCGGCAGACCGCTGTTCGGGCGTTTCAGGAAGATCGTGCACCTCGGCCCGCTGTCCTTCGATGAGACCAGGGAATTCCATCCCGACATGTCCGAATACGATGCGCTGAGACTGTACCTGACCATCGGAGGCGTGCCGAGATACCATGCCGAACTGGATTCTCCCACATTCGACCAATGCATCAGGGAGAACTACATCGTGAACGACTGGATGACCGAGGAACCGGAACACCTGATAGAATCCGAACTACCGAATCCCAAGCGCGCCCTGTCCATACTCTCCGCCATCGGGAACGGTTCCACATCCCTGAAGGAGATCGCGCAGAAGGTCGCAGTGGATGAGACCCTGTGCTCGAAATGCATCCGCATGCTCATCGAGATGGGTATCGTATCCAAGGTCATCCCCACGTTCGATGCACCGAAGAGGCCGGTATACACGATATCCGACGGACTCTTCGCATTCCAGTACTGCGTCCTGCAGAAGAAGGCGGGTCTGATTTCGCCGGGTCATGCGGACGAGTTCTACGGGATGCTGAAACCCAGCATCGATACGTTCCTGGGCAAGAGGTTCGAGCAGTACTGTTCGGGTTTCATAATGGACAGATTCATGACCCTCGAGATCGGGACCTGGTGGATGGACAAGGATGACTTCCACTCCGAGATAGATGTCACCGCCAAGGTATCGCTGAACAACATAAGGTACGACCTGTTCTGCGAATGCAAGTTCCGGAAGGAACCGATGGGTTTCGCATCGCTAGAGGCCCTCCGCAGAAGATCGGACCGTTTCCTGAACAGGACCAATGCAAGATTCGTTCTGTTCTCCATATCCGGATTCGACAGCAGGCTCTCGGAATATGCCGCAGGCGACCCGGAGGTCATACTGGTGGGTCCCGAAGAACTGTTCGGCCATAAGGACATCCCGTCGCTCTGAACGGGATTCACTGGGGCCTGAGCTTCTCGCCCTCGATGGGCGTGGGGTAGAGGCCGTTGGTGCATGCCAGGCAGAGGTCCTCCGCGGGGAATCCGAGCGCCTTGACCATGCCCTCGAGGCTGATGTAGGCGAGCGAATCGGCACCGATGATCTGGCGGATCTCCTCCACGCTGTACTTGGTGGCGATGAACTGATCCCTGCTCTTCATGTCGACACCGTAGTAACAGGGTGCGATGATGGGCGGGCTTCCGATCCTGACGTGGACCTCCTTGGCGCCTGCGTCCCTGAGGACGTTGATGAGCTTCTTGAGGGTGGTCCCCCTGACGATGGAGTCGTCGACGATGACGATGCGCTTGCCGTTGACGGTGGACTTGATGGCGTTCATCTTCATGGAGACAGCGTTCTCCCTCATCTTCTGGTCGGGGAGGATGAACGTGCGTCCGACGAACCTGTTCTTCATGAATCCCTCTTCGTACTGGATCCCGGAACCGATGGAGTATCCGAGCGCGTGTGCCCTTCCGGAGTCGGGGACGGGCATGACGAGGTCGACATCGGCGGGAGCCTCCTTCGCGAGGATGATGCCGACCTGCTTCCTTACATCGTAGACCTCTCTTCCGTCCATGACGGAGTCGGGCCTTGCGAAGTAGATCCACTCGAACATGCAGTGCGCCTTGGGGACAGGGGAGAGCATGGGGAACGATTCGATGCCGTCCTTGGTGACCCTGACGATCTCTCCGGGCTCGACGTCCCTGACGAACTCCCCTCCGAGGGAATCCAGTGCCGCGCTCTCGGATACGACCATGTATCCTCCGAACACCTTTCCGATGCAGAGGGGCCTGAATCCGTAGGGGTCGCGGATTGCGTAGATGACGTCGTTGTCCATGACGCAGAGCGAATACGCTCCGTCGATCTTCGCCATCGTGGAACGGATGGCGGTGATGATGTCCTCGCCTTCGCTGAGGAACTTCGCGATGAGCCTGATGATGATCTCCGAATCGGAATCGGAGATGAACGACCATCCCTTCTCGAGATACTCTGCCTTGAGCTCCCTGTAGTTGGTGAGGTCGCCGTTGTGTGCGATGGCCAGCGTACCGCCGGTGTAGTCGACGGTGAAGGGCTGAGCGTTGAGAACGCCCTTGGAACCGACCGTGGAATAACGTACGTGGCCGATACCGGAGTTGCCGGTGACGCCTGCGAGAGCGGCCTCGTTCAGCGCCTCGCTGACAAGGCCGTCGTTCTTGACGGTCCTGATGGCACCGTCAGTGAAAACAGATATGCCTGCGGACTCCTGTCCGCGGTGCTGGATGACGTTGAGGGCCCTGTGCATGTAATAAACGACGTCGCAATCCGCCGCGACGCCTACTACGCCGCAGCTGTGCTTCGGACCCGCCATGTCATCCACCTCACTCGTGAGATTTTGCCCAGTTGTAGGACCTAAGCTTAGCGGTCTTTCCGTAACCGCATGATGCACAGACGCCCTTGCGCACGTGGTATGCGCGCTTACCGCAGCGGCGGCAGGGGATGTGTGTCTTGAACTTGTTGTGCCTTCCCTGTGCGGATGTTCCTGCTCCCATTTTCAACACTCCTTTATGGTGATATGTAGATCACATTGTCCCCGCGGACAATGACAGTGCTAAGTTTCCTGACGGGGTTGCCGTCCACCCTCTCCTCGGCGTTCTTGAGCACGACGTTCATGTGCGGATCGTATCCGTCGAGGACGCCTCTGTACTCTCTCTTGCCCTTCAGTTCGACGATGACGTTCTTGTTCACCGAGTTCTGGAGGACCGATAGGGGTTTGATCATCTTAGCCACCGAATCGCCATAATCCCATTCAGTATTTTAAGGTTATCCATGGCTTTCTTATTATTACCTTAAACGAAGGCACCTATGGTCGGAGCGTCCAGTCTGTCCATGTCGAAGAAGATGATCGCTTCCCTGATGCCTTCGGCCCCCATGCCGGTCCCCATGAAGTGGTCCAGCATCGATGCCCTCCAGAGCAGGTCGAGGATGGCCACGCACATGCTCCCGTAGTACGCGTTTGCGAGATCGTCCTCGTAGTCGAGCTGGTCCATCATGTAGAAGACGCTCCCGAGGAAGGACTCCCTCCCGTTGAGGATGCCTATGTACTCCTTCAGCACCTCGGCGCCGCCCTCCTCCAGGGGTTTGAGCCTGATGTCCTCCGGTGCGGCGGTGCCCTTCTCGTGGAGGTCGCCGTTATCGTCCATGACGGACCAGACTATCCTGTCCTTGGTGGCCATGAACATGTTCCAGTTCCAGTCCCTGTCGCAGTAGACCGGGACGCACATCGGATCGTCCGAGGACATGGATCCCAGTGCGGCATCCCTAGCCGCATCCTCCATCTCGGACATGTCGAACTTGCCGTCGGGCATGAGGTTGTCGAGGTTCATCTTGGGTTCCTCGAGGGACCTCTCCATGATCTTGGCGACATATGCCAGATCCGTGAACTTGTCGATGTTCATGGACAGTGCCATGCGTATCATGGAGACGTCGGACATGACCCCGGCGTCCCTGCAGATGGAATAGAAATCGCGGTACACCGCGGTGGCCTGCTTGAGCGCGTCCTGGAGCCTCTTCTCCGATGCCTCGGCCAGCTCCCTCGCCTCCTCCACGGCGTCGTTGCCCCTTCCGGTCCAGACGCCTCTGCACGAGAGGTCCAGCTCCACGTGGATCTTGTCGCTGATGTAGAAATGGTAGGGGAACTGCCTGCAGTACGTCGGCCTGTTGGGGTAGATGTCGCATCTCCTGCCGTTGAGGAAACCGCAGGACCCGTGGCCCTTCTTCATGGTGAGGCAGAAATGCCTGTCCTGGCTCTTGCTCCTGACCACGTGGTCGGGATGGTTCTGCCTGAAGAACGGCATCTCCTGCGGGAGGACCTCCGGCTGGCAGAGGCAGCACATCCCGCACTGCTCGGGGCATTCGACCTTCCTTCCCTGCAGTTCCGAATAATCGATGTCAGGTATGCTCAACGTAATCAACTCCGACGGGCTCACCGCAGAACTCTCCGTCCTGTATCTGGATGTTGCCCCTGACTATAACGGTATCGGGGAATATGGCCTCCATGCCCTCGTAGGCGGTGTGGCCCGCCTTGGAATGGAGGTCGTCGGCGGATATCCTCTGGGTGGAATGCATGTCGAACACCGCGAAGTCGGCGTCGTACCCGACGGCGATCCTGCCCTTGTTCATGCCGAACCTGGACGCGGGCGTCTCGGAACCCATCCTGACCAGCAGGTCCAACGGGAACCTGCCCTTCCTGAACATCTCCATCAGCATGGGCACGGTGGTCTCCACCCCGATCATGCCTCCGGGTGCGGACTGGTATTCCTGCATCTTCTCCGCCTGTGTGTGCGGGGCGTGGTCCGAACCGAACATGGACAGCTTCCCTGCCATGACCGCCTTCACCAGCGCGTCCCTGGTCGCCGCCTCCCTTATGGGCGGGTTAACCTTGTACTCAGTCCCGACGACGTCCTCGGCCGCGAACATCATGTGGTGCATGGTGACCTCGGTGGTGAAGCCGCAGGATGCCGCGATGTCGGCGGTGCGGGGATCGGTGACGTGGCAGATGTTGACCTTCATGCCCTTGTATCTGGATAATCTGCGGACCGCGTTCAGCTCCGCCTCCACCGGACGGTTCTTCAGGTGGTCCCAGTTGCTCTCCTCCCTGTCGCGGAGGATCATGCTGTCGTCCTCGGCGTGTACGCTCAGCACCTTCCCGGAACGGGCGATGTCGTTCATGAGATAGGAGATCTCGTCATCGTCGTTCATCAGGATGTTCCCGGTGGTTGAGCCCATGAACAGTTTGAATGCGGCCACGTGCGGTGTCAGGAGCTCTACGTTGCAGTCGGGCGTGAGCGCGGCGAACAGGCCGTAATCCACGAACGCCTTGCTGCGGACCATGCGTTTCTTGTCCATGAACGTGGACACGTCCACGGTCGGGGGCTTGGTGTTGGGCATGTCTATTATCCCGGTTACTCCGCCGAAGAGGGCGGACATGGTGCCCGTACCGAAATCCTCCTTCTGGGTCAGTCCCGGTTCGCGGAAGTGCACATGCGGATCCACGAATCCCGGGAGTATCACCCTGTTGTCCAGGACGATCCTCTCGTCCCCTCCGCGGACCAGCTTGCCTATGGTGGCGATCTTGCCGTCCTCGATTCCGACGGACGTGTCCTTCAGTTCGCCGTCGATGTAGAATCTCCCTTCGATCACGAGGTCCATCTCATCCCCTCTCTATCCTGCCTTCGGGAGACACCTCATGGAATATCTCCCCTTCGAACGACTCTATCACAGCATCGGGACGCTTCCATGCGTCCGGACGGAGACCCGCCTTCATCGACAGGTTCTCCAGATATTCGACCGTATCCCATCCCCATTCGCCCGGTACCTGCGGGAGCAGGAGTCCCCTGCGCCCTCCGCAGGTGATGATGAGTCCGTGCCTCCCCAGCTCTATGCTCTTGGGAAGGTCCTCCTTCGGAACGTCCATCGTCTCGGGCACCGTGAGCACGGTGACCTCTACGGTCAGCGAATACAGCTCCTTCCTGCGGAGATCAGGGAAACGGGGGTCGTGGCATGCCGCCCTGGCTGAAGCTTCGATCGCCTCGCCCAGCGGCAGCACCGGCATGGGGTAGCCTATGCACCCCCTCAGATTGTGGGACGGATACATCGAATAGGTGACGAACACGCCCCTCGGCTCCCCGAATATCCCTCCGGCCGGCGCCTGATACGGCGCACCGGCCGTCTCGGACACGGCGGCCGCCCTCGCGGACCTGACCGCCTCCTCTCCGCACTCGAACTCGATCAATCGATCTCGATCCTTTCTACGTCTTCGTCCTTGCAGTCCTTCTTGGCGGCGCAGTTGGGGTTCGCCTTGCAGAACTCCTTCTGTACGCTGGCCCTCGATGCCTCGACGTCCTCGCGGAACTCCCTCACGGAGCTGGGCACGGGCATCTTGTCCATGATGGCACTGAGTCCCATGAAGAACTCCAGACCCATCCTCACGAAGTGCCTGTGTGCGGTGGGATCCATTATCGCCTTGTAGACGTCCTTCAGCGCGTCCCCCGCCTTCTCCTTCTCCTCGGACAGCTTGTTCTTGACCTTCTCGGCGGACCTTCCGAGATCGGTCCTGAGACCGTCCCTGAGATCGTCCGCGAGTTCCTTCTCGTCGGCCAGGAGCTCCTTGATCCTGGCACCGTTCTCCTTCAGGAACTGCTTGAGTTCCTCGTCTGTCATGTCGACCATTTACGACTCCTCCTTCTCGAATCTTATAATCAGTTTGTGCTCGGTCAGCTCCGCGCCCTTCATCCTGGCACCCCTGAGGGTGTCCGGCAGTGCGATGTTGCACTTCTGGCTGCCGACCTGGACTATTACGGAATCATCCTTCGCCCTGAACAGCTGCACGTCCCCCTTCTCCGTGAACGGGAGGTCCATGACGATCCTGTGCTCCTTCCCTTCGGACTCGAAGCGGAGCGGACTCCTGTCGGAGTATACCGCAGCGGGATCGGAATCGCCGTAGAGGTCGTCGGCCAGCTTGCTCAGCATGTCCCATCCGACCAGTTCGGACGGCATCTGATAGGCGTACAGCATCTTCATGGGGTCGAACACCTGGTGTATGTACTCCAGGTACTTCTCCTGCTCCGCGTACTTGCTCCTGAAGAACTCGCCTTCGATGCCTTCGGGGTACACCCTGTTGACGATCAGGCATTCCACGTTCTTGTTGTACAGCGATAGATAAGAATAAGCGCGCTTGGTCTCGCTGATGACCATCTTCTCCGGGTTGACTACCAGACGGACGGTGGTCTTCTTCGGGTCCTCCAGGATCTTCTTGGCCTCCCCCATCTTGTTCTTGAGCTTCTCGATGGACGTGAGGACGGCTGTCGAGGGCAGCGGGATGTCTATCAGCTTTCCGACGGTGAACCTTGGCAGCGACAGCAGCTCCTTCGCTATGCGGAACAGCTTGTCCGCGTACCATGACGATACGTCAGGGAAGCTCAGCAGCCTGAGCGTCTCCGTAGTGGGCGCCGTGTCCATGATCACGACGTCGTACCTGTCGTTCTGGTCGAAGTCGATGACGTACATCAGCGCGGCGATGAGCTCCATTCCGGGCAGTATCGCCATCTCCTCGGCGCTGAGCCCGGTGACCCCCTGGGACTCCATGAAATCGGCTATGTAGTCCTGGATGTCCTTCCAGCGGATCTTCATCTCGTGGATGATGTCTATCTCCAGGGCGTCGAGGTTCTCGCATACCTTGGTGATCTCCCCGGACAGTTCGATGTCCATGGAGTCCGCCACCGAATGCGCGGCATCGGTGCTCATCACGAGGGTACGATACCCTCTCTCGGCACAGCGCTTCGCGGTGGCCACGGAGACGGACGTCTTCCCGACCCCGCCCTTTCCCGTGTCGATTATGAGCCTCATAACCATGGATATCGGGTCGACGGCTAATAATTATTGGTATAATGCGCACGAGTTGAAGATAGAAGTTGGTGCCGAGGATGGGGTTCGAACCCATGACCTTCGGATTTCCCTGGAAGAGGTCTGTTGACCTTTTGACCCTATGAGTCCGACGCTCCACCAGGCTGAGCCACCTCGGCAGGTGTT
>JAEEGK010032768.1_pt1 | contig 10145 bp, 7 predicted proteins | sample 8958771 | NCBI WGS metagenome assembly JAEEGK01 (sample SAMN16246547, study PRJNA631951) | gut metagenome | biome: gut microbiome; feature: rumen; material: SC-attached | host: Bos | place: Iran: Karaj | collected 2018-10 | reverse complement strand
CTGTCTATTCCTAACCATCTGCATTACCCTCTATATTGCGACCCCAAAGCAACTGCGCAGCCATTCTGTCTTTGGCAAAATTCTTTCTCTACCCAAATTGGTTTGGAAGATGGTCATGAACATCTTGAAGATTGACCGGAAAAATACAGATTTTATTCACACAAGTCACGACAAGTAATGGGAGAACGAGTACATAAAAGCATTCTGAATGCGGAAGTAAACCTATTGTTTTACTTCTTATCGCTTTTTTTTACCTTCTTTTCCCGCAAGATATTTCTCGACAACTTAGGTGCTGAGTTTATTGGCCTAACAGGAACCCTCAACAATATCCTTGGCTATCTGAACCTATCAGAATTGGGTATTTCTGCCTGTATTGGTTATTTTTTATTTAAACCCATTCAAACCAATAATCGGCAAGAAATACAAGACATCCTTTCATTATTAGGTTATTTATATAATTGGATTGGCAGCATCATTTTGGCAGGCGCTTTTTTCATCAGCCTCTTTTTCCCTCTTATTTTTGCACATGCAGAATTAAGTTTAGCAATCATTTATTTCGCTTTTTATTCCTTTTTAGGTTCTTCGCTTATTGGCTATTTTATCAATTATCGACAAATACTGCTAAGTGCTGACCAGAAGAACTATTTGGTTGCTATATATTATCAATCAGCAAATCTGGTAAAAATAGCCTTACAAATATTTCTTGCCTATCAGCTCAAGAATCTCTATGTATGGGTAGCCATTGAATTCCTATTTGGCATAATTGGATGTATTATACTCAATTGGAAGATTAACAAAGAATACCCTTGGCTAAAAGTTAACAAGAAACAAGGAAAATCGTTACTGAAAAGATATCCAGAGATTATAACCAAAACTAAGCAGGTCTTTATCCATAAGATTAAGGACTTCGTATTGGTAAAAAGTGACGAATTGTTTATCTTTTTATTCGTGTCACTCAAAATGGTTGCATATTACGGCAACTATATGATTATCATTTCCAAACTCATCTCGCTCTTTTCAGCTATCACTGGCAGTGTAGGAGCCAGTGTAGGCAATCTTGTTGCCGAGGGAAACAAAGAACGTATGTTAAAAGTATTTTGGGAATACACCACCATCCAACATACTATTGCTGCTACGTTAACTTTCTCATTGTATGCCTTTCTGGAACCTTTTATATCACATTGGTTGGGAAGTGAGTATGTCATGGATAACCGCATCCTCATTCTATTAGTTATTTACATTTATATTACGAACTCACGAAATTCCGTAGATGCGTTCAATTTTGCCCATGGTCTCTACGCAGATGTCTGGTCGGCCTGGGCTGAACTCATCATCAATGTAAGTGTTACTATCATATGTGGACTACAATGGGGCATTATGGGAATACTGATAGGCAAACTTACCAGTCTCATTCCTATTGTAGTCATTTGGAAACCCTATTATCTGTTTTCTTCTGGCTTTAAAGTGTCGGTATACTATTATTGGCAAAACGTGGTACGCAACTATTTCATATCAGCCTTTGCCATCGGGGTGTCACTCTATTTACTTCATTTTATCCCCATTAGCCCCTATCACTCCATATTGGACTGGATCACTTATTGTGCTATAGGCATGATTATTTTTCTAACTATCGAGCTATCGGCAACTTTATTATTTGCAAAAGGTGCCAAAGACAGTTTAAGAAGAATTAAAAGATTGAAGAACTGATAAATTATTTAACGATGAAATACTCCATAATTACAGTTAACTACAATAATAAGGAAGGATTGCGCAAGACAATTGAAAGCGTTATCCACCAAACCTATCGTGACTTTGAATATATTGTCATTGATGGTGGCTCAACTGACGGAAGTGCTGATATCATAAGGGAATATGATAAACAAATCACTTATTGGGTATCAGAAAAAGATAACGGCATATATAACGCCATGAATAAAGGCATAGCTCAAGCCAAAGGCGAATACCTAAATTTCATGAATTCTGGTGATTGTTTCTATGCAAACAATATATTAGAAAAAGTTTCTCTGCACCAGTCATGTGCAGATTTCATTGTGGGCCGTGACTATCACTATAATGAAAAGATCCAGAAAGGACATGCTTCTATCCAACCTCCTCGAACAACGATGATTCACTTTTTCATTGCGACTTTAGATCATCAAAGTACGTTTATTAAAAGAGAATTGTTTGACAACTCCCTTTATGATGAGAATTATAGGCTCGTATCTGATTGGATTTTCTTTACAGAGAAGATTGTCAAAGAGCAGAAGCATGTGCAGTTTATCCCAGACGTTATCTGTCGCCGCGAAGAAGGAGGGTTATCAGAACAGCTACGCGAAAATAACAGGAAGGAAATCAAAGACTACCTTCATCATATGCTCCCCTATGGCGTCTTTGATGATTATAGCACGATTACCAAACTCGACAAAACATCAGTATATCGTTTATTTGAAATCTGTGATAATAGCAAAAAACGCCGCATACTAACTTTTTGTATAAAACTCATAACAAAAATCATTAAATAAAAGAAACATGAAGTGTCTCACAATGATAAAACAGAAATGCTGGTGGCTGTATGTTATATCAATAACCAATCTCATACTGATGCACTACTACATTCTTCTGACCTGTAGAGTAGAAGAAGGTATTGATTCCCTGTTATGGATTGACAATCTTTTGGGAGTCACTTGTGATATTACAATCATACTCTCATTAGTTATGCTCATTACATATGGTAAACAGCGATTAAGCCTACTCCTGACAGCCATTATTACACTATTATGGTCTTTCTCTAACACCATATACTCAAGGTTCTTCCACCATTACATCTCATTGTCTGCAATCGGGCAAGTTAATAATTTGACAGACAGTTTCATGCTTCGTAATGTAATGGAAGGGCTTCAATGGACGGACAGTCTTTTCTTAATCATCCTTATACTGATAATATGGTTATACTTTAGCTCTCCACAAAAAACAAAGCCATTCAAACCATGTCTGATATTGTTGAAATGGCCTATTTGTATATTGATCGTAGATATTATATTCCATATTGCGTTATGTATGATAACACCAAGTTTCAGATCTTTCTCTTATTTAAGGCATAGATTGCATGTTCGGCACTTTGAAATACTTCATAGTTCTGCAGAACCAAACTGGGCATCCTTTCACCGTGGAACTATCAGGCAGATTCTTATTCCCGCGACATATCAGATGCTATCCAAAACAGAACTGACAGAGGAACAACGAACAATTATTAAAACAGAGTATACTGATTATCAAGAAAGGGTATCCGACTACACAGAGAAAGTTAAAGACAAGAACCTGATATTGATTATTGTCGAGTCCTATCTCTCAGCAACATCTGACCTGCTCGTTGACGGGAAAGAAGTGACTCCCTTTCTGAATTCCTTAAAGCATGACAGTACAGTTTATTATAATGGACAAATGACACCAAACATTACCATTGGAGAGTCTTCTGACGGCCAGTTTCTCTATATGACAGGTATGCTCCCCTTACGTTCTCAAGTCACAGTTACTAAAGCAAAATACTCAGAATTACCAGGACTGCCAAAGATTCTTAAACAAGAGGGGCTCATAAAAGAGGCACAGATGATTATTCCTACACTACCATCTATGTGGGAACAAGAAAGTATGTGTGAAAGATATGGCTTCGACAAACTATATTCTAGTGCAGACTACCAAAACGGAGATTTCTGGTATTTGTCTGATCAGCAAATCTTTGAATATGCCTTGGAGAAAAACAAATTTGCAAGGCAACCATTTTTATCCGTTATACTTACCATGACCATGCATCAACCTTACATAGAATCTATGGACCCCAGTTTTATTGTCAAGGATCAATCACTGACCAGTAAATATCGGAACTATCTCAGTACGTGCCATTACACTGATAGGCAAATCAAGTGGTATCTTGAAAAGCTAAAAAAGAATGGCCTATATGAGAATAGTATCATAGTAATTGCGGCAGACCATCATGCTCATGCCAGTTTATTCGACATGAAGGAAGATGATTTATCCTCAGATATCCCCATATATATCATGCATGGAAACATCAATAAGACGACAGGATGGTCAGGAAAATGTAATCAATTAGATATTTACACGACAATCCTTGATATATTGGGAACAAAAGCACCATGGAAAGGTTTAGGGCATACACTCATTACCAATGATTATTATGATTCAATAAAACCTGATATATGGACTATATCAGAACAAATTGTCATAGGAAATTATTTTAAAGCAAGACCATTAAACAAATAGTTATTTACAAGAATATTCAAACCTAGAATTCGAAGCAATGAACAATGATATCAAATTATTACGCTATATCATACTACCTTTAACAAATGAAGGCAGATTCTTCCTTATTGCATACCTTTGGGGCGCTTTTGGTATTATTACAAATTGGTATTCATATTTACCCTACAACATAAAACTATTTGGAGAGCTATTATGTGACACTTATATGATTTGTACAATTATATATTTGTTGCCTAATCCTTTCAAAACGATCATACGCAGTGGAATATTTCTTTTCATCTTCACAACAACCATTATCGATATTTTTTGCTATGTTAGACTAGGAGCACATATCACGCCTCAGATGATACAACTATGCTTTGAAACCAATTACAAAGAGGCTTCTGAATTCTTTTATGCATACTTCAACTATGATTTTTTCTTATCTACATATGCCATTTCATTGCTATTAATAATAATCGTCACCATCATCATATTGTACAAGAAAACAAATCAGCATTGCAGTTCAACTCGACATCAGAATTTTATCAGGGGGGGGGTTATGATTCTACTTATTATAGGAATGATTTGCGCAAAAGATAATAAAAAAAGAGTATTTTCCATACTAAACGCAGATTCGTCACCAGAATTATCCAGAATAGAGTCCCATGATATGATAGCAACCAGAGCATTTTATCTACCCGCATACAGAATAATATATGCTCTTCATGCTAACAATATTAATAACAATCAAGTTTTTAAACAATTAGAAATATCCAAACGTATTATTATCGACAGTTGCCATTATACTTCTCCCAACATCATACTTGTTATTGGAGAAAGCTATAACAAACATCATTCTCAACTATACGGATACCCTTTTCCAACAACGCCTTATCAAATTAAGGAAATGAATGAAAAACGTTTGTATTTATATAATGACGCAGTTACAAACTATAATTTAACAAGTCAAGCATTTAAAAATATGCTATCACTAAATGATTTGTCAAAAAATGAAGACTGGTCTGAGAAACCTTTAGTTACACAAATTTTCAGAAAAGCTGGATACAAAACATACTTTGTCTCTAACCAATTTATTATAAACGACTCGAACGATTCTTCTGCTGGGGCATTTATTAATAACAAGAGTTTAAGTAAATCTCAGTTTGACTACCGTAACAATCATACACACTCTTACGATTCCGAGTTAATAGCATGCTTTGACTCTCTTGACAACCATGACAAGTATAACTTTATAATATTTCATCTTATAGGTCAGCATATCAGCTATCATGAAAGATTCCCCCAATCATTTAGAAAGATACAAACAATGATGTTCACCACCAAAGATCTATCATCAAAGGAACAAGGCATTATATGCGATTATGACAACGCTACGGCCTATAATGATTACGTCCTAAATCAGATTATTTATCGTTTTAATGATGAAGAATCCGTTATACTTTTTATTGCAGACCATGGTGAGGAATGTTACGATGACATTAAAACTTTTGGCCGTTTACATACAACAGATATTATTCCTGCCATTGCAAAGAACGAGTTTGAAGTACCATTTTGGATATGGCTTTCACCTTCATACAAGAAAAAACATCCAGATATAGTACAATCAATAGAAGAATCAACTAATAAACCTTTCTATAATGGTGATCTTGGACATTTGCTAATTACTTTGGGAGGAATATTCTGTAATTACTATAGAGAAGATAACGATATTCTCAGACCGGAATATAAGCCGCACAAAAGGATTATAAATGACATTGCAGATTATGACATAATTATGGAAACCAATTCACAAGTATCCAAAAATAAATAGCAGAGATGTGAGATATGAAGAATCACATTCTAGACAATTTTGAAGAGATATTTACATTATAACTTAAAACAAACGTGGTGTACCTCATTTACAACGCCCAAGAAGAATCGGTGCAAATAACTCCATTAATCGTATTAATGGTACAAATAATAAAAGAATAAGTAGCGAAAATACAAAATCCTCTCCACACATCCTATTCGGTAGTTCCGTTAGCCTACGGACTATAATAATATGCAGGCCAATTATAACAATAGAGCCCCTTGAAAGTGTCATCATCATATTTCGGTAAGGGAGTCTGCTTAGCCATAACGATACAATATACAACATAAGAGAACCTTCCATTCCACCTATGAGAAATAGTGCATAATTATTTCCATACTCACAAAGATACATCCAAACACATCCATTATAATGAGCACATAATACAATGCCTACAATTGATATAATCAGCAGGGTAGATTCAACAAAACAATTATGTAGTTGGCTACAAATATCCTTCAATGGTTTCAAAAATACACCTATTAAGAAGAAAGGCATACAAACAAGCACGTTCAAATTGGCATTACTAACTTCAACTCCGTTCTGATGCCATAAAATCACGCCAGCAGATACAAACATAAAGAGAATACCATAAGCCCACTTCTTCTCTGGCAGTATTTGCATGATAAGTCTCATAACTATTAGGGAATAGAAATACCAACATGGTCCCATACACCAGCGATGCCCCAACAACAACCATTGGAAGAACCATGGCCATGAAATAGGATATTCTGTACCCATGAACAAACATCTCAAATAAGCATCCAATTGCATAATAATACTCATAATAATGGTCGGAACGAAAAGTTGCCAAAAACACTTCTGTATACATATACACCAATTGGGCGACTTTTTATAGAGGAACCCAGATATTACACAAAATACTTGCACACTAAACACATACAGATACACATGTCCATCAGAGAAAAAATGCCCCCATATAATTGCCAATATAGCCAAGACCTTCATCCAATCAAGCCATATAATTCGGTTCTCTACTTGCTTATTAACAGAATTCATACATTTAACTTTTTGCAAAAGTAATAAAAAAAACCAATAATTTGGTAAATTCAACTTTTTTTAATATCTTTGTAAGCCAAATAAATAAAATATGCGAATTATCTGCGATGCACCAGGCCAAACATGTAATAGGCTATGGACTTATGTAAGTTCAGTAGCACGTTGTATAGTTGAGAAGAAAAAGATGACCATCATCTTTTTCGATTGGACTATTGAAGACTTTCCGAACCTACTTCATTGTCCTTTCATTTTTTTTCCCCTTTATCACAAATGGTACTTAGAACGAGGAAATGGATGGAATAACTACAAAGGACTGACATGGAAAGTTACCCATAACAAAAGGTGGGATAAAATTTTCAAGTTTTTAGGATTTAGAAAAGGATGGAGCACTCGTACAGATACTCGCTATCTGCAACAAGCCATGCTTGAGTTGAAGCGTATCTTCCGTCCCAGAGAGGAGATTATGTATAAAGCAGAAAGCATCATTGCTGAGCTGAAAAAGACGTCCGAAATAGTGATTGGCGTACATATACGCCGTGGTGACTATGCTACATGGAACGACGGACGTTTCTTTTATTCTTTGGAAGAATATCATACCTTTATGCTCCGTATTCAAGAGCAGTACAAAGACCAACGCGTTTCGTTCTTCATCAGTAGCAACGAGGATTTCTCACTTGACCTTTTTGAAGGTTGTCATTGTCGTCGTTTTGAGAATGAGCCGTCTGGCGCCATCCTCGATCTCTATACGCTTAGCCTTTGCAACCGCATCATCGGGCCTTTTAGTAGCTATAGCCGATGGGCATCCTTCATTGGCGAAGTGCCTCTCTGTTACCTTGAAACGAAAGAACAACAATTTAGCGAAGACAGTTTCTCTAAGATTGTCGATTATTTCCATTTTGAAAATGGAAAAGAAATATTAGATTGGTAGTATGAAAATTGCAATTCTAACATCAGGTATTTTGCCAGTACCTGCCGTCAAGGGAGGGGCTGTAGAGAATCTTATTGATTTCTATCTTGCTTACAATGAGCAACACCATCTGCACGATATTACCATATATAGCGTAGCAGACAAATGGACTATCGGGCATCCTGCTTTGCAATCCACTGTTAACCATTACCACTATATTGAGGTCAACAGTATAGCCGCAAAAATCCGAAAACGTATCTTTCATTATCTCCATCGCCAGGGAGAATACTACCATTATACCATTGAGTACTTTCTGCATGAAGCCATCCAACATATTCGTCATCAACAATATGACCTTATTTTGATGGAGAACCGTCCAGATTATGCGCTAAAGCTGAAAGATAGCACAAATGCGAAATTGGTATATCATCTTCACAATGAGAAACTTTCCGTAGAGGTACCTCATTATCAAGAGATATACGACGCAGCTACAGGCATCATCACGGTTTCAGACTTTATAAAATCGCGTATTCAGACCATCATTAGTAATGACGAGAAAACACTAACGGTATATAATGGTATCGACCTTCATCGCTTTTCAAGAAGAAAGAGCTCCACTATCAACAGAGAAGATATAGGACTTCTTCAGGAAGATTTAGTGATGGTTTTCAGCGGGCGTATCAATAAGGACAAAGGGGTTGCTGAGTTAATAGACGCCATGCTCATACTAAAGCTGTTAGTTATAGGTAGTACTTTCTTTGGCAATGCAGCCAATGAAGACGATTTTGTACTTTATTTGAAAGAAAAGGCTCAACCTATTCAGAATCGCATCATCTTTACTGGTTTCATACCTTATCACCAAATGCCAGATTATTTACAATTGGCAGATATCGCAGTCATTCCTTCAATCTGGAATTACCCCTTCCCTACTACAGTACTTGAAGCTCAAGCAATGGGATTACCTATTATCACAACCCGTCGTGGTGGCATTCCAGAAGAAGTTACAGAAAAGAATGCTATTCTATTGGATACTGACAAGTATTTTGTTAATAATCTTACGGCCGCTATTAAAGATCTTTACGAGCATCCTGTAAAACGTGAAGAAATGGCAAAAGCATCAATAGTTAACTCGAAATATTATAATCATCTTAGATATGCAGAAGATTTCTTTAGGGCATTAGAAGGAATCTGAATCATCAGCTTTTCCGTATGATTATACCTATTAATGTAGTAGACTGATGTGGTTGTCCATACTGGCAGAGTATATAGTCCATCCCAGATAATCTCAATTCAGCTTAATATTCCTTTGAACGCTCATACTTGACCCCGAAAAGATAATGACCGAGGAAGGGACTGAGGCGGAGGATGTAGCTGACCAATAGGCTGAGGAACAGTACTATCAGTGCTATCGACATGATGGTCAGGAATTGGACTATGCTACTGTGGGCATGAAACCAAGGGCTGTAGGCTATCAGGAATCTTGGCAGGAAGAAGTAGTGAATCAGATAGATGTCTAATGTCCTGGTACCAACAAACTTTATGAAGGAAGATGTATGATGGCGGATGGCTGAAAGCGGAAAGGAATGACGAGGACTGAATGAATAGAGAAATCTGAATGCAGTAAAGACCATCAGCATGCCAAAAACGCCTCCGAAATTGAATCGGAAGTATTCGAGAACAGCACAGTCTGGATGGGCTGTTGCCGATATGGCAAAGAATGTCACTACCAGCAGCATGGCGACCCATGGTTTGTCCGTTATTTTGACGAATTCACCAAAATGGCGGCGTACTAAGGTTCCGATATAGAAAAACAGGTAATATTGCCAGACACGAATACCCAAGAATCCTGCTATAGCAAGAAGCAGCGACAGATAATTATGTTCAGGAGCCATTAATCGCAAATGGTTCTGATAGCTGCCAAAACAGAACGATACTATAGAAATCGTCAGTACCAGCAACCAACTCCATCGGCCACTATAGCGGATGGAAAGCATGTAAATCAGAAAGAATTCGAACAGCGTAAAGGTAAACCAATAGCCTCCCTTCAGTGTGCCAAGCTGGTGGAAGAACTCTGGAGGTGGTGCC
>JAEEGK010032765.1_pt1 | contig 10146 bp, 4 predicted proteins | sample 8958771 | NCBI WGS metagenome assembly JAEEGK01 (sample SAMN16246547, study PRJNA631951) | gut metagenome | biome: gut microbiome; feature: rumen; material: SC-attached | host: Bos | place: Iran: Karaj | collected 2018-10 | reverse complement strand
CACTTGGACACGTCGTAATTGTCCTTATAGAAATCGTTATTGCGCTGGCTCGGTTTTTCGACGTGGAAGAACCTCCACTCGCCCGTAAGCGTCTGATACCATTCCGAAGCATGACGGTCACCTTTCACGGCCTCTTCGACAGTCGTATAAGGCATCGAAGTCACGTGCGGATTCAGCCTGTTCACGCCAAAAATTCTCGGCTTGCCATTCCATTCATCATTGGGCTGGGCAAACAAAGACACTGCGGACAATAGCCCCGCAGACAAAACCAAAGATAAACTAGAACCAAAGTTCATAAGTCCTCCCTTATCGTATTCCTGCATAAAAAATACCCCAAAATTCAGGATGATTCACGACTTATTCTGCTAGTTTCGTGGATATATTGTCAAGGGGACGAACAATTTTGAAAACATGAATATTGCAATTTAGAATGTTCCAATTTGATGACGCGGGGCGTTTTGATAAATGACAAAAAAGACGAAAAAAAAATGGCGACCCGAAGGTCGCCATTACGTCCCTAACACCTAAAACAAGTAATCCAACGCCTATTTCACCAGCACACGGAAGGTCTTGGAATGGCCAACGCCACGAACCATATAGACACCGGGAACATAGCCTGCAGAGCGGATGGATTTTGCAAGGCTCTGGCCCTTGGCTTCGACATAACCAAGATGTTTGCCTGTCATGCTAAAGACTGAATAAGACTTTTCAGAAATCGGAAGTTCAACACGCATCCCGCGAAGCGAAACCTCTTCCTTGCAGTCACCTGTACAGAACTTAATCCAGTCAATGTTCACAAAATTTCCAGAAATTTCCATCTTGAGCACATGTTCTCCCGCTGGAATTTCCTTTGTTTGGGCTTTCACTTCACTATAAGTTGTCCAATCATCACCTTGCGGAGCCTTGATGACATCGGTTATTTCTTTATCATCAACGTAGAACTTGACACCCGCATCTTCAGAAGCTGTAGCCACATTCATCATAATAGTGTATGCCGATGCAGCGACGTTATTGATGGTGTATTCCACCCATTCGCCGTCTTCGGTATAACCTAACGCATACCCCTTGGAAGTATCGGCAGAATCAAGAGCGACTATATCGACTTCGTCTTCGCGATAGAAACCGCCCTTGTTATCACGATCGTTGTCGTAGAACGCCTTGTTGTGGCCTCCCTTGTCATAATCTTCGGCTTCAATCTTGCCTGGAACTGCTGAAGCGACGCCCTTGAACGGTTCCTGCGGAACAGCGGACTTTTCACTTTCCATGTACCAGTAGTCAAAATCGAAACCGCCCTGCTTGACGACGAAGAACAAATCTTCAACGCCGGCAGCATCCTTCAAGTCAAAAGTATTTTCTTGCCAGCTCTCACTTGCCGGCACATCGATGGTAGCAAGAGTCGTGCCGTCCTGTTTGCCTGCATGGAGTTCAATCTTGCCCGCCTTGCCTCTTGTGCAGACGATGATACGGTCTGCGCCATCGCCCATATCCACGGAGCGAACCTTTGTATAGAAGTTCGAACCCATGTTGGTCAGATAAACGTTGTCGCCCTGCTTTGCCACATGCCTGATGATGGTAAATCCACCGCTCTTATCGACATTGATGCCGCCAACCCAAGATTTCGTCTCGGCTTCGACACGTTCAAACGGGTCCAGATTCTTGATGGGCTTCACGACGCCATTGTCGGTCGATTTGATGGTCGGAATCGTCCCGTCTGCATTCCAGGTAAATTCTTCGACTGCAGTAGAACGGCTGTAACCGCCACCGCTCACGTTTTTCTGGTTATGATAAAAGAAGAAACTACGTCCCTTGAAATCGATGAGTCCGGAATGGTTCGTAAACGCCGTATTGTTTCCCTGATCCATAATGATGCCACCCCATTTCCACGGACCCGTCGGAGAATCGCTGGTGGAGTACGAAATCTTTTCGGGCACGCCATGGGATGCGTAAATCATGTAATACTTCTTGTCGCGCTTGTGAATCCACGGACCTTCGGTATAGACGGAGTTTCCGCTCGGGGAGAAGCCTCGGCTCATATCGGTCACCTGAATCTGGCCATCGAACTCAATCATGTTCTCCTTGAGCTTGGCGTAATAAAGTTTCGGGTTGCCCCAGTAAAGCCAAGCTTGTCCGTCATCGTCAATCCATACGGTCGGGTCAATGTAATCCCAGTTCGGGCCCGCCAAATGCTGCCCGTTGCGCGCATCCTTGAACGGACCTTCCGGCTTGTCGGCCACTGCGACGTTAATGGCGCGACCACCGCGAGTCGATTCCACTGTCACGTAATAGTAATACTTGCCGTTGCGACGAATGACTTGAGCGGCCCAGTCACCGTTTTCCTTGGCATTGCCGCCAAAGTCCTTGTTCGAAAGAATGAGTTCGCCTTTATCGGTCCAGTTCACCATATCGGTGGTGCAAGAAACACGCCAACCATGCATGGTAAAGAAGGAACCGCCTTCGTCGTTACCGGTATAGACGCAAACCGTGTCGCCAAACACAACCGGGGCCGGGTCCGGCGAATAGTACGTCTGGATAATCGGGTTTTCCGCAAATGCGCTCACGGCAAAGCCAAGTCCAAGCGCAATCGGCAATACTTTATTCAACTTCATATGACGCTCCTTCCCCTAAGATTATTTTACCTGGATCATCTTGCCAAAGTTCTTGTTTACACTCTGGACAAAATAAGCCCCCGCTTTGAAATTCTTGGCATGCATCTGCTGAAGAACCGAAGTCGTTGTCGGAACTCCCATCGTGCGAATCGTTCCCACACGATGTCCGCGGACATCAAACACGTTCAGCGTAGAACTGCGGGAAATGCTCATATCGACACCGTAACGAACGTTCGGCTTGGCAGAAAGAAGACTATCCTTGTCCTTGCCAAACTTGATCCAGTCGATATTCAGATAAGTTCCCGTAATCGCCACGCGGAGCACATGTTCGCCGGCTTCAAGTGCAGTCGTCTTTCCATCGACAAAAACGTAAGTGTTCCAGTCTTCACCTTGCGGGGCCACAACGGTATCGCTAATCGCCTTGCCATCCATGAAGAGACGGAAGCTGGAACCCTCGAGGCCCGTAGCCACGTTCGCAAAGAATGCGTATTCGCCGGTCTCGGTCACCTTCACCGTATATTCCATCCATTCACCAGCCTGCGTGTAGCCCACGGCATAGCCCTTGCAATCCTTGGTGTTGAGCGTATCGGAGCAGCCAAGGCCAACGACATCCACGCCATCTTCGCGATAGACGTTACCTTCGTTCACAAAATCCTTGTCGTTGAACGAAACACTCTGGCCACCTTCATCGTAATTTTCCATTTCAATCATGCCCGGAATCGTCACGTTTTCAACAAACGCGGTCTGCGGAACGACATTGGAGAAATCAGCTAGCGGAATGTTATTGATGCGATCGCCGATGTTCTTGAATTCGCCCTGGAGACCCGCTGCGGCAGCGACAGACTCGATATAACCGCCATTATTCCTTTGGGTAAACTGACCCGGCTGGTTTTGACCGACACCACTCGGAGCATTCTTGTAAGAGTTGTTTTCGACCGTAAAGCCGCTAGAACCCTCATCGAGGTAAATCGGCAAGACCCAGTAATCGGACCATTCAGAAGCGCTGTAATCGTGGAGGTAGTTTTCCTTGATTTCGCTGCCCGTCCCCTGATTGCTCAATGTGTAAATTGGACCGGAGTCGCAAAGCAAACGGGAGATGTGGTGAATGTTGTTCTTGTTGATTTTGTTGTTCGTCATGGCAGTCTCTTGTTTGGTCCAGCCATAGCCCACAGAGATACCGGAATAGTTTGTATAAGACACTTCGTTGTTTTCAATCACGACATAGCGCGGATAGCCGGCACCGATACCCACAGCACCCTGATGTTCGTTCGTCACGTTCGTGATGAGGTTATAACGGAGCGTATCGCGAGTGCTGATTTCGTCCTTATCGGTCGGGTTATACGGAATGTGGATTTCGGTCAAGGAGTCCTGCGAGAACTTGCCGAGCATAATGCCGTTTGCACCGATTTCATAAAATACGTTGCCTTCGACCAAGTCATCGTTCGTACCGGAGACCATGTCGAGACCATTGGCGGCCATCTGCGTAAAGGTGCAGTTGCGGATTCTCATATGGTGAGCATTTTCAACACGGAAGCCAGCGTCCGGACGCCAGAGAAGGAACTTGTTACTGCCAAGACGACCATTTTCCTCGAGCACTTCGATATTGAACATGCCGGCCTGCAAATCAAGGAAACCTTCTTCGCTCGGACGCAAGTAGTTGGAATGAGCGAAAGTCAAGCCTTCAAAAGCCATGTAGCCGACTTTATTCTTAGTATCCTTGCCAAGGATGCTGAAGAGCGTGTTGACACGCGGTGCGACGACATTTGCCGTACCCATGTTTTCGCCTTCGCGAGCCTTGTAATACAACGTATTCGTCGATTCGTCGAGATACCATTCACCCGGCTGGTCGATGAATTCGTAAGCATTTTCGAGGTAGTAAACTTGCTGTTTCGGCGGATTGCTCATGAATGCGGTGCCAAGCATCGGGTACTTGCGGCGGAAAAGTTTGCTTCTTTCAGGATCCTGCGGTTCGAACTTGAAAGTATTTCCCTGACTCGAAATCTTGTCAAGACGCAAGATGCTTTCGGCCCAAGCAATCATCAAATGGATTTCGACTTTCTTGGGATTCTTCCAATCGGTAGATTTGACATCGCTGCTATTCAAGAGGAAAGCAGAACCCGTAGAATCGACTTTGTTCAAACGGAAGAAGTTGTGGTCGCCATTGTCCTTGAGATTCGGCATACGGGCACGAATCGCCTTCTTGTTGTTCACGTAAAGCTGGCGGAAACGGGCATCGACACCTTCGGCTTTCCAGATGTTGTTCTTTTCGTCGTGAATGGTCCAACCACTCATCGGAATGCCGCCCGTAATAAGCGGAGTTTCGCCGTCAGCAGCCTTGTAACGGACATAGAAACCGTCTTTGCCGCCATCGGCTTCAGTAAAGCTCACGGTCGCAGGGAGCTGGTACGTACCGTCGCGGAGAATCACTTCGATATCGCCCGTCATGGAGCCGTTAATAGCGCGCACGGCTTTCTGAGCCTGCGTAATAGTCTTGAAGGGAGCATCTTTTGTTCCCTTGTTCGAATCACTACCATTTGGAGCAACATAGAAAGTCGCCTGAACAGCAGCGTTTGCAACGGCTGCGCTCATAAAAAGCGCAGAAATTGCGGCAAATTGACCAAACATCTTGAAGCCCATACCTAACCTCACTTAATGACTATTTATAGTACACCCTAACAACACTTAAAAAATATTCTTCGATTTGCGTTTTTTTTCATATTCCACATCAATCATTGTGGACTGTTTATCCATAAGTGATAGGTAGGAAGTAGGAAGTAGGAAGTGGACGCGTCATCCTGAGGGGCTCACCCCGAAGGATCCAGTGAAGGTATGGGCTATGGGCTCGGTCGCTTACGGCTCCCTTTGAGGTATGAGGTGTGAGGTTATTGTAACAGGAAATGCTAGTGGTTAGTGATTAGTAAGAAGTAGGCAGTAGGAAGTGGACGCGTCATCCTGAGTGCAACGAAGGATCCAGTGAATTCTAGTGGTCATAGAATTAAAAATGCCCCGCCAAAAGACGAGGCATTAGTTACATGAAGAAAAATTCTTAGTCTTTTATTTTGCGATGTTCACGCGATAGATTTGATTACCCTTGACGGAACGCACCATGTACATGCCACGTGCGTAACCCGCATGCTTAAGCGCCTGAGCCGTACCCATGCCGTTCAAATCGATGCGGCCAAGGTGCTTACCCGTTGCACTGAACACGTTGTACGAATTTTCGGATTTGGACAATGCCAGTCGAGCAGAGACCTTATCCGTCTTGTCTTCGCACTTTTCCTTGTCGCAGAAGTTGATGTAGTCAATGTCCATCCAATCGCCGGTTACCGTAAAGCGGAGGATGTGTTCGCCCTCGGTCAGCTCTGCCTTGGCCTCGACCTCGTTGTATTCATCGAAGTTGTTTTCGCCGGTAGTTGCTGCCGGGACCGCAATTTCTTCGGTAATATCCTTACCATCCACGGAAAGCTTAAAGCTCCCTGACGTACCGCCCGAAGCCACGGCAGCGTACATGAAGTAAGTCCCCGTCTTGGCAACCTTCACGGTGTATTCGAGCCATTCACCAGCCTGGTTGTAGCCGACAACGACGCCAGTAGCCTTCTTGTACAGGTCAACTCCCGTATCCTTGCGGTAGTCGCTATCGCCATGATTTTCGGTATCGCTTTCGTTATAGGTGGTGTTGCCCTGGCCTACACCGTTAATGTCGAAATCTTCCATTTCAATCTTGCCCGGGATATCGAGAGGCTTACCTTTGAACATCTCGCGCGGAACCGGCTTGAGAACCAAGCGGAGGAGTGCAGAGCCGTGAGCCGGGAGTTCGATAGAAACGCGGGAAACCGGTCCCAAATCCTTCTTTTTCCAAGCATCGCGGACTTCCACTTCGCCTTCTACGCCAATGTCCTTAAAGTCGCATTCGACTGTCTGGGTTGAGCCATTGTTATTGAGGAGAGCCACGGCAAGATCGCCGTTCTTCAAAGGCTTGGTCCAAACCTGCTTGCCTTGCTTGTCAGAGATGCGGTGACCCTGAACGCCCAGAGAATCCTGGTTGATGGCAATCATGTCCTTGTTCAGGTAGAGTTCCTTGGTCTCGTTACTCATCTTGCGGATGTCAGAACTGATCATGATGGGTGCGGCCATGATGGACCACATCGTCATCTGGGACCTTTGTTCTTCGTAAGTAAGGCCGTTGTTGCCCACTTCGAGCATGTCCGGGTCGTTCCAGTGACCGGGCTTTGCAATCTGCCAGTACTTGTTGTTGGCATCGATAATTTCATAGACGCCGCGGTACCAGGATTTAGAAATCCATGCGGGGCCGATATCGAACGTGGTACGCCAAAGGTTCGCAATTTTCGGCATCCAGTCCTTATATTCCCACATGCAAATACTGAACACGATGTCGCGCCCGGAATTGCGGAGAGCCTTGGACATAGCAGTATAATCTTTTTCCTGAGTATTCGGGTCAGAATCGCAGTTATCGTACTTCCAGTAGTCTACGCCCCATTCCGCAAGCTTCTTGGCATCCTGTTCTTCGCGACCATTGGAACCGCTCTGGCTTTGCCAATTGCTATTGTAATGGTGGCAGGTACGCTTACCGCGGTCGCCGTAAAGGCCGAACTTGAGGCCCTTCGCATGCACATAATCGGCCAAAGCCTTCATGCCGCTCGGGAACGTCCTCGGGTTGTTCTGGAGGTTGCCTTGAGCATCGCGCTTAGTATCCATCCAGTTATCGTCAAGATTAAGGAAAACGTAGCCTGCATCCTTCAATCCCGAAGAAACCATCGCATCGGCGACTTCCTTAATCTGATTTTCGTTGATGTTTTCGTGGAAAACGTTCCAGCTGTTCCACCCCAGCGGGGGTGTCAGCACCAGCGTATCGGCACTTGCAAAAGCCGATCCCACCAAACTCGTTAAAGCCAAAGTTGCCAACACTCCAAGCCTGCAACCGCTTTTTTTCTTCAAACCAAACATAGGCACTCCTGTTCCTGGATATTAGTACTATCCCCAAGCTAAAAATACCCCCAAAAAGCAAAAAAAAGCCGCAGATTACGGAGATTCCTTTGACATTTTATCCACGATGGATACAAAAAACCCCGGAACTAGTCCGGGGTAAGATAAACAGCACTGGATCCGAGATTACTTCATCAGAACTTTTCTGCCGTAGTAAGCGCCACGGGCATTGTTCGTGCCGTTCACGCGACGGCCCTTCAAGTCGAACTTGCCACGGTCGTAATTCATCTTGAATTCGCCCGTACGAGTATTGAACTGGCCGATGACGGTCGTATGTTCTTCCTTACCGTCTTCGTTGTCAATGACAATGCTCATGAATTCAGGCAGTTCCTGGCGCGGCTTCACGTAGGAACCGTTAGCACGGACGCTCTTCGGTGGCGCCTGGACGAGATAGGCGCGCATCGGCGTAATCCAAGTGCCTTCGCCAATTCTCACGAAATCGCCGACTTTGATCTTGCTGTCTTTGGGAGAACTTGCAGCAAAGCCGTAGGCAACGCCCAATTCCGTATCGCCAGATTCCCACTTCTTGTATTCCCAAGTGCCGTGGAAAGTCCAGCCGTCAGCAGTCGTATCTGCAACAGTCGTCTTCTTGAGCGTAATCGGCTCCTTATTATTAATACTGAAGGCGGAACCGCTCATCTGCACCAAGTACGGATAGTTTGCGTTCAAGTCTATATGGCTGTATTGCTTGGGATCATTATTTTCATCCAATATGTTATGAGCATCAACCCACGCATCAGTTGCCCACATAACCTTCATCCTGACAGCATCATTGCCATACTCGTCCGTGCCGATGCCGTTATAGCGAAGCACTGCACTGAGGCCACCGATTTCAGACGTATTCACAGAGAACGGCAACGTGATAGTAGAGTAAACATTCTCAATGAACGTTCTGTCAAACTTCACACTGGACACCTCGATTTCCTTAGTGATGTTAAGGGTATCCTTACCATCATAACCACCGTCAATCACTGCATAGACGCTATCTTCATTGACATTTGCCTTAGCAATGGTAACGCCAGCCAATTCGTGGACGACCTTGTCCGACGTGGCGAGGTTATAAAGGAATTCAAAAACTTTTGTTTGGGTTGTTGCCGTGTAAGCGTCTTTGTTGTAGAATTCATGCTTTGCGCCTTCGACAAAATAGGTTTCCGGCTTTTTCTTGGAACCGTTATTTGCGGTCAAAGCGGAATCAATGACATAGCTACCATAAAGAACTGGGGCGTCAATGTTCAGCATGATGTTCGTTTGCAATTTAGCTTGTAACTGTGGCGCCAAATAAGCACCCATACCCGGTATCTGCATATAAGAATCAATCAACGCTGCAAAATCAATATCATCAGGAATCATTGATGAAACACTATAATTTGATAACGGATGTCCAGTCCCAAAATAAACGGTTTCATCAGCTTTACCATGAGCAAGGAAAATCGGAGTCTTGTTATATCGAAGGGTCTTGGGATTATGTGTTGCGCCCCACAACGCCACAGCGCCATTAGCATGAGCATCGATAACATGACCATCTACTTTTTGCACGCCATAATCATTCAATTCACCGAGGCCCGGACGAATAACAACATCGTCACCATTTTTCTGTTCTTTATAACTTTCCTCCGGAAAGTCTTCCTTGCTATTTGTGTAAATATTTTCGATAGCAAGAATCGCACCGGCACTATTTCCGAGAACATAAATTCTTTCCGGATCAATACCATACTTTCCTGCATTCGCGCGCAGGTAACGAACAGCAGCGTTGATATCCTGTACGCCACGATAAACGGCACGAGCATAATCATCAGCTTCAATGGATAAATCATAATAATTACTACTTATATCATTAAACAAAGCCGCTTGAATGGCGGTTTCTACCTTCATACCTTGACCCACATAGACAGCAGCATTGTTAGCAAGAGTTACAGGATCCATAAAATCGCCCTGAACCGTTACACCAAGGCGATAATCGATAGATGCCGCAACGAATCCACGAGCCGCAAGCGAATCACAGTAAGCAACAGACTTTTGATCTGTATCACCCTTTGCACCAGCAACAAAGGAGCCTCCATGAGCGACAATAACGGCAGCACGCTTGTTTTCCGTATCATCCTTCGGACTGTAAATGTCCATTGTCAAATCAACGTCTTTGGTTACAGTTTCATTCGCATAAAAAGAAATATTTTGTTTAAAAATATCTTGGACAATAGCCATTAAATTGTGTCTAGCATTGAGCTGCGGTACCTCCGTTGCATAAACCACATCTTTAGTCTTTACAACTTTAAACGTGCTGTCTCTGTAACGCTCAGCATTCGCAGCTGTTGCAAGTGCCGTCACGGCTAATAAAGCAATCGGTAATTTATAATTAAAAAGAGATTTCATGAAACCCTCCGGTTAAAAACATACAAAATATAACATATTTTTTTCTGTTTTATTTACATCAAACAAAAAAAGTCCCCCCTAGAACGGGGGGGCTGTCCTGAATGGAGAGAACGAATTTAAAGCCTTTTAGCGATCTACAGGCACCATGAACGCGCGGGTTTTACTG
>JAEEGK010032758.1_pt1 | contig 10149 bp, 7 predicted proteins | sample 8958771 | NCBI WGS metagenome assembly JAEEGK01 (sample SAMN16246547, study PRJNA631951) | gut metagenome | biome: gut microbiome; feature: rumen; material: SC-attached | host: Bos | place: Iran: Karaj | collected 2018-10 | reverse complement strand
CGGATTTATTGTAGAAGAAGGAGGCGAGCTTGTCGAATGTGCGAAATAGAAATATTGCCATAGACCAGTTGTATGCAAAGATCAATAAATACAGCAAAAGCCTGTAGAACATCCATTTAAGGTTGAACTACAGGCTTTTGCTGTGCCTCACAATGCCAGGACTATGATTTCAGAATACTTCCTTATCAGCCTCTGGCATGTGGCAGGCATTTTAGCGCTCTGTCTTTGCTTGAACGGGTGCGAGAAAAAGGACGACGTTTCAGAAAACCCGGGCGGCGCCGGGAGCCTCGTTAAAACGACGGAAGCGCCGACCACAAAGCTGACCGGCACGACGGGCTCCTGGGGCGTGTATGCCGAAGTCTTTGTGCCGGACGGAATGAAGCTGATCGGCGGATCTAATATCGACAAGGAAGATCAAAATTCCATGTGGATACAACAGAGTGATAATGCCTTGTATTATTATCTGTTTGCGATCTCCACGGAGGAGCAGTGCCAGAAGGACGTTGCAGCCACGAAGGAATACAATCATGGTCTTGAAAAGGTCTCTGAAATGAAGGACGTTTCCATCAAAATCGGCGAATATGAATGGGTCGGCGTTACCTATCTGTATCAGACCTACAGCGGGCCCTCTGACGTCGTTCAGATGTACGCTGTGATCGGAGAAAAGGCTGTCAACGTCCGAATGGCAGGCTTTTCCTACGATTCCGAAATCACGAGAGCCATCTTGGGATCCATCAAGTTGAATTGACGGACGCTCGGGATCGTATTCGGAGAACGTGATAAGCGCCCGACCCAACGACTGCCCAAAATTGCGTGTGAGGTGATTCTGCGTGGAAAAACCGATCAGAGTTGTGATTGCAGACGATCAATACGTAGCCAGAGGCTTCTTTGAAATGTATATCAAGACTGCCGCAAATTACGAGCTGGCGACGTCTCTGGCCACGGCGGAGCAGGCTGTGAACTTCTGCCGGACGAATCCGGTGGATCTGGTGATCCTGGACGTGATGATGAAGCGCGGACTGGACGGCTTGACCTGTGGGGAAGCCATTAAACGAAATGATCCCCGCGTTCGGGTCATCCTGGCAACGTCCACGGCAGAATCCAAGTGGATCGAGCAGGCACGGCAGGCCGGGATCGAGAGCTTCTGGTTCAAGGAATACGATGAACGCTCCCTTTTGGAGGTTATGGATCGAACCATGCAGGGAGAATCCGTCTATCCGGGGAGCCGCCCGAACCCGGAATTTGGCAGTACGACAAAATCCGAATTGACAGAGCGGGAGTTGGAGATTCTGCGGGAGCTTACTACAAATCGCTCCAACGAAGAGATCGCGGAGAAATTCAGCATCTCCGTCTTTACGGTGAAGCGCCATATTCAGAATATGCTGAACAAGACCGGCTATACGAATCGGCTGGAGCTTGCAGTCAACGCCAAGGCGCTGGGCCTGGTCGTTCATGAGGATGACCGTAAGCGGAGCGGAGAAGATTAGGAGGAGATCTATGGATCGGATCGGAAAAATGATTTTGGCAGTCGCGTTGACTGCCGTTATGCTGTTCAACGTCGTATCCCCGGCCTTTGGTTGGGAGCTTTCCCCGGACGAGCCTGCGGACTATGCGGATGGCGCGTACTGCGAATACTGCGGCGAGTGGCGCTATGACGATTGGCTCTGCTCCGGCGGCAACCACTGCGCCGGCGGCTGCGGTTGCGGCGACGACCACCATTGCACGGAATGCGGGGCCTGCGAGTCCTGGGGGGATTTCTGCGAGACCTGTACGCTGTGCCTGGATTGCGCCATGGACAACCACCAGCATTGTCCCGAATGCGGCGCTTGCGGCCAGGAGGTGGGCGGCTGCAATTTCTGCGGCTGCTGCTTTGATTGCAGTCCCCAGTGCGGTGCGGCCTGCGAGGATCTGTGCCTGGAATGTCACATTGAACTGGGTCTTGCCTGCTGTGAATGCGGCAATTGCTACGTGGACGGCAGCGTGGATTACTGCCCGGAGTGTATGCTTTGCTCCGATTGTATGTACGCCGACTACTGCGACGTATGCGGGATGTGCGGCTATTGCGCCTACAGCATCAACGGCACGCACTGCTCCGACTGCATGGCTTGCACCAAGGAAGAAGGCTGCCTGCTCTGTGGCCGCTGTTTCGACTGCGGCGGCCGCTGTAAGGACGGCTGCGGGGAGCTGTGCCTGGAATGCCATTTGGATGAAGACGCGGCCTGCCCCGATTGTGGCAATTGCTATATCAACGACAATCACAAGCGCTGCGAAAGCTGCGGCTGCTGTGAGGAATGCGGCGAAGGCTTCTGCGAGACCTGCGGCCTGTGCATACGCTGCTGCTTAGAACAGGGGCTCCACTGCCCGGGCTGTTACGGCTGCAATACGGATGCAGAGCTCTTCTGCCTCGGCTGCGGCTATTGTTCCGATTGCGCCCTGGTCTGCCCCGGCTGCCATGAGAGCTGCGACCAGTGCGGATGCCTTACCTGTGTGGAATGCGGCCACTGCTCCAACTGCAAGGATATCTGTGAGGTCTGCGAACGCTGTGAAGAATGCACCACACTCTGCACATACTGCCGCGTGCGCTGCGCCGACTGCGTGGAGATGTGCGCGAATTGCCAGACCTGCGAGGAATGTGCGTCGATTTGCCCGGAATGCGGCGAGGCGTGCAGCAGCTGCGCGGTCATCTGCCCCTGGTGCGAGCTCTGCGAGGACTGCTGCCTGGGCTTCAGCCGCGAGGCAGGCTGTGATCACGGCGTCTGCGTCATGGACCCGGATTGGGACGCCCACTGGGCGGCGGAACACGCGGATAAGCTGATGGCGAAGCTCCGGGCGGATCGGAGCCATGCCGTTGTGGGAGAGCCTGTCACCTGGACGGCCACCGCCGTCGGCGCAGCCGGAACGGTGCAGTATTGCTTTGACGTTCTTTGGGAGGACGAGGACACAAATCAGGGTGACTTTGTCTATGAAGGAAGCTGGACGACAGAGCCGACCCTCATGTTTACCCCCGCGCTGCCCGGCGAATACACTGTCTGGCTCAGTGTGAAGGATGCGGCGGGAAAAACTGCCGACGTGCAGGGCGCCCGCGTTGTCGTGCGCTATGCGGACGACTCCCTGCGGGTACTGTCCGTGACCGCCGACAAGACCAACGCGGCCAAGGGGCAGACCATTACCTGGACCGCTGCGGCCCAAGGGGGCAGGGGAGACAAGCAATACCGCTTTGACATCTACAAAGGCTCAATCCTCATTTTTGGTACGGAATACGGTTCTTCCGATCTGGTTTCTTATCTGGTTGAGCAGGGCGGCGTCTACAAGGCAAAGGCCTACGTGAAGGACGAAGCCGGAACCGAGGCCTTTAAGCTGGGCGACAGCGTATCGGTGCTGGATATTCTCAGCGTGGTTCCGGATCAAACCAGCGTAGAAATAGGAACGTTTGTCTGCTGGACGGTAAACCTTGTAGGGGAAACCACGGCTCGGCGGATCCGCTTTGACCTTTGGAAGGATGGCCAGCTTGCCCAGGAGGGGTTCTTTGCCGCAACACCCACCTACGGCTACGTCCTTTCCGAACCGGGGACCTACACGGTGAAGGTCAGCGTCCAGGACGCGGGCGGAACGCTGGAGCTGGAAAGCGAACCCGTAGTCGTTGGACTGCCTGTGCCGGTACTGACCGGTGAGATCCGCAATGGACAGTATGTCCTGCATTGGAATGAGATGTCCGGTGTGGCAACTTGCTACGTATACCGTCGAGACTTCGTCGGAAGTGATTGGGAAACCTGGGCGCTGAAAGCCAAGGCAAGCGGAACGGAGTGGACGGATGAAACGGCGATCCCGGGACGGCAATATGAATACCGGATACGGGCAGAATGGGACGGTACCCTTGGAGGCTATTCCAACTCGGTGGATATGCCCCGAAATCCCTTTGAGGATGTGCCGGATGGCGCCTACTATCACGCCCCGGTGCTCTGGGCCTACACCCACGAGCCACGGATCACCGCCGGCGTGGACGCCACCCACTTTGGGCCAAACAATCCCTGTACCCGGGAACAGATCGTGACCTTCCTCTGGAAGGCCAAGGGTGCGCCTGAGCCGACAGTTACGGAATCCGCGTTTACGGATGTCGCCCCGGGCAGTTACTACTGCAAGGCCGTCCTTTGGGCCGCTGAAAACGGCGTTACCAGCGGCGTCGGAGACGGAAAATTCGGTGTCGGGGCAGGATGCACCCGCGAACAGACCGTGACCTTCCTCTGGGCAGCCTTCGGCAGACAAGCACACACGCAGTCTGAAAGTCCCTTCTCCGACGTAGAATCCGGGAGTTACTATTACGATCCGGTGCTATGGGCAGTGGAAAATGGGATTACCGCCGGCGTCGGCAACGGACAATTCGGTGTCGGCCAAATCTGCACGAGAGCGCAGGTCGTAACCTTCCTGTATAAGGCCTGTGTTGGTTGACTGCAAGCAATACTCCTTTCGCCTTCGTTGTTCAGCAAATCATCGGAGAAGGGAAAGGCGAAATTCTGAATAAACGGCAAAAAGCCCGACTCAATCGAAACCGAAAGAGTCGGGCTTTAAGTTTTAAATCAAGATATCGATTGGGATATCTTTCCACTGACTTGTCCTGAAGCGGTGGACGCTCGGTGCGTTTTTGATAAACGCGCGGGCGTATGCTTCATCACGGTCAGTTCAGAGCTTTTTAGGGGTATGCCGGGATTATTTCCCCTGGTCCTTGATCGCGGCCTGCGCGGCAGCCAGACGGGCGATGGGAACACGGAAGGGGCTGCAGGACACGTAGTCCAGGCCGATCTTGTGGCAGAACTCCACGGAGGAGGGATCGCCGCCGTGCTCGCCGCAGATACCGATGTGCAGGGAAGGACGGACGGGCTTGCCCAGGTCGATGGTCATCTTCATCAGCTTGCCCACGCCAACCTGGTCCAGCTTGGCAAAGGGATCGTTCTCCAGGATCTTGGCGTCGTAGTAGGCGTTCAGGAACTTGCCGGCATCGTCACGGGAGAAGCCGTAGGTCATCTGGGTCAGGTCATTGGTTCCGAAGCAGAAGAACTCAGCTTCCTTGGCAATATCGTCAGCGGTCAGGCAGGCTCTGGGGATCTCGATCATGGTGCCGACCTCGTACTTCATCTGGACACCGGCAGCAGCGATCTCAGCGTCAGCAGTCTTGACGACCTCAGCCTTGACGTACTTGAGCTCCTTGACCTCGCCGACCAGCGGGATCATGATCTCGGGGACGATCTTCCAATCGGGGTGCGCGTTCTGGACCTTGATGGCGGCGCGGATCACAGCCTTGGTCTGCATCCGGGCGATCTCGGGGTAGGTGACAGCCAGACGGCAGCCGCGGTGACCCATCATGGGGTTGAATTCCTTCAGGCTCTCAATGAGGGCCTTGACTTCCTCAACGGACTTGCACTGGGTAGAAGCCAGCATTTCGATGTCCTTCTCCTCGGTGGGCACGAACTCGTGCAGCGGGGGATCCAGGAAGCGGATGGTGACGGGATAGCCTTCAAGAGCCTCGAAGAGAGCCTCAAAGTCGCTCTGCTGGTAGGGCAGGATCTTCTCCAGGGCGGCCTCGCGCTGGGCGGCGTCGTCGGCGCAGATCATTTCACGGAAGGCCGCGATACGATCCGCCTCGAAGAACATATGCTCAGTACGGCACAGGCCGATGCCCTCGGCGCCCAGCTCGCGAGCCTTCTTGGCATCGCGGGGGGTGTCGGCATTGGTGCGAACCTTGAGCCGGCGATACTTGTCAGCCCAGCCCATGATCCGGCCAAAGTCGCCGCCAATGGTGGCGTCAACGGTCTTGATGATGCCGTCGTAGATGTTGCCGTTGGAGCCGTCCAGAGAGATCCAGTCACCCTCGTGGAATTCCTTGCCGGCCAGAGTGAAGCGCTTGTTCTCTTCATCCATCATAATGTCGCCACAGCCGGAGACACAGCAGGTGCCCATGCCGCGAGCCACTACGGCAGCGTGAGAGGTCATACCGCCGCGGACGGTCAGGATGCCCTGCGCTGCCTTCATGCCGGTGATATCCTCGGGAGAGGTTTCCAGACGAACCAGAACGACCTTCTCGCCGCGAGCCTTCCAGGTCTCGGCGTCTTCAGCGGTGAAGACGACCTTGCCGCAGGCGGCGCCGGGGGAGGCGCCCAGGCCCTTGCCCAGGGGCTTCGCAGCCTTCAGAGCGGCGGCGTCAAACTGGGGGTGCAGCAGGGTGTCCAGGTTTCTGGGGTCGATCATAGCAACAGCCTCGGCCTCGGTACGCATACCCTCGTCCACCAGATCGCAGGCGATCTTCAGAGCGGCCTGGGCGGTACGCTTGCCGGAACGGCACTGCAGCATATAGAGCTTGCCGTTCTCCACGGTGAACTCCATGTCCTGCATATCGCGGTAATGCTCCTCGAGCTTCTTGCAGACGTCCACGAACTCTGCGTAGGCTTCGGGGAACTTCTCGGCCATGAGGTCGATCTTCATGGGAGTACGAACGCCGGCCACGACGTCCTCGCCCTGGGCGTTGGTCAGGAACTCGCCCATAAGCTTCTTCTCGCCGGTGGCGGGGTCACGGGTGAAGGCGACGCCGGTACCGGAGTTGTCGTTCAGGTTGCCGAAAACCATGGGCATGACATTGACGGCAGTGCCCCAGGAGTAGGGAATGTCGTTGTCACGGCGATAGACGTTGGCGCGGGGGTTGTCCCAGGAACGGAACACTGCGCGGATGGCTTCGTAGAGCTGAACCTTGGGGTCGGAGGGGAAGTCGGAGCCGATCTGTGCTTTATATTCAGCCTTAAACTGCTCAGCCAGCTTCTTGAGGTCGGCTGCGCCGAGCTCGATGTCCAGCTTCACGCCCTTTTCAGCCTTCATCTTGTCGATGAGCTGCTCAAAGTACTTCTTGCCAACCTCCATGACGACGTCGGAGAACATCTGGATGAAGCGACGGTAGGAGTCGTAAACGAAGCGCTCGAACTTGGGATCGGGGTTGCCCTTGATCATGGCGTTGACAACGTCATCGTTCAGACCGAGGTTCAGGATGGTGTCCATCATACCGGGCATGGAGGCGCGGGCGCCGGAACGGACGGAGACCAGCAGGGGGTTCTGCAGATCGCCGAACTTCTTGCCGTTGATCTCTTCCATCTTGGCGACGTACTCCATGATCTCCGCCATGATCTCGTCATTGATCCGGCGGCCATCCTCGTAGTACTTGGTGCAGGCCTCGGTGGTGATGGTGAAGCCCTGGGGAACAGGCATACCGATGTTGGTCATTTCGGCCAGGTTGGCGCCCTTGCCGCCCAGGAGCTCGCGCATCTTGGCGTTGCCCTCCGTGAAGAGGTAGACATACTTTTGGGACATGTAGGTTTCTCCTTTCAATATCATACGGTGGATCCATTCCGTATGTAGATTGGTAATTTGCCTTCGAATAATTCTAAATGCACTATACTATAACATTAATTTTTCCTCTTTTCAACGGTTTTTATAAAAAATACATAAGAATTGCGGAATTTTTTTGAAAATGACGGTCGATCCTGCGCTTTTTTGCTTTCGGGGCTGGAAAAACACGATAACTTGTGATACAATAAAATGAAATAGTTGGAAGACTAACTTCTTTTTCAGGAGTCGATATGAATTACGAAAAATTGTTCGGTTTGATCCTGGATCTCGGCAGGGATCTGATCCGCTGCGGGGGAGAGACCCACCGTGTGGAGGATACGCTCTACCGCTTGGCAACAGGATACGATTACCGCGATTGCAGCATTTGGGTCGTCCCGACGCTGATCCAGGCTACCTTTACAGATCCGGATGGCGTTGTCCGGACGCAGATCCGCCACGTCAAGGGGAGCGGTCTGAATTTTAATGCGCTGGACAAGCTCAACGCCCTGTCCCGCTGGGCCTGTGCGGAGCAGCCGTCCGCGGAGGAATTTGCTGCCAGACTTGCGGAGATCCATGCTGCTGCGCCTACCAAGCTGTGGATCTCCTGCCTCAGCGAGGTTCTGGGCGGCTGGGGCTTTTCTCTGATTTTCGGTTGTGACATCTGGGATTCCGCCATTGCGGCCATGGCCTCGCTGATGATTTTCTTCCTGGTGCGCGCCCTGTCCCGCAACGAAGGAAATCCGCTGATTTTGAACTTTGCCGTTTCCTTCATTACAGAGATATTCATCCTCTGCGTGTGTCATTTTGGCCCGGGCAGTCACGTTGAGACCATAACCATCGGCGTTGTGATGCTTTTGATCTCCGGACTCGGCGCGTTCAACGGCCTGCGGGATCTGGTACATCTGGATACCCTTTCCGGCCTGATCAACCTGGCCGCGTCCTTTACCGGCGCCATCGGCATTGCCCTCGGCATGGCCCTGCCGATGCTGATCTTCCGCAGCTGGAATCCTGCCGCGATCTCCATGCAGAACCCGGATCCTGTGATCCAGGTGATCTTTGTGTTCGTTGCCTGCTTTGGTTTTTCCCTGTTGTTCGGCGTCCCCAAACGGATGATCATTCTCTGTGCGATCGGCGCGGCGCTGACCTGGCTCACCTATCTGCTGGCCTATCATGCGTATCCGTCCATTTTTGCTGCAACGATGACAGCATCCGTTTTCAGCGGCCTGTACGGACAGATCATCGCGCGGATCAAAAAGTCTCCCGCCACGATTTTTTCCACCATCTGTATTCTCCCGCTGCTTCCCGGTTCCGCCCTGTATTATACCATGTACGGGATCGTGACCCGGAATGCTGAGCTCTCCTCCACGAAGGGCGTGGAGCTTGGACTGATCTGCTTCGGCATTGTCCTTGGCTTTATGATCGTCGAGGTTGTGAACCGCTTTATCTGGCGCAGACCGCACTGAGCTATACCTGCATTTAAGGGAAGGAGCATTTCCATGAGAAAGAAAAGAATAGGGAAGTTGTTTCTTTGCCTGCTGTTGCTGGCGGTGCTTTTGCTTGGCTGTGCAGATGAAAAAGAAGTACAGTGGACGCCTGTCCGCAATGCCGCCCTGACAGAAAAAGCGGCAGACTCCCTGGGTGAGTCTGCCGAAGCTGTATCGACTGCGGATCTGCCGCAGACTGCCGCTGCCGAGTCCGACGCCCCACTTTCAACCACAGATCATGCTTCCGCAACGGAAGCCGCAACTGCTGTCCCTGCGGAGGAAAGCAGCGCATTCAGCAGCGAACAAACGGAATCCACGGAAGAGACCTTGGAGCGCGTTGCTGCCGAGCATGAAACCGAACTCACATCGGAGTCTGCAACAGGGGAGTTGACGGTCACATATATTGCCAACATAAAGACGAAAAAGTTTCATTATCCCGACTGCAGTTCTGTTTCCGATATGAAGGAGAGCAATAAACTGTACTTTACAGGCACCCGGGATGAACTGATCGAGCAGGGCTACCAGCCCTGTAAGCGCTGCAAGCCGTAGCTTCACGCGGGACTGTACCGCGTTGCCCACACAATGTAAAGCCCGGTTTTCTCAAAAAGGCAGAAAACTTTTCCTTGATTTTCTATAGCGGTCTTGCTATAATAGCGTCGCTGCGTATGGATTGCGCAGCTGTTTATGAACCAATAATTACATACGGAGCGGTATCGAAGCGGTTATAACGGCCCTGACTCGAAAGACTGCGGGTCTTTGGTCAGTTCGTGTCAGAAGAAGCAAGGAATTTCAAGGCTTTTTCGCTGCAATCGATCTCACTTTCACAAAATTTGCTTGCCTGTTATCTTGCATTTTTCCGGATCAGGCAAAAACCCGGTATTCACGGCGTATCGCCGATTGAATATAAAGTTAATAAAGTATCTTTGGAGCGGTATCGAAGCGGTCATAACGAGAACGACTCGAAATCCCTCCGCATACTGTGCGTTTTGTATCAGCGATTTCCTTGTTTTTCCTGGGTTTTTCGTGGGTTCGAATTTGAAAATTTTTGTAGTTCTCTCCGTCAGTTCTCTCCAAAACTTTTTTGAATTTTGAAGAGCCATCTGACGAAAAAATATATGGAGCGGTATCGAAGGGGTCATAACGAGAACGACTCGAAATCGTTTGGCGGATAAAACCGCCCGTGGGTTCGAATCCCACCCGCTCCGCCATCAAAGAAACCTCTTTTGTCTACTAAAGCAAGAGAGGTTCCTTCTTGTTTGTGACTGCCGAATATGGTATTATAATCTTAACAGATCCGGAT
>JAEEGK010032753.1_pt1 | contig 10150 bp, 8 predicted proteins | sample 8958771 | NCBI WGS metagenome assembly JAEEGK01 (sample SAMN16246547, study PRJNA631951) | gut metagenome | biome: gut microbiome; feature: rumen; material: SC-attached | host: Bos | place: Iran: Karaj | collected 2018-10 | reverse complement strand
AACTACACCGTGACTGTGAAGGATCCGGGTACCGACGGCATCTACATCAACTACCAGTCCGTCTCGATATATCCCACCTCCAGCAACGTTGTCCTGAACACCGTCGACTGCTTCAAGCTCGAGTACACCCTCGGAGAGTCCACCGACAAGATCTCCGTCGTGGCCGTCAAGAACGCCGACGGAAAGACGGGATCCACCTTCAAGGGCGACGGAGACGTCTACTACGTGCAGAACGGATTCGACTACTACTTCAAGGTGACCGACAGCGCCGGTGACAAGATCGCCTACTCCGAGAAGTTCTCCGTCGCCGGAGCATTCAGCGGATACACCCTCGCGGACAAGGTCACCATCACCGGATACATCGGATCCAAGGCGACCGGAACCGTGACCGCCACCGACGGAACCTTCGCGGTGTCTGCGGACATCTCCACCGGTTCCTACTCGATCGATCTGCCCGCAGGTGCGGTCGTCGACCTGAAGGCCACCGCCAAGACCACCGAGGCTGGATACACCTACACCATCGCCGGACAGGAGGTCAGGTCCGGCATGACCGTATCCGCCGACAACACCGTCGTCAACGCGGCGGTCGACTCCGCCCGTGCAGGCGAGGTCTCCGACGAGGTCAAGATCACCAATGCTGTCTTCGACCACGGAACCGGAACCGTCAAGCTGAGGCTGTACAACGCCAATGATTACAGCATCACCTACACCATCAACGGAAGCGGCGCATTCGTTCTCAAGCAGAGCTACGTCGTGGCTCTCGATCCCGCTATCTCCCCTGACGATCCCCGGGAGTCTGGCGAGATCACCGTCGAGGGATACTACAACGAGATGACCGTCGGATACGGCAACAGCAACCTCGCCCTCGCCATCACCGACTCCACCGGCGGCTCCGTCACCAAGGTCATCGCCGACGATGTCACCGGTTACAGCAGCGGCTGGTCCGACATCACCGGTGACGTGACCTGGAAGGTGGCCGGCGGCGACAACAAGGTCTACGACTCCGTCGACGGATACGGATACAAGTACGCACTCGTGTTCCACAACCCCAACTCCGCCCAGAAGTCCGTCAGCGTAACCGTCACCTTGGCCGATGCCAGCGCGTGGAACGTCTCGGTCACCGACGCCTCCGGTTATCTCGTGCAGGCATCCGGAACCGCGTTCAGCCTCAAGGGTCTCGACGACACGACTCTGTACGTGGTCCTCACCAGCAAGAACAGCGCGGCCATAACATCCGTGCCCGGTGTGAACATCGTAGTGGCTGGTGACATGAGCGCAAGCGCCGATCTGACTGCAGCTACCGGTACCCTCAACGAGACCGAGAGCTCCGCATCCGGTGACAAGTCCGACAACAACAAGGCAGGCCTCGCACCCGCCTTCTGGATCTTCACCGTGCTTACTATCCTGATGTTCCTGGTCCTTCTCTGGTCCGGAATGAAGAGGGGGGTGTTCTCACGCAGAAACTGAACTTCGCAATCTTCGCCGTGGCCCTGATGGCCCTGAGCGGTTTCGCGGGTGCTTTCGTCCTCGCCGACGACAGCTCCGCGGAATCCTATGCATCCGCAGACGTGACCTTCTCCGCTAACGAGGTCAAGATCTCGTCCACCGTGACCGCCACCCTGACCTTCAACGAGTCCGATACCGCGGGCTTCTCGAAGATCGAGTACTCGGCCACCCTGCTCGACTCCTCGGGCAAGAGCGTGGGCACCGTCTCGCCCTCCACCGGAAACTCCAGCTCCGCCTCCTACACCAAGGATGTGACGGTCACCGCACCCAGCAAGGCCGGTACCTACACCCTCAAGGTCGTCTTCACCGAGACCTACGCGGGAGAGCCCAAGGAGATCGTCGTCAAGAAGGACCTGAAGGTCAGCGAGCCCGTGACCCTCACCGTGAAGATCACCAACCCCACGACCAGCGAACTGGCCATCACCGACGGAGTGTTCTACTTCGTCCTTGACGGTCAGAGGATCGAGGACAGCAAGACCACCAAGACCATCGGCATCGGCGACAGCGCCACCTTCACCTACGAGCTCATGGGAAGCTCCCTCTCCAAGGGCAAGCACACCTACAGCCTGGTGGCCGCCGACAACGCATTCAACGTCGACGGTCTCGGAAAGGAGCACACCTTCTACTACGACCAGGGTAGCATGAGCGCATACACCTACCTGATGGTGCTGCTGTTCATCATCGTCACCGTCATAGCTGTGTGGATCTACCGCAAGCCTGTCAAGAACTACGGCAAGCCCAAGGCAAGGCGTTAAACCTTTCAAACGAAGGGGGAACTCCCCCTTCAATTCTTTTTTCAGAGGTCTGTAAGGCCCTGTTTCCCACTAACCTGTTAACTGTACTGTATCCGATATATCTCCGGCTACGAAGACTCGTCTGCATGGACCAACATTCTGATTCCATTACCAGCGAAACGAAACTGAACGCAAAGAGTGACCAGGCCTTCAAGTGTCTGATCACCGATAAGGACATTCTCTCCGCATTGATCGGAGGGATCATACCGGAATTCAAAGGACTCAAGAAGGAGAAAATCCTCGAATGTCTTCCTCTAGAGGCGGATGGAAGGACCGTGATTGGGAGGAATGTAGAGCATTCCTCTCCAGCGAACGGGCCCATTTTCCTTGATTCGGTGTTCGATGTCAAATCTCCGATAGAAGGAAAGATGAGTCTGATCGTGGCTGTCGAAGCGCAGGGGCCCAGGATGGCCGATCAGACCCTGTGGAACAGGGAGATATACTATTCCAGCAGACTGATTGCCGACCAAGGTGCACTATTCAGGAACAAGAACGGACTCTACAACAGCCTCAGGAAGACGGTCGCTATCTGGGTCAAACTGTCTCCCGGAGCCAAGGAGAGCAATACCATTGTGAGGGATTACCGTGTAAGGTGTAATTCCGGCAGTCCCGAAGAGATTTGGGACAGTCCCCTAGATAAGACGGAGATATTCGAAGTCAATGTGGGTGCATACGGGGATTCCGTTCCAGAACCTGTTCTAGGAATGCTAAATACCTTGTTCTCTGGCAAGATCGATGATGCAGAGAAGGCCAAGGAATTAATGAAAAAGTATGATATCGATGTAAGTGATACTATTCTCGAGGAGGCAAAGAGAATGGGCGCTTTGGCCGAGGAGATGGAGATTGTCCGCGAGGAAGGACGTGAGGAAGGACGCAAGGAAGAGCGTGCTCGCAGGGATGCTGAACTCGCGGAGTACTATGCCGCAGAGATCCTCAGGAAAAGGGATGAAACCGGGAACTCCGTCGAGAAAATCCTTTCTGAGATGATAGTGCCGCCGGAACTCCTTGACCTTATACTGGACAGGATCTGAGATATTCAGAGATCCAGATCTGAAATAAGCGCGTACGATTGCACCGTTATTCGACGGATGCATCAAGCGGTCTTCATCATCGACGCCGTGGTAATGTCCGTCCGGGAACGGTCCATGATACCGCGTGCGATGTCCTGCTTCCTTCTGACCGGTACGACGGAATCCTTGATGTCGAGGGTCATGAGGACGTCGCAGAGTTCCTCCATCTTCGAGAAGATGCGGGTGGCTTCGGGCAGGTCCCCATTCATGAGCCTGTCGAGCATGTCCCTCCTGAGTTCGCCTATGCTGTCTGCAAGACCCAGCACCCATGCGGCGGGTGTGATCTCCAATACGCGGTACGACGGAATCTCCTCTCCGCGGAGGGCATAATCGTAGATGACGGTCTCCGCGAACTCCATCATGGCGCTCTCCACATCAGTCCCGTATACGAGCTTGGGATAGCCGGCAACGGCCTCCACCAGGCCCGCCAGGTCGCTGGAGATGCTGTCTATGAGCTCCGGGTCCCTCTGACCCGCATGGATGCCGTGGATGGCGGCCTTGGTCTTGCGGATGATCTTCCTGGAAAGGTTGAAAGCGAGGTTGGCGGCCTCCTCTTCCGCGGCCAGGGCCTGCTCTGCCTCCGACATGAGTTCATGGAGCTGCATAGGAGGGTGATGGTGTTCCCGTCATAAGGATTTGTGGAACATCCTGCGGACGCTGTCGAGATAGAGGTCACGCCTGAGGCGCTTCTCGTAAGGGGGTATGTCGGGCCTCTTGAATTCGAGGTCTGGGTATGTCACGTCGAGCAGGGTGAGGCCGTCCGGTTTGGCGATGCCGAAGGTACCGTCCTCGCCGGCGAGCTTGGCCTTCACGTCGTCCATGGAGGACATGCCCTTGCTCACCTGCAGGACCGCCGCCATGATGCGGCGTATCTGGTTCCAGAGGAAGTAGTCGGCGCAGAAATCGGTGATGATGAGGCCGTTCTCGTATCTCACGTCGATGCTGTCGATCGCCATGACCGTGGACCTGCCGGTCTCGTTCTTGGCGAATCTCTTGAAGTCGTGATGCCCCTCGAAGAGCTTGGCGGCCATGACGAACTTGTCGAGGTCGATGCCGAACTCGGGCACGATGTAGCGGTAGTAGCGCTTCCACGCCATGCGGGGATTGAACGCATCATCGATCTCGACGGCGGCCGTGTAATACACTCCGTGGGAGATGGAATTGACCGCCTGCAGGAGAAGACCCAGATCCTTGAATTCGGTGTAGAATGTGATGACGTTCCCGAGGGCGCTGACCCCTGCATCCGTGCGGCTGGCGAACTTCAGGTCGATTTTCTCGGGCGGGACGTGGTCCACCAGCTCGAGGTTCTTCAGGATCTCCCCCGCGACGGTGCGTATGCTGGGATTGTCTTCGGTGGGCTGGATCTGGGAGCCGTTGAACTCGTCCCCCAGGTAGGCTATCTTGACTGCGACGCGTCTCATTGCCCGCGGATCTGCTTCATGTGGTCGATCCTCTTCTGGATGAGGGCGGCCGTTCCGATATCGTGGCGGACGGCGATGGCGTCGCACTTGACGTAGCAGAGTCCCGCCTCGCAGTTCCTCTCGGCCTCCTCCAGGGTGTCGCCGACTCCGACGATTCCGATGGAACGGGAGGTGCCGGTGACCAGCTTGCCGCCGTTCTTGTCGACGTTGCCGAAGTATGCGACGGAGCCGGTGTTGGCGATGCTGTCGAGGTCGATGGAGATGGTGTGTCCCGCCTCGGACTTGACCCCGTATCCCCTGGGGACGACGTACTTGCAGACGGTGGCCTTGTTGGCGAACTTGACATCCTTGTCCTTCAGCTTGCCGCCGGCCATCCACTTGATGATCTCGGAGAAGTCGGTCTGGAGGGTGGTGAGGACGTTCATGGCCTCGGGGTCGCCGAACCTGGCGTTGATCTCGATGATCTTTGGTCCGTCCTTGGTGAGCATGAACTGTCCGTACATGGTCCCGCGGTAGGTGCATCCCTCGGAGGCCAGCGCCTTGACGATGGCCCTGACGATCTCGATGGACTTCTGGCGGTCCTCCTCGGTGACGAAGGGGAGCAGGTGGTTCGCGTCGCTGTAGGAACCCATACCTCCGGTGTTGGGGCCCAGGTCTCCCTCGTATGCCCTCTTGTGGTCCTGGACCAGGGGCATGGGGTAGATCTCGTCTCCGTTGGTGAAGACCATCTGGGTGAACTCCTCTCCCTCGGCCTTCTCCTCGATGATGACCTTTCCGCCTCCGACGTTGCCCTCGAAGATCTCCTTGATGTAGGCGATGGTCTCGTCCAGGTTGGTGAGCTGGTCTCCCTGGACCTTCACTCCCTTTCCGCCGGTGAGTCCGACGGGCTTGATGGCGACCTTGTAGGGGACGTTCTTGACGTATTCGATGGCCTCGGCCTCGTTGTCGAAGCTCTTGTATCCGAGGTTGCCGTCGATCCTGTACTTGTCGACCAGGTTCCTCATGAAGGTCTTGGAGGTCTCGATCCTGGCGGCGTCCTTGGTGGGGGATGCGCACTTGATGCCGATGTGCTCCAGGGCGTCCACCACTCCGCTGGAGAGAGGTGCCTCGGGGCCGATGAATGCGTATTCCACGAAGTTGTTGATGGCGAAATCGCAGATCTTGTCGATGTCGTCCTCGCTGGCGAGCAGGACGTCCTTGGCCCTCTTGGCGATGCCGGGGTTGCTGTTCTTCATCACTGCGAAAATCTCCGCGTTGGCACGGGCCAATGCCTCTACGGCCGCGTGCTCCCTTGCTCCTCCGCCCACTGTAAGAATCTTCATTCCATGTCCTCCTCAGAATCCGAATGCGTCGATGATCTCGTCGACCCCGTTTCCCTTCCTGGCACTGCAGGTGTACATGTTCTTGAGGCCGCCGGTCAGCTTGTTGTAGTCCTTGGTGATGACGCTCGGGTCGACCCCCACCGCGTCGGCGATGTCCATCTTGTTGAGGATGGCCACGTCGGAGTGCTGGAAGACCGCATGGTGCTTCCTGACCATGTCGTCGCCCTCGGTGGTAGAGACCACCACGGCGCGGAAGTCGGTGCCCAGCGGGAAGTCCGCGGGGCAGACCAGGTTGCCCACGTTCTCGATGATCATCACGTCGTATTTGTCCAGGTCGATGTCCGCCAGGCACTTCTTGATGAGGTTGGCGTCGAGGTGGCATTCCTTGCCGGTGTTGCAGTTGACGGCATCGAGTCCCGCCTCGCGGAACCTCTTGAAGTCGTCGTCGCCGGTGACGTCGCCCGCGATCACGCACACCCTCTTGCCGCGCCCGACCAGCCTCTTGCCGATCTCGATGATGAGCGCGGTCTTGCCTGCGCCGATGGAGCCCATGAAGTCCACGGACTTGATACCGTGCTCCTTCAGAAGGTGGTAGTTCTCGTGCGCGATCTTGTTGTTCGCTCTAAGAACGTCGAACTCCATTCCGGCCTGGACAATGTGCATATTGCCTTTATCGACGCCGTTCCCTATAAGTCTATCCACGCACGCGCACGATAAGTTAATACAAAAGGGCAACATAGTCCCTCCATTATGAGCTATGCTGACTTCCTGTCAAAGAAACTGGCCGACGCCGGTGCGGAAGAGGGCTGCATGCTGAACGTGGAGACTTCCGGTAAGACCTACCGCGGGGTGCTGATGCCCCACCACGAGTTCAGCGGGCACGACATCCTCATTCTCAAGATGAAGAGCGGATACAACATCGGCATCAGGATGGCCGAGGACGCCAAGATCTCGGTGGAGTCCAGGCCCGTGGAGAGGGTGAAGCACGGGACCGAGGACGCCCCCAAGGCCGGTCTGAAGACCATCGTCCTCATCGGAACCGGCGGAACCATCGCATCCTACGTCGACTACCGTACCGGGGCCGTCCACCCGGCGCTGTCCACCTCCGACATGATCAACGCGGTCCCCGAGATCAAGGAGATCGCCAACCTGAAGGCCAACGTCCTGTTCTCCATCTTCTCCGAGAACATGACCGTCCCCCACTGGCAGAAGCTCGCCGAGGCCATCGCCGACGAGCTCAACAACGGGGCGGACGCGGTCATCGTCCCCCACGGAACCGACACCATGGGATACACCGCCGCCGCGGTGTCCTTCATGCTCGGCGACATCCCCAAGCCCGTCGTCTTCGTCGGTGCCCAGAGGTCCTCCGACAGGCCCTCCTCCGACGCCAGCAGCAACCTCATGGCGGCCGCCAGGTTCTGCGTCAACGGAAATGCGGCAGGCGTGTTCGTGGTCATGCACGAGGGATCCGGCGACGAGACCTTCGCCGTCCACCTCGGTACCAGGGTCAGGAAGATGCACACCTCCCGCAGGGACGCCTTCAAGAGCATCAACGTGCCCCCCGTCGCCATCGTGGACAAGGCCGGAAAGATCACCTTCAACGAGAAGCTCAGGCCCGTCAGCAAGGACAAGGTCGCAGTCAGCAGCGGCATGTGCCAGCAGGTCGTAATGCTTCAGTTCTTCCCCGGCATGGACCCCGAGCTCTTCCGCGACGTCATCATGAAGAGCAAGGGCGTGGTCATCGCCGGTTCCGGACTCGGACACGTCAACAGCAACATGGTCCCCCTCCTGAAGGAGGCCTCCGATAAGGGAATCGTGGTCGTCATCACCTCCCAGTGCCTCAACGGAAGGACCAACCTCAACGTCTACAACACCGGCAGGGACATGCTCAACGCCGGGGTCATCACCGTCCAGGACATGCTGCCCGAGACCGCCTACGCCAAGCTCATGTGGGCGCTCGCCAACACCAAATCGACCGAGGCCGCCAAGGAGGTCATGAAGACCTGCCTGGCCGGCGAGATGAGCGACAGGAGGCTGATGCTGTGAGCGAGAAGTACGACATGATGTGCGGTATCGAGATCCACCAGCAGCTCGACACCCACAAGCTCTTCTGCGACTGCGAGAGCAACCTCTCCGAGGAGGGAACCGGAGGCATCTACCGCCGCCTCAGGCCCACCACCTCCGAGATGGGAGAGGTCGACCGCGCCGCTCTGGCACAGTTCATGAGGGGCTACGGATACAGCTACCAGAGCTGCCCCTGCGAGACCTGCCTGGTGGAGCTCGACGAGGAGCCTCCCCACGAGGTCAACGCCGACGCCATGGAGACCACCCTGATCTTCTCCGAGCTGGTCGGCGCCAACGTCATCGACGAGGTCCAGTTCATGAGGAAGATTGTCGTCGACGGTTCCAACACCTCCGGATTCCAGAGGACCTCCCTGGTCGCCGTGGACGGCGCCATCGACGTGGAGGCCATCGGGAAGAAGGTCGGCATCCTCTCCGTCTGTCTGGAGGAGGACGCCTGCCGTAAGATCGACGCCACCGCCGACACCGTCACCTGGAGGACCGACCGTCTGGGTATTCCCCTCATCGAGGTCGCCACCGCGCCCGACATGAGGACTCCCGAGGAGGTCTACGAGGTCGCCGCCAGGATCGGATCCCTGCTCAGGGCCACCAAGAGGGTCAAGAGGGGACTCGGAACCATCAGGGAGGACCTCAACATCTCCATCCCCGAGGGTGCCCGTATCGAGATCAAGGGTGTCCAGGAGCTCAGGCTGCTGCCCGAGTTCGTCACCAACGAGGTCAACAGGCAGAAGAACCTGGTCAGGGTCATGAAGATCCTGAAGGAGAGGGGAACCGCCCCCGCCCCCGTGGACATCGTCGATGTGACCGACCTCTTCAAGGACTGCCAGGCCAAGGTTATCGCCGGCGCCCTGAAGGACAAGGGAAAGGTCCTCGCGGTGAGGCTCCCCGGATTCGCGGGAGTCATGAACGGCGACAACAGGACCCTCAGGCTGGGAGCCGAGATGGCCCAGTACGCCCGCACCGTCGGCGTCAAGGGAATCTTCCACTCCGACGAGCTCCCCAACTACGGCATCGAGCAGGCGGAGGTCGACAGGCTCCGCGAGTTCCTCGGCATGACCAAGGAGTTCGATGCCTTCGTCATCTGCGCCGCACCCGAGAAGAAGGCCAGGTCCGCGCTCAATCTCGCCGTCGAGAGGGCCAACATGGCGCTCGACGGAGTCCCCGAGGAGACCAGGGACCCCCTGCCCGACGGAACCACCAGGTACTCCAGGCCCCTGCCCGGAGCAGCCAGGATGTATCCCGAGACCGACGTCCCGCCCACTCCCATACCCGCGGCCAGGCTGGAGCGCATCAAGAACAACCTGCCGGAGTTCCCCGAGCAGATAGAGGCCCGTCTCGTGAAGGATTACGGGATCAACGCCCAGCAGGCCCACCAGATCGTCAGGCAGAGCCGCGACGACCTGTTCTGTCAGATCGCCAGCGAGTTCGACCTCGCGTCCGTGGCCGCCACCACCTTCCAGAACACCTTCCAGGAGCTCGAGCACGAGGGTATCGATGTGGACCTCTTCACCTACGAGGACCTCTACGCCGTGTTCTCCGGACTCAAGGCCAACAAGTTCGCCAAGGAGGCCATCCCTGCCATCCTCAAGGAGATGGCGAAGGGAACCGACCTCGAGACCACCGTCAAGAAGCTCGGACTCTCCGCTGTGGATGCTGGAGAGGCGGCGGCGATCATCGAGAAGATCGTCAACGAGCGTGCGGACTTCGTGCGCGAGAAGGGCATGGGGGCCATCGGCGGACTGATGGGGCCTGTTATGGGCGCTCTCAGAGGAAAGATCGACGGCAAACAGGCCAACGAACTCCTCACCGCCGCCATCAAGAAGCTGCTCGGTCAGTGAAACCAATTCCCGTGGCTTCGGCCACGGGCCCTGTCAAAATTTAATCTCCAATACGCGGAGGACTTCGAAGAACAGTTTGAGTTCCCCCAGCACCTTGACTCTGTAGGGTCTGAGGAG
>JAEEGK010032752.1_pt1 | contig 10150 bp, 7 predicted proteins | sample 8958771 | NCBI WGS metagenome assembly JAEEGK01 (sample SAMN16246547, study PRJNA631951) | gut metagenome | biome: gut microbiome; feature: rumen; material: SC-attached | host: Bos | place: Iran: Karaj | collected 2018-10 | reverse complement strand
ACCGTGCCAAAATGCCTGTAATCAGAAGAATGGATGGGCCTGCAGTACTCTAGCCTATCAATACTACACGGGACAAGGAACCGTTCAGTCATATGTACACGCAAAAATCAACTTTGAAAAAGCCTGTAACCTGAATAACGGGTATGGCTGTTTCATGGTAGGCGCACTGTACAACAATGGTGAGGGCGTAATTAAGAGTTATAAGGAGGCAGGTAGATTCTTTAAAAAAGGTTGTAATCTACGCGAAGCCAATGGATGTTATGAACTGGGATATTTATACGAAAATCCTGAAAGTAATGACCATGATTATGTTAACGCGGGGAAATATTATAAAAAGGCCTGTAATCTTGGACAACAAAAAGGATGTAATGCTTACAAGTCTATTAACAGGGATGATTCTAAGGACAGTACCGGCACTGATAGTAACAAGGCATCCTACTGTGTTTTTTTTATCGAGACCGCAAACCATGCCAAAGCTGTACAGTTTTGCAGAGATGAGTGTAATCATAATCAGGCTCAAAGCTGCACTCTCCTGGGTGAACTGTACCGCAACGGTAAAGGCATACAAAAAAGTTATAAAAAAGCAGGAAAATATTATAAAAAAGCCTGTGATTTAGGTAACGCGGAAGGATGCGATTATCTCGGATATTTATATGAAAATCCGGATGGCAAAAATCATGATTATGTCAAATCTTACAGATATTATAAAAAAGCCTGCGATCTGAACAGCAGCGTTGGATGCGGTAATTCAGGTTTCTTACATCTCAAAGGACTCGGCGTACAGAAGAATTATACAAAAGCTGTTGATTTATATGAAAAAAGCTGTGATTTAAACTATGCAGGAGGATGTTATATCCTGAGCCAGTTATTTGAAAATCCTGAAAACATGGTTCTCGATTCTGCCAAAGCCGGCACATACTATAAAAAGGCCTGTACCTTAGGTGACAACGATGCATGTAAAAAATATCAGGCTCTCCAGAAGACAGCAGATGATAGAGAAAATAAAACACTCAACCTTCACCAGAACGCACAGCAGAATCTGAAATCAGACAGCGGCGCAGACTCCGCTAAAGGTTATGACCATCCTGTCAATTATACTCATGATAATACACAGAACCGGGACACGTTTTTCATAATTGTCGTGATTCTGGCGGTAGGAGTTATTACTGCTATTGCCTCACAGGCATCAAAACAGGATTCAGAAAAAGACAGAAAACTCACAGTGATAATTCATCAGATCACCGCAGCGGTTCCGAAAACAACCGTTCAAGAGAAAAGTCAAACAGTCAGCAGCGTGCTTACGAATATGATTACCGGAAAAAAGAAGAAACAGATGATTCTGATACCGATATCGGCAATCCTGTGTTTGCTGAACTTTTTGCCCTGACTGGTTTTGTGGCAAAGGCTCAGGGCGTAATATCCAGAGAACAGATACAGGAAGTAACTAAGGCTTTCAACAAGCTTGAAGTATCCGACGCTGAACGGAAATTCTATCAGAAAAAATTCAACTTCGGTAAATCTGCTGATTTTATTGCTTCCAGATCGTGCAGCATTCTGGCCTCATATATGGATTTGATGGATTCAGAGGAAAGGAAAGCTTTTATCTTTTTCAGTCTGGATCTGCTGCTGCCTGTTGTTTTTGCCGATGGAATAATTTCAGATGAAGAGAAAAAAAGACTCTTCATGATCACCCGTGCATTTGATATCAACGATTATCTGATCAACAGCATTATCAACGATTACATATATCGTTTCAGTCAGGCTGATGAACAGAAAGAAAATGAAATTGACAGAGCATTCAGAATTCTCGGACTTCCTAACGGCACGCAATTTGAAGAGGTTAAAAGCAAATACCGAATTTTAATAAAGAAATATCATCCGGACAGGGTTGGACTTCTTCATTTATCGCCTGAACAGGAAGCGAAAATAAGAGAAGAATATAATCAAAAATCGAAGGAAATAAACGAGGCTTTTGATATCTTAAAAACCCATTTCGGACAGTAATCCTCCCTAATCACAATCATTGCCACTTTTATACATATGCAAATAAATTAGGTGTTACTTGCTGCACTAAAAGTTTTCATTGGCTTAAATCCAAGTTCATCCAGTAATTCAATATCTTTGGTACGGGTATTCCTTAGTTCCCAGATATGGTCCTTGCTTTTAACCATTCTCATATGTCCGGCTTTCAGCAGTATATCAACTGTTGAAATGCTAGGCTTTTTCATGTCTATCACCGCCCGATTCAGTTTTGCATGAATGAGCCCGCATACCAGCATAATGAAATTGAATCCCTGTTCTTCATAGTAATCCTGTATTTTGAGGTTGGTGAAACCTGCATCATTTTTGATGTAATTATTAAAGGTTTCAATCGACCATCTGTCCTTGTAATCTTTGAAATCCTGTTCAGCAGTACAACCGGTTGTGGATTCAAGAATATATACTCCCCACCAGTCACAATGCTCATCATAACCTTCCTGTGTATATCCATCTTCTGAAAGATCCATGTTTATTCTGTAACTTTTTCTCTTGGAGTTGTTCTCATCCACATCCTTGTATACAGTGATGGTTTTTCCTTCCTGCAACTCCTCACGATAATAAAGAATTCTTGCGCTGTTTTTTGCATCAATCTTGTAAATGAATTCTTCGGTATATTCAAGATTCTCCTTGATTCTCTTGAAATTCTTATCGCTTGTAAGAACAGGAATGATGTAACTGTTTCCATCTGAGGACATAGCCTTCAATATTGCAGGAGAACGGAACCCTTTATCAACGACAAACTTTACATTTGTGAAATTATGGCTACGGAGCATTGCTTCACAGCTTCTCTTATCAACACTGGAACCCCGAAAAGTTCTATATAGAAGAGGAATGTTGGTTTTTGTATCATAGGCAATAAGAAGATTTACCTGTGGTGCTTTCAGCTGTTTTGTTTTGTAACCTGGTTCGGCAAGATCGTTGAGTTCTGAACAGGATCTGATTACGTGACCGTCAATCGCAATGTTCTTTGAGCACTCATCAATTAATGACTGTTCAAAATCCCTGACCGGTTCTCCTCGACTTCCGAGATGATGAAGAAGTGAACTCAACGCCTTATATCCCATTTTGAAAGAGTAGTCGCCGAACAATACGGAAAGAAAGCTTTCCTGATAATATTCATCTACCTGATCTTTGTATACAAAATTATTTGCGCTGAGAATCAGACCGTATGAATAGATCTGTGTCGCCATCTCCAAGGGAAAGTGTTTCTTCAGCCTTTCATAAACGTCAGCAGAAAGATGCATAAGCAATCCATACTGACCATACGCAACATCAGTAATTCCGTCTTTGTAATAAACAATACCCAATTCTTCCTGTTCCTTCATGTATCTCTTGTTAGGCATGAATCCTTTTCCTGGGATTATTTTACCAATCACATAACCAGAATCGGTACCCCATTTACCAGAAGGTAGTTTAACAGCGGTGTATTTGTATACGTAATAAGTCCCTTTAATCAAGCGAGCAGAAGTGCTTTTACAAGGCAGATATTCTTTTACATTATCAGGAGTTACAGTCGATGTTCGAGTCATAAATCAGCGTCCTTATCATATGTATAAATTATAACACAAACATATGTATAATTCCACTAAAAACACAAGAAAAATGCTCTGTTTTCTATAGTAAAACAGAGCCGAAAAAAATGTTATAGACCAAAGATTAGATTTAAAGGAGAGAAATTGTACAATTCTTGCTAAAATAAGCAATTTTCATATGTATAATTAAGTCAATGATTGTGCCTAATAACCGAAACAGTCAGAAGGAGCACAAATCTATGTTGAACTGGATGGTTTAACAACGGTGTCGGAACAGTTTTACTACAGTAATGGCTTTACAAGGCGATAGATTTCCAATCCTTTATCCTGCCCGTATTTTGCAACAATATTTCTGTACACCAGCAATTTAACATTCTTCTCTTTGCTGCTCTTACATACCATTGATGCCACAGAATTAAAAATCTCACCGGAATAATTCTTTTCCCGCAGAACTTTCTGAACTTTTTCATTAAGAGTCAATTCGCTGGAAGATTTTTTTACCTCCTCACCTTGTTCCTGAACAACAGACTTGAGATATTCTTGCACCGTAGGTTTTATCAGCTCATATATGGCATGAAAATCTTTTGTTAAATTGATAAGGTTGTTGTGAATTGAACTCAGAGCTTTTTCATCTTTGATATTGTCAGAAATTATTTTGTTGACGCTTTCTATCAGGCTTTGAGGATAACCGGAATCCAGAAGAAGCTTTTCGACCTCTTTGTCGATACCTGATGCAGGTTTTTCAGCTGAAATCTGAACGCTATTTGACTGAGAACCGGCAGAATTCTTTACTGCTTCTTTTTGAGGCTGAGTATTTGCAGTAACCGGCTTAGCAGCTGGCGGGTTGACAGGTTTGGTATTCTGGACTGTTGCGGTTTTTGTGGATGCACCGGTATTTACGGATGCAATTCTTTTAATCTTAACACCGCATTTTTCTTTCAAAAAACTGATGATATTGTCGTAATCCTTATCCTTGCTGATTACAATATAATCGTACTTTTTTCCACTGACACCCACCACATATCCCACAAATGAAATAAGGTGCATATCCAGCGACTGCGAACCTGCAGGAACTTTTATCAGTTCATAACTGCATGATGACTGATTGAGCTGATTGACAGTGTCAAGTGAAATGGTTTCAGCATTGGTCGTATAGAATATATAAAACAGATCATCTTTAGTCAGACTTTTCAGATTAGTCATTCCTGCATTATGAACATTTTCAAAATCTATAAAAAAACAATTTGCCATTACTACAGATTCCTGCGCAGATTTACATCAGATCTTTCACAATAATAAAAATGGATTTGCATCAGTACTTCAGCTGTACAGCAAAGCAGTATCCTAAACCATGCTCCATCTCACCTCTTTGACATGTTTTCCGATAGAGCCAAAAATATTTTACCGTCACACTCAAAAATATCATGCCACGCAGACCGTTCGATTTCACATGCATTTACGGAACAGCCTGTTCTACGCTGACAGTACAGCAACAATCCGGACATCAAATATTTCAGTATGCATTTTACATTTTTTTACTATATAGTGTCTAATTTTTCTATTAAAACATTATTTTAACAACATATATACACCTGTTAATTATATTAAATTGAATATACAGATAACACACATTTTGAGATGTTTTATCTGTTATCTTTTTATAAATATGATATTTTTTCCATATTATGAAAATATTTTCGTCAAAGTGTGATATATTCACTCCCGCTTGGCTGCAAACAATAAATCTTATAAACAAACCATAGTGAAAATCTTGTTTAAGCACTGGATATTAAAGGTCATAATAATGAAGAAATTTATCTTAAATCTGGCTGTAGGAATTTCAGTTCTCGGGCTGTCTCAGACTGTTCAGGCAGAAGAAACACAGAATATCGCCGACACAGGATCAGACGAAAACCGTCTGGTTATCTGGATTAACGGCGACAAGGCTTACAACGGCATCAGCAAGGTTGGCGAAACCTTCGAAAAGGATACCGGCATCAAGGTAGTTGTTGCCCATCCTGATGACGTAGGCGTTCGTTTTATTCAGTATGCCTCTATGGGCAGCGGTCCAGACATTTACGTCTGGGCTCATGACCAGTACGGCGAACTTGTAAGCAAGGGACTTATCGAGGAAATAACTCCTTCAAAGGAAGAATACAGCAGATTCTATGACAAAGCCTGGGAAGGCATGCTGGTAAACGGCAAGTTCTACGGTTACCCAGTGTCTCTCGAATCCACTGCTTTAGTGTGCAATAAAAAACTGGCCCCGAAGGCTCCAAAGACCTTTGAAGAAATCATCGCTCTCGACGATAACCTGAAAAAGCAGGACAAGAGAGCCATCCTCTGGGATTACAGAACTCCTTACTTCTCATATCCGCTCTTCTCCGCAAACGGCGGTTATGCCTTCAGGAAGGATACCAGAGGTGTCTACAATACCAAGGTTACCGGTGTTAACAATCAGGGTACCCAGATCGGTTTAAGATATCTGGTTGAACTCATCATTTATGATCACATGATGAAGGGCGCAACCTACGACATCATGACAAAGAAGTTTGCCGAAGGCGAAGTAGCCTGCATCATCGACGGTGCATGGGGATGGGCAAACTACAAGAACATCAATTTCTCCGTAAATCCTATTCCGGCTCTCCTCGGCAAACATGGTAAGCCTCTTGTCGGCGTACTCGGCATGACCCTGAACGTGAATTCACAGAAGAAGGATCTTGCCAAGAAGTTCATTCTCGACTACCTGTTAACCGACAAGGGATATAAGGAAATGAACAATGACCGCCCTATCGGTGTTGCTGCTCTCAAGTCTTTTGAAAAGAAGCAGGAAGCAGATCCCAAGATTGCGGTGCTGATGCGCATTGCGGCAAACGGTGACCTTATGCCTAACGTATATGAAATGTCACGTTACTGGGGAGCCCTGCATTTTGCCATCATCAATGCCACCACCGGCAGAGCTTCAGTTCAGGATGCCCTGAAGGATGCTGAAGCAAAGATTATCCGCTAACGTTTAACGTTTCCGCATAACTTAAATGAAAGGAAGGTCATGATTTGAAATCATGACCTTCCTTATTTATTGTGTCAGCGACTGAAAATCGAATGAAGGGAGCAGCAGATGTCTCCTTCCAAACGTCTTCTACTTGCCTTTACCGGTCTTCCAGTAGGCCTGAGAACGATTGAACTTGTGAATCACCTGATTGCTGCTTCCGCGGAAAGCCAGTGAAGGATCCTTGAGTTCAAGAACAAACTTGCCGTCGATCAGTACGTCGATGAGTTCCACCACCTCCATCTGTTCCGGAGTAAGTTCACTGTACACGTAACCGGTCCACAGCCAGATGTCCTTATCAGGAGAACATTCGGCGCGTACGCGTTCACACAGAGCCTTTACGGCAGGAAGATTTGCCGGAAGCAGCGGATCACCGCCTGACAGACTGAGACCTCTTCTTTTAACTCTGGTGTCATTCAGATCCGCAATGATTGTATCGCTGAGATCCTGGGTAAACGGGAACCCTGCATTTACATTCCAAGTAGACTGGTTGTAGCAGCCCTTGCAGTGATGTTCGCAGCCGGCAACAAATAAAGTACATCTGGTTCCCCTGCCGTTCAAAACATCTATTGGTATATATTTACAGTAGTTCATTTGTCTTATGTTCCAATCTAAAGTACACAAATAATGATTAAAAATTCCGAAGTTCAAAGCTTCATGTATTTAAAAATATCGATAGTTTACTCTCGGTACTCTGCCTATTCAAGCTGTCATACTTTTTTACTGAAAATATTTTAAGGCCTCAGCAGTTCAGCCAAAAATCAGTTGAAAAAATCTAAACCTAGAACTAGCGTAGGTAATCTGAACATTTCAGATGATGTTTCCGTGATTTTTCATTACCGGGTATTCGGCCTGAAAACCATGTTATTCCAGCTCTCTTAAGCGTTTGTCGCATTCCTTTATTCTGTCGCGGAGCACCATGGCCTCCTCAAATTTCAGGGCTTTGGCAGCCTCGCGCATGCTGACCTGCATTTCATCCATAAGCTTAACCAGCGCGGCCGCATCGTTTATTGACGAAACGTCAAACTGCTCACTGGCGCCGTTAAGAAGCTGAGCCCCCGCCATGTTGTCCCTGGCCTCATCACCGAGCATCATGATGTCGACAATCTTCTTGCTGATGGCCTTTGGTTCAATGCCGTGTTCTCTGTTGTAGTCCTCCTGCTTCTGACGTCGGCGCCTGGTTTCACTGATGGCGGCCTTCATGGAATCACTTACGTGATCGGCATAGAGGATGGCCTTGCCGTGCAGATTTCTGGCGGCACGCCCGATGGTCTGAATCAGAGAACGGGTTGAACGCAGGAAGCCCTCCTTGTCGGCATCAAGAATGGCCACCAGAGAAACTTCAGGCATGTCCAGACCTTCCCTCAAAAGATTGATACCCACCAGGGCGTCAAACTTGCCGAGACGCAGGTCTCTGATGATTTCCACGCGTTCCACGGTATCAATGTCCGAATGCAGATATCTCACTCTTATTCCGTGTTCATCCAGATAGTCCGTAAGATCCTCGGCCATTTTCTTGGTAAGAGTGGTTACCAGCACACGCTCGTTTTTCTGAGCCCTTGTTCTGATTTCACTCATGACGTCTTCAACCTGGAAGGCTACAGGTCTCACCTCAAGACACGGATCCAGAAGCCCCGTAGGTCTTACAATCTGTTCCACGACCTCCCCGCCGCTTTCCTCGATTTCATAGCTGTTCGGAGTTGCGGACACGTAGATGGTCTGAGGCTGCATTTTATGAAACTCATTGAATTTGAGCGGTCTGTTGTCAAGAGCCGAAGGCAGACGGAAGCCGAAGTTCACCAGAGTTTCCTTTCGTGAACGGTCCCCCTTGTACATGGCTCCTATCTGAGGCACGGTTACATGCGACTCATCGATAATGAGCAGTCCGTCCTTCGGCAGGTAATCGAAAAGACACGGAGGAGCTTCACCCGGTGCCCTGCCGGACAGATATCTTGAATAGTTTTCAATACCGGAACAGTAACCGAGTTCATTCATCATTTCGATATCGCAGGTGGTTCTTTCGGTAAGACGCTGATCTTCCACCAGCTTTCTATCGGCAAGAAGCTCCTGCTTTCTTATCTGCAGATCATCCTTTATCTGACTGATGGCATTCTGCAGAACAGATTTCGGGGTAACGTAATGGGTTTTCGGATATATGGTGATTCTCTGAACCTTTCTTATCTGTCTTCCGGTAAGAGGCTCGAAAATGCTCAGCGCTTCGATTTCATCGTCAAAAAGCTCTATACGCACCGCAAAATCATCGGATTCCGCAGGGAACACGTCGATAACGTCCCCTCTCACTCTGAAGGTTGCGCGCGAAAAGTCTATTTCATTACGGGAATACTGCAGTTCGGCAAGTCTTCTCACTATCTTTGTCTGAGAGATTTCCTCACCGACGGAAAGGTGAAGCATCATCTTGAGATAACTGTCAGGAGAACCCAGACCGTAAATGGCGCTCACGGAGGCCACGATAATCACGTCCCTTCTTTCAAGCAGAGCCTTGGTGGCGCTGAGGCGCATCTGTTCTATGTGATCGTTTACCTTGGCATCCTTCTCTATATATGTATCGGAACTCGGAATATACGCTTCCGGCTGATAATAGTCGTAATACGATACGAAGTACTCCACGGCATTGTTGGGAAAGAACTCCCTCATTTCCCCGTAGAGCTGGGCTGCCAGTGTCTTGTTATGGGCCATAATCATGGTCGGACGGTTCAGCCTTGCTATCACGTTGGCCATGGTGAAGGTTTTACCGGAACCGGTAACACCTAAAAGAGTCTGAGCCTTTTTTCCCTCTTCCACTCCGGCAACCAGCTTTTCAATTGCCTCAGGCTGATCCCCTGAAGGCTGGTATTCGGATTTAAGTTCAAACACTTTTGATTTTTCAGATTCATCATATAAGGACATATACAGAATTCCAGTACGGCTTTAATCACTGAAAACATTCTAACACCTTGACGGTGTTTATTCATCTTAATAACGCTTAAGTCTCTTCTCCCATAAAAAATAACCATCCGAAAGATTTTTCTGAAAAAGCAGGAAAGCCCGAAGACACAGCAATCCTTCTGCACTGAAAAACACGTCTTTCACGTGGAAAACTTTCTTTCCGTACGTATTTTAAGCAAAACATCCGTTTTTGCTTAAAATACACGCAAACAAACATATTTTTGAACTTTTTTAAAAAATATTGTTGACATAACCTGGCAAAACCCATATCATGCACAGCGTTGGCAGTGCTTAACGGACTAACGAAAAGCAAAGCTGACAAAAATAAAGTTCCTCCTTAGTTCAGTCGGTAGAACGGCGGACTGTTAATCCGTATGTCGCTGGTTCAAGTCCAGCAGGAGGAGCCAGACAATTTACTTACATCTTTTTTAATGAAGTTCCTCCTTAGTTCAGTCGGTAGAACGGCGGACTGTTAATCCGTATGTCGCTGGTTCAAGTCCAGCAGGAGGAGCCATTAAATCCTTTCTTACCCCACCTCTCCTAATCACAATAATCTTTTATACAGTTCCTTATATCCTTACAG
>JAEEGK010032751.1_pt1 | contig 10150 bp, 7 predicted proteins | sample 8958771 | NCBI WGS metagenome assembly JAEEGK01 (sample SAMN16246547, study PRJNA631951) | gut metagenome | biome: gut microbiome; feature: rumen; material: SC-attached | host: Bos | place: Iran: Karaj | collected 2018-10 | reverse complement strand
AATGCCGACAAAGCTTTGGAATTTGGTCTGGTCGACAACCTCTACTACAAAGACCAAGTGCTGGAAGAGCTGAAAGGCCTCACGGGCAGCAACAAGAACATCAACGCCATCGGCAACACCAAATACGCCAAGTCTTATAAAGACAAGGACGTGAGCAAGAACGAAGTGGCCATCATTTACGCCTCTGGCCAAATCTTTGACGGCAAGGGCAATGAAGAACAGGGCATCTACTCCGAGAACCTTTCAAAGACCATTCGCAAGGCACGCGAGGATGAGAACGTGAAAGCTGTCGTGCTGCGTGTCAACTCACCTGGTGGTAGCGCTGTGGCTTCGGCCATTATCGGTCGCGAGCTCGATCTGACCAAAGAAGTGAAGCCCGTCATCGTCTCGATGGGTAATTATGCTGCATCTGGTGGCTATTGGATCTCGGCCAAGGCCGACTACATCTTTGCCGACCCCACCACCCTCACGGGTTCCATCGGCGTATTCGGCACCGTTCCCAACCTTCAAGGCTTCCTCAACGACAAGGTTGGTCTGACATTTGATGCAGCCAAGACCAACAAGAATGCCGACTTCGGCACCCTCTCCCAGCCGCTCACCGAGTTCCAATATGGCAAACTTCAGGAAATGGTTGTGAAGACTTACAACGACTTCACTGGCCGTGTGGCTGAAGGCCGTGGCTTGACCCAATCCTACGTCGACAGCATCGGTCAAGGCCGCGTGTGGGCTGGCGCCGACGCCATTGAGATTGGCCTGGTCGACAAACTCGGAGACATGGAAGACGCCATCGCCTACGCCGTTGAAAAAGCCAATCTTGGCAACGACTACAAAGTGACCGAATGGCCCAAGCAGAAAGACTTCTTCACTCGCATGATGGAGTCGATGAACGAAAGCGACAAACTCGATGCCGCCATGAAGCAGAAAATGGGGGTCTACTACGACTACCTGCAAGGCTTGGACAACCTGCAAAAGAACACTGGCATCCAAGCTCGCTTGCCATTCGACATGATCATTGAATAATCATTGTTCTTGGGATGTACGCACTGTTTAAGAAAGAAATCAGCAACTTCCTCAGCTCGCTGATTGGCATCATGGTGATTGTGGTGTTTCTGCTCATCACCGGCCTGTTCCTTTGGGTATTCCAAAGCGACTTCAACGTGCTGAACTTCGGCTATGCCAACCTCGACAGCCTCTTTATCCTCGCCCCTTGGGTGTTCCTCTTCCTCGTGCCTGCCGTCACGATGCGCAGCTTTGCCGAGGAAAACCGTACAGGCACCATCGAGATGCTGGCCACCAAGCCCCTGTCGGACTGGCAAATCATCTGGGCCAAGTTCTTGGCTGGAGTGGCCTTGGTGCTGCTTGCCCTGATTCCGACCTTCATCTATTATTACTCGGTCTACCGCCTAGGGCTGCCCAAGGGCAACCTCGACAGCGGTGGCATCTGGGGCTCTTACATCGGACTTTTCTTACTCAGTGCCAGCTTTGTCAGCATTGGCATCTTTTGCAGTTCGCTGACCAACAACCAGATTTTGGCCTTCATCATCTCGGTCTTCCTCTGCGGATTCCTCCTGATCGGCTTCGAGTTCATATACTCGCTCTCGTTGTTTGGCCATGTCGACCTGTTCATCCAGCAATTGGGCATGAATGCCCACTATGGTTCCTTGAGCCGTGGCGTCATCGACACGCGCGACGTGTTGTATTTCTTCAGTGTGATTGCGATTTTCTTAAGTGCGACAAAACTCGTTTTGTCGAGCCGTAAATGGTAAGGAGGTGAAGCTATGGAAAACAAACGCAAGAATCTGAAGAAAAACCAAATCGTTGCCTTCCTTGTCACAATAGCCATTGTGTTGTTGCTCAACGTGATTGGTTCCTACATATTCACCCGCTTTGACCTGACAAGCGAAAAACGCTACACCCTGTCGCCCACCACGAAGGAGATACTTAAGAACCTTGAAGACTATGTGTACTTCAGGGTGTATCTCGAAGGAAACGATTTGCCTGCGGAATACAAAAAGATGCGCCGTGAGACCAAGGAAATGCTCGATGAGTTCCGTGCCTACTCCAAGTTCATCGACTACGAGTTCATCAATCCAGGAGAAGGCGACAACGACGCCGAAATCAAAGACAAATACACCCAATTGTATCAGTCAGGGTTGGATTATACCAAGTGGCAATCCATAGGCAACGACGGATCTGCCAAACAGCTAATCATCTGGCCTGGTGCTTTGGTGAGCTATCGTAACAACACCGAAATTGCCGTTAACCTGTTGCACGAAACACAAAATGGACAACCCGATGAATATGCAGTCAATGCATCGATAGAGAACCTCGAGTTCTATCTCATCGATGCCGTCAAAAAGGTTACGCGTCTGGAAAGACCGAAAATTGGTTTCATCGAAGGCCATGGCGAATTGAGTGACGATGAGCTTGGCAGCATTGCCCAAACATTAGCGAAAAACTATGATGTGAAGCGGCAGGCCATTGAGGGCAGGATTGACGCCCTGATGCACCGCACGCAAGACACGACAAGAGACGTGAAAGTCTTCCCTTCCTACGATGCCATTGTCATCGCCAAGCCCACAAAACCCTTCGATGAAAAGGACAAGTTTCTTATCGACCAGTACATCATGCATGGCGGCAAAGTGCTATGGCTGGTAGAGCCTGTGTATGCCACTATGGACAGTCTACAGAACCAAGAGTCAACTATCGGTATGGAGCAAGACCTCAACCTCGATGACATGCTCTTCAGATACGGTGTGCGCCTCAACCGTGACCTGCTGCTGGGTTGGAACTGCGCCCAAATTGCCGTCCGCACAGGTGGTATGGTGGGCAACCAGCCACAATACACGCGATTCAAGTGGTACTACTTCCCCTTGCTACAAGCCGCTTCCGACCATCCCATGGTGCGCAACATGAATGGCATCAAAGCCGACTTCATCAGTTCGATAGATGCCACCTCCTCTGCCAATGGCATTGAGCAGATTCCTTTGCTCAAAACCACAGGCTATACTAAAGTGTCTGGTGCTCCGGTATTCATCTCCTTGGCTATGTTGCGCCAAGAGCCCGACCAACGCTTGTTCAATATCAAAGATGGAAAGAATGTAGCGTATCTGTTGAAAGGCAGTTTCACCTCGCTGTATGCCAACCGCATCCCTCAGGAAATCGTTGATGACCAAGCCACTGACTTCTTGGAAGAAAGCGAGCCTACTGCCATGATTGTGGTGGCCGATGGCGACCTCATCCGCAACCAGTTCGACATTGACCGCAACCCGTTGCCTTTGGGCTATGACAAATATACTGGGGTCACCTACACCAACAAGGAATTCCTCGAGAATGCCATCAGTTATTTGGTTGATGGCGAAAACATGATAGATATTCGGTCACGCAAATTGACCATCCGCCTTTTGGATGCAAAGAAAGTGAGCAACGAAAGGGTAAAATGGCAGGTCATCAACACCGTGATTCCAATAGCGCTCATCATCCTATTTGGTTTTGTCTTGGCTTTCATCAGAAAGAAAAAGTACAGTAAAACAGAACATCATGAAGAAAAATAACCGCATTACCATTATTATTGCCGCCATTTTGGTTGTCATCGCCGGCGTCTTGATTTGGAACAACCGATACCTCTCCACGCTTCAAGGCGAGTCATCGGACTTCCAGGTGTGGGACACGGCCTCTGTCACGAAAGTGTATCTGGCTGACCGTAAGGAAAGAGAGTCGCTACTCGAGCGTCAAGAACAAGGCTGGACGCTCAACGGCACCTACACGGCACATCCCAAGCAAGTGCAATATCTCTTGACAACCTTATACAAGATTCGAGTCAAGATGCCCGTTTCGGTAGCCAGTCATGACAACATCGTGAAGCAATTGGCTTCGCAGAGTACCAAGGTAGAGGTCTACCAGATGGTGCCTCGCATCAACCTTTTCGACAAGATCAAGCTGTTCTATCACGAGAAACGCACGAAAGTGTTCTATGTGGGTGATGCCACCATGGACAGCAGCGGTACTTTCATGTTGAAGGAAGGCGCCGACAAAGCTTATATTGTCTACATTCCCAGTTTTCGCGGCTTCATCACCACGCGTTTCACCGCCAACCCCGATGACTGGCGCGACCATACCATCTTCCATGAGAATATGGCTGACATTCAGTCGGTTGAGATCGACTTCAACGAAGACCCAGAAGGCAGTTTCCGTATCGACAACATCGGAAAACACCAATACAAACTCACACGTCTGTGCGACAACCTGGACTTGCCTTACGACACGCTGAAGGTCATCAACCTCATGTCATCGTTCAGCGACCTTCGCTTTGAAGCCTTGTTCACCAACACATTGCCGCAAGAACGCATCGATTCCATCACGAGCTCACCCTTCTTGCATTACATTGTTGTGACAGACAAAGACGGCAACAAGCAGGATATGAGGACCTTCAAGAAACTGGTGCTGAATGGTGTGACTGATTTAAGCGGTGAGATTGGCGACGTGGACCGCGACCGCATGTATGCCCTTGTCAACGAAGGCCAGGACTTCGTGCTCATACAAAACTACGTTTTCGACAAGGTGCTGCACGATGTACGTTATTATGAGGCAGGCCACCCCATCCAGTTTGAAATGGGTACCATAGAAGTTTTTGAGTAAAAACCCATGTCTTCAGTGGTAGCCAATGTACTTAAATCCCCAAGGCATGGAAAGCAAATCGGTTTTTGTACGACTTGACATGTCGACATTTTGTCTGATTTCATGACAAGATGAAAGTATTCCTAAACCACCATGAATATTCGTATTGTCATACTCTATGCCAGAAGTGGCCGAACTTAACTGTAAATAATCATCCAATTCTTTGCCATAAGCAAATATTGATACAACGAAACTGTCATAGAAGCGTTCGACATTAAAGTTGTCGTTTCCAATGGCTTTCGACAATACATTGAATAAAGTTAATTCATGGTAAGGGAAATACAGTTTTCTGTCTTCAATCTCCAAATCATAAGTGCTACTAGGCCCCATTGACCAGTTGACATTTTTGTAAACCGTGTCCTGGCCAGGCCTTAATTCCTTGTAGTTGAATTGCATTGTGACTTTGTATAAAGCTTCATTGTCATCAGGAGTAAAATATAGTTTTCGCAATCCACCATTTTCGGCCCTGAAAAACACCATCGGGGTGTTAATTTGAAAGTTCGTACCACCTATGAGATTTATGCTAGAGGAGATAGTGTCGTTTTTCTTGGAAATCAACAAGTTATATTTATATTTAACATACGCATTATTGACTTTGAAATGCTCTGTTGTGTAATACACTTTTTGGTCGGGTGCATAAAATAGCCCCTCTTTCTTATTATGGATAGTCATAGTGTCCAGTATGATTTCGCGTCCTGTAGGAGAATAGTTTTCACCCGAGGTTTTTTTATATTCAATAAAACGAGCATCCAACTTGCCAGGATAATTTGACGAATCGGCAATCAAGGCAATCTGATGAGCATCAAACGAGTCTTCATTGCTTCCCGAAAAAGCCCTTATAATCTTTATAACATTAGTGTCGTTTGCCACATCCATTACACCATATACAATAGTGGTGTCTTTCAAATCAACGTACAAGTCAACATCAGTGCTACAAGCGCCAAAAGCAAAGATAAAACAAAATAAAATAAGAATGAAATGCATATTTTTCATGTTGAACCGATTTTTATATGCCGCAAAAATAGTGTTTTTTCCTATTCGTGCAAATTAATATGCAATTATTTGTGTTTTATCCACAAAACTTGAAAAACAGGAGGCGGAATAAGAAACACTAACCTTATTGGACGGTCCTTGAAGCCATAGATCCCATGCCAATGCACCATCCAACGTAGGGATGACATGACTTCAAGTGCCTGTAAATTTATTTCTTTTTCAGCAATCCCACCATCTTAAAACTCACATCCGTAAAGATAAGCGGTGCATAGCCGTTGCGCTCGATTTGGCGCATAGCCTCTTCAAGAAGTTCGACAATTTGTGCCAGATTGGCAGGATTGACGAACGGTGCAAACTTCGAGTTAAAAGTCTTCTCATCATTGGGAAGCATCACAATTTCCGCAAGATTGTTATTGAACAACAACGAATTGCGAATGATGCGCAAGCCGTATTCCAATAGTTCTTTTTGTTTCTCGCGTCCCAACGTTTTGATGTTATTGGAGAAATCAATCAGTTCGGAATAAGCGGCACGGAAGCAAAGCCGCATCCACTGCTGGAAGGTAGTGAAGAAAAACTTGTGCTCTTCCGAATCCTGCACCGAATGGCAGGCGGTGATCCAGTTGCCTTCCGAAATCATGGCCGCATCGTGAGCTTGGTTGGGCTGGCACGACAGACATTCCACAAGGGCTTTTTCCAAAGCGTTGGTTTCTATGGCAGGTATCTTCACCAAAACCGTGCGCGACTTGATGGTGGCCAATAATTCTTCTACGTCTTCTGCAATGAGCAGGAAAACTGTTTTCTCAGGCGGTTCCTCGAGGAGTTTCAGCAGTTTGTTGGCCGTGTCGACACGCATCTTCTCCGCCATCCAGATGATGGCAATCTTGTATTCGCCCTCGTATGACTTCATGCTCAGCTTACGCAGCAGAGAGGCCGCGTCGCGCACCGACATATAGCCCTGTTTGTTCTCCACATCGAGGAAAGTGTACCAACTTGAGGTATCGACATAACCTTTGTTTTCAATGACATACTCGCGCCATTCCTCCATAAAGAGGTCGGATTCAGGATTGCTTTTGATCTTTTTTGTTGTGGCTGTAGGCACAACAAAATGCAGGTCGGGATGGACCAATTTCTGCATCTTCTGGCATGTGGGGCAAACACCGCAGCTGTCGGTCTCGGTACGGTTCGGACAGAGGATATATTGGGCGTAGGCCAAGGCCAAAGGCAACTTGCCGCTTCCGGCAGGTCCCAAAAAGAGTTGCGCATGAGAGACATGGTTTTCCCTCACACTCTGGATAAGCCTTTGTTTGACGGCGGATTGGCCGATGACGTCTTTGAATTGCATCTGTTTATTATTACGGGACAAAAGTACTAAATTATAGCAAAGGATGTTCCGATTCCATTTGTTTTTGCTTTGAGGTCAGTCTATAGCTCAAAATGGCGCAATACAATGAAATGGTTAGCAGCGGAATATGCATAATACCTACATAAACCGTATGAGGATTGAGAAAGTTGAACATATTGTAGATTCCCATTATGGTGCCAATGATGGCTGTAATCCTATAGGTTACTATGTTAATCTTAGGAATGTTTAAGGTCAGTATGGTTAGAAATGCTGGTGTTGTCAAGCAAAAAGCAGTGACAGAGTTCTTATAGAAAAAATGCAGCGGGTTCCAATCGAATTTTCCTTGGTTGGTGAAGGGGCAGAGATAGGCAAACAACGCAAAGATAATCATCCAAGCATACTTCCATCGTAAGTTGCTGAAATCAAAAGTGTTTTGGGGGTTCAATGTCTCTCGGATCCAAACATAGGCCACCAAAAGGAACATTACCAAATTGACGGTGACCACACTGAATCCGTAGCGTTCCGTGACGGCAATGTTTTGGATGAAAGCGAAGGCAAAATAGGAAAAGGCGACATACCCGTTGAACAACGTCCTGACTTTGTTCTTGAATACAAAAAGTAGAACGAACATCAAAAGCGACAAGGATTGGAAAAGGATGTTGAGCTCACCCAAATGTCCTTGTGGCGCATGAGAAAGTGTAGTATAGACCATCTGTTGGATGTTCTTCGGGTCGAAATTTCGGCTGACGATAGGCAGCAAAACAGATTGCGCCGTCAGCAAAATGACAAAAAACCACCATTTGGTTGAGGCTTTTTCAAGTTTTTCCATTTGAGTTAGGTTTTGAAGGCGCAAAACTACAAAAATCCGTGTTTCGTCTCAACTTCACCTACAAAACGATTGTCATGATTCAGCAAGCGTTGGGGGAGAAGATTGTGGAGGTGGTGAAGTGAATGTATAAATAAGAAATACAATGTATTATCGGATTACAAATCCTTTTATTCAGAAACCAGCGGATTGCAAATCCGCTGGAACTGGGGTTTCTATGACGCCATCCCTATAGAAGTCTCCCAAACGCATCATACTATAAGAATGACCACGTAGAATAGGTTTTTTTCAATTGTTTATTTCGTATCTATCAAGAAGCAATGATATATTATCATCATATTTATGCTTTTCATAATGCCGCCTTGCTTGTTGATAAAATGAATTTAGTACGTTGTTTTTGTCCATTTTTGCTTTCAATAGTTTATCTCTTTCTCTTTTCGTATTTGCTGCTATTGGCAAATCTCCATAATAGGATAAAAATTTTACAGGAATCACATTGTTTACAAGCTGTTCCACCATTTGACATTCTTTGCTCTCACAGGAAGTAAGATAAACACAAGTTATGGCATCCCCGATGTTTAGGTAGTCAAGTGAATTGTTCAACACTCTAAACTCGTTTTCTTCTTTCCATCCTATTTGCTTGCTGAAAAATAATTTTTTTGCATTTTTTGAAATAAAACATTTGACATCTCTTATTGTCTTAATATCAGCAGGAAATTCCGTTATCCGATTTGGGAACTTTGTATATCTGACTATTCCTTTAAATGTTCCATTTGGAAAAGTGAGTTTATCAAAATCAAATTCAAGACATACTCCGTGCGACTTGTCCCCGTAATATCCCCACATCATGGTGTTCATGTAACCTTGCAAATACGAATCATTATCCATAGTGAAACTGATTTGCTTATAAGATGATAAAATATCTTGATAAGCACACATTAAAGAAAGTTGATTAAAAGAAACTCTAACCTCTTTTAGTGATTCTTGAATATCATTTACATTTGACACTTTTCCAAATTTCAATTCTTTTAGTGACCAAATCCTTACAAATGTTTCAAAAGATGTAAAATGATATAGTTTTTTATAGCGTTGTTTACCTGTTAATTTATGTCCAGGATAGGAGTTCATTACCCCGTTGTTGAGATTGATAAAAGTTGTTTTTGTCATTTAACAGTCAATATTATATCAATTGCAAAGTTACTGTTTTTTTAGAATCGATGATTTAATTCTTCATAAATCATATTTTTATATCTTTGCAAAGTATATATGACACATTTCAAATGTGGATTAAATGTTCAACAGGCTTAATATAAATAAGTTATGCACAAAGTAATAAAAATAGTGACCATTGTTTTACTAACACTACTTGTTAATTGTTTAGAAAGTTGTAAGAAAACTCCGAATACGATCACCAAACCCGAAGTAGAGACTTCTCAGGTTGCATACATTACTGACAACAGTGCATTATGTGTCGGATTTGTCAAGTCTGATGGTGGTAGCAAAGTCGTGGAACGAGGCGTTTGTTGGAGCGTTGAACATAATCCTATAGCATCAGATAATCATGTTATTGGAGGAGAAGGTTTAGGGGAGTTTTCTTGTAATATAACTCATCTTGAATCTAATACAACATATTATTTACGGGCTTATGCAAGAAATAGCGTAGGTGAAAGTTATGGCAATGAGATTGCGTTCTCTACTCTAAATAGTAATAGCAATATCACATTACCAATTATTAATTTGCAAGCAGTTGAATACATAACTGATAGTTCAGCGATTTGTTCCGCAGAAATAATAGATAATGGTGGAGCTGAGATTATTGATTGTGGTATATGTTGGAGTGAAAACCATAATCCTTTGATTATTGATAACCATGAAAGTGATAGTTCTGTTGAATTTGGGCCCTTTACTTGTGCTATAAAGAATCTGAATTCTGGAACCACTTATTATGTTCGAGCTTATGCTTCTAATAATCAGGGTATCAGTTATAGTAATGAGATTTGTTTTACTACTACCCCTAACCATATTCCAGTTCCAATTGGGGCAATTAATGGATTGTTCTCTGTTAGTGATGATTTGCAAGTGTTTTTTTCTAAAGGGAATTTGCAGTATCAAGCATCTTCAAACACATGGCGTTTTGCTGATAATCAATGGGATTATGTTGGTAGCACTGTTGTTGAAACAGGAGAAACAGGAGGAACTGTAATCGGAAGCAGTAATCATCTTGTTTCTTCAACTTACAGTGGCTGGATTGATATGTTTTATTGGGGAACTAGCGGTAGAGATGATTATTCGCCTAGAGCAAACTGTTATCA
>JAEEGK010032750.1_pt1 | contig 10150 bp, 1 predicted proteins | sample 8958771 | NCBI WGS metagenome assembly JAEEGK01 (sample SAMN16246547, study PRJNA631951) | gut metagenome | biome: gut microbiome; feature: rumen; material: SC-attached | host: Bos | place: Iran: Karaj | collected 2018-10 | reverse complement strand
AATAATAATAATAAAAATAATAATGATAATAATAATAATAATAATAATATAATATTAGATGATAATAATGATAATATTAACAATAAAGAAAATACTACTGAAAATATTAAAGAATTAGAAAACATTAGCAATAATATCAATGAAGAAGAAAATAATTTTAATTCTTCAGGCGAACTTTTTCCTGTTGATTATCATTCAACAAAAAATTTAGAATTAAATGAAGAAAATAATAATAATAATATTGATAATAATGATAATAATAATGATAATAATAATGATGATAATAATGATAATGATAATGATAATAATAATGATAATAATAATGATGATAATAATAATAAAATAAATGAAAAAGAAAACAATCAAAAAAATACATCAGATGACAATATTAAAAATTCATCAAAAAATAATTCTAATAATATAATTATAATATCTTCTAAACAAAGTGACACTAAATTAAAAAATGTTAATAATAATGATCTTAAAAAATATATACCTACTTTATCTGATAGTAGTAATGAAAATAATGAAAATGATGATAATAAAAATGAAAATGAAAATGAAGATTTTGATGATAATAATAAAATTAATTTAATGAATTCATTTGAAAAAAAAAATAATTTAAAACATGTTGATAAAGAATTGTTTAAAAACAATTCAAATGAAAATATTTCAAATGATAATAATAATAATAATAATAATAATGAAGAAGAAAATAAAAGTTTTAATAAATCAGAAAAAAATAATAATTTCGATTCAAATAATAATAATGATAATGAAAATATTTTATTAAATAAATCAAATTCAAAAAGCATAAAAAGTTTAAATAGCACAGATGAAGATAAAATTAATAATATGTATTATCATTTTAAAACAGAAGATAATAATAATAATAAAAATAAAAATGATAATAACAATTATGAACTTTATACTTACGATAATAATAGAACAGAAGATTATAATAATATGTTACGAAAAAAAAAAGAAAAAAAAAACGAAATTGCAATGAACAACGGAGATGGTCAAGATGAAGAAGATATAATTAAAAATACTCAAAGATTTAATGAACAAAATTTATTTAAAAACATTCAACCTTCAAATGACGATAATAAAGAAAATAATAATGAAAATGATAAAAATAATAATAAATTTAATAATAATAATAATTATGATAAAGATAATATTATTACAAATATTCCTGTCACTGAATTTGATTCAGAGAAAAAAAATAATAAAGATGATTTAATAGATTTAAATAATATAAATAATGAAAGTAGTATGAATAATACTATTTATAATAATAAAGATGAAGATTATTATGGAAATGAAGAAAATAAATTAAATAAAAATGAAAAATTATTTGAAAATGAAGAAAATATTAATAATATTCAAACAATTCCTGAAAATAAAGTATTAGAAGAAATAAATAAAGAAAATAATAATATTAATAATAATGATAATAATAATATTTTAATTCATGAAAAAATTGATAAAAATAATAATAATGATAATAATAATGATAATATTAAAAATAATGAATATGATAATAATAATAATAATGATAATTATGATGATAAAAATAAAAATGATGATGATAATAATAATAATAATGAAATTTTAAATATTAATAGTAAAAAAAATAATGATGAAATTAAAGAAAATGATGAAAAATTAAAAAATGATAATAAATCAAATCTTGAAAATAATGAAGAAAATAAAAAAATTGAAATTACTGAAAATATAAAAAGTAAAGATGACAATAATATTGAAAATATTAATAATAATATAGAAGACAACAAAGAAAATAATCAATTTATAAATAACACAGATGATAAAAATGATAATAAAGATGATAATATTGAAAATAAAGAAGATAATATGTTAAATAAAGAAGATAATAATAATAATAAAGAAGATAATATTGAACATAAAGATGAAAATTCTAAAAATAAAGAAGATAATAATGATATAAAAAAAGATAATAATAATAAAGAAAATATTAATGATAATAAAGATGATAATATTGAAAAAACAGAAGATAAAAATGATAATAAGGATAATAATGAAATAAAAGAAGATAATAATAATAAAGAAGATATAAATAATAATAAAGAAGATAACATTGAAATAAAAGAGGATAATATTGAAAATAAAAAAGATAAAAATGATAATAATGATGATAATATTGTGAATAAAGAAGATAAAATTGAAATAAAAGAGGAAAATATTGAAAATAAAGAAGAAGATTTAAATGATAATAAAGAAAATTTAAATGATAATAAAGATGATAATAATGAAATAAAAGAAGATTTAAATGATAATAAAGAAGATTTAAATAATAATAAAGAAGATTTAAATGATAATAAAAATGATAATATTCAAAATAAAGAAGAAAACATTGAAATAAAAGAAGATAATAATAATAAAGAAGATAATATAGAAAATAAAGAAGAAAATATCAAAAATAAAAAAGAAAGCATTGAAATAAAAGAAAATAACAATGAAATAAAAGAAGATACTAATAATAATAAAGAAGATATAAAAGAAAATGATAAAGAAAATAAAAATGATAACATTCAAATAAAAGAAGAAATAAAAGAAGATAATTCAAACCCAGAAAATAAAATAAAAAGAAGTAACAAGAAAATAGAATTAGATGGAAAAAATATCGAACCATTAAAAAATGAAGAAGAAGAAGAAGAAGATGAAAACATAGAAAAAGCATCATTAGAAGACATATTAGAAGAAGATAACGAAGAAGATAGTGATTCAAAACCTGGAGAAGGTGAAAAAGAAAAAAAGAAAAAACATAAAAAACATAAAAAGAAGAAAAAAAATAAAGAAAAAAATAAAAAAAAAGAAGAAGAAAAAAAACAAGAAAATGAAAAAAAAGAAGAAGAAGAAAAAAAAGAAGAAGAAAAAAAAGAAGAAGAAAAAAAAGAAAATGAAAAAGAAAATTCATTAAAAAAAGAAGAAAAATTAGAAGATAATAATAAAAAAGAAGAAATTCAATCAAACGAAGAAAACAAAAAAAAAGAAGAAATAAAAAAAAAAATCGAAGAAGATATAAGTGAAATAGATAAAAAAAGTGATATCGATGATTTAAGTGATATTAATAATACAAAAAATATGTTAGTAGATAAAAAAAAAGAAAATTCTTTATCATTAAATGAAAATAATAAAAGTTTAAGTAAAAGTAAAAATTTAGAAATTAATAATAGTAAAGAATCAGATAAAAAGAATAGTAAAAATAATAGTAAAAATAAAAGTTTAAATAAAAACAAAAGCATAAATGATAAAAAAAATAAAAGCAATTCAGATTTAAAATCAAAAAAATCAAATGAAAAATCAAATGATAAAAATGTAAAAGAAGATGAAAAAAAAAATATTAATGTAAATAATGATAAAAAAAATAAAAATGAGAGTAATAAAAACCTTAAAAAATTTACAAGTAAAAAAATTAATAATAAATTAGATAAAAGTTCTTCTATAAAAAGTATTGATAAGAAAAAAAATGAATTAGATAATAAAAATAAAACAAAAGATAATAATAATGATAAAAATTTATTGAAAAAAAAATCAAGTATTGTATCAAAAAAAGATGAAAAAAATAATAAAAAAGAAAATGATAAAAAAGTTAAAGAAAAAGATAATAAAAAAGATGTTAATAAAAAAAATAAAGAAGATAAAAAAGAAGATAAAAATAAAAATAAAGAAGATAAAAAAGAAGATAAAAATAAAAATAAAGAAGATAAAAATAAAAAAGAAGAGAAAAATGAAATTAATGAGAAAAAAGAAGATGATATTAAAAATGATAATTTAGATAAAAAAGATGAAGAAAATAAAAAAGAAGAAGAAATTAAAAAAGAAGACGAAAATAAAGAAATTAAAAATGAAGAAGAAAATAAAAAAGAAGACGAAAATAATGAAATTAAAAATGAAGAAGAAAATAAAAAAGAAGATGAAAATAAAAAAGAAGAAGAAATTAAAAAAGAAGAAGAAAATAAAAAAGAAGAAGAAATTAAAATTGAAGATGAAAACAAAAATGAAGAAGAAAATAAAAAAGAAGAAGAAAATAAAAAAGAAGAAATAATTATTAAAGAAAATAATAATGAAGTTCAAAATAAAAATGAAGAAGAAAAAATTTTAAATAATAATAATGAAGAAAATAAAAATATTCTATCAAATGAAGAAAATGAAATTAAAGAAAAAAAACCCAAGAAAAAAAAGAAAAAAAAGAAAGATAAATTAAATGATGAAACAGGCGAGAAAAAAAAGAAAAAGAAAAAAAACAAAGAAGAAACTGATAAAAAAAATGATGAAGAAAATAATCAAAATAATAATAATAATAACAATGAAAAAGAACTAAATATTAAACAAGAAAAAGAAGAAGAAAAAAAAGAAGAAAATGAAGATAATTTAAATGTTAAAAATATAAACAAAGAAGAACCAAAACAAGAAGAAAATGAAAATATTATTAATTTTGAAAATAATAATGAAAAAGAAGAAATAAATAACAACAAAGAAGAAGACAAAAAAGAAGAAGACAAAAAAGAAGAAGATAAAAAAGAAGATGACAAAAAAGAAGATGACAAAAAAGAAGAAGAAAAAAAAGAAGAAGATAAAAAAGAAGAAAATGAAGATTTTATAAAAGAAGATAATAATAATTATAATAATGATGATAATTTTGATGATAATTATAATAATAGTCAACTAAATCAAGAAGAAGAAGAATTAAAAAGCAACAATGAATATCTTCCATCTGATAATAATGATAATAATGATGATGATCAACTTAGATTTTCAGTAGATGAATCAATAGACAAATTAAAAAACAAAAAAAATAAAATGAGCAACAAAACAAGCAACAGTAACTTTGACTATAACAACAACAATGAAAATAACATAGAAGAAACTTCTCAAGATAATAATAATATTAAACCTAAAAAACATAAACATCATCATCATCATCACAAAAGCAAAAATACAAATAAATATTACACCGATTTTGAAAATGAAAATAATGAAAATGAAACAGAAGATAATAAAATTGAATATTATGGAGAAATATCACCCATAGTAAAGAAAAAAAAACATCATAGACATCACCATAAAAGAAAACATACTCATAAAAATACTGATAATGATTATAATGATGAATTTTATGGTGCTGAAGAACAAAATGAATCTTCAGAAAGTAATAATGAAGATGAAATGTTTGATGATAAAGAAAATATACCAAAATTAAATAAAAGAATAAATAATATCGATGAACAAAATTTATTAGAACAAGGTAAATTAAAAACCCCAAAATTTAATAATTTATATAATGATAATAAAATTAATAAAAGATTAAGCACAAATGAAAAATTAGAAACTGAAGCTGAAAGATGCACAAATTTCTTAACATTAATGAACAAAATTGATAAACGTCATAATTTCGAAGATTTAATAAGAAAATTAAATAATAATAATAATGATAATAATAATAATAATGATTTTAATAAAGAACTTACTTTTAAAGATAAAAACAATAATAATTTAGAAAATAATAATATTATTATTTCAAAAAATAGTAATAATAAATTTACAAATAGCAACAATAATAGTGGAATAATATATAACAATAATGAATATAATGAAAAAACACAAAGTGAAGATTCTTTAATAATTAATAATAATGAATATAATTTATATTCAAATGATACTAATATTGATTATTCTAAATATAAAAGTATTAATAAAAATAATAATAATAATAACTTTTCAACATATGGTAATCTTACATTATCAGCACGAAAAGCAAAATCTAAAGAGAAAAAAAATAAATATGTTCCTAGAAATTTGAGAAATGCTTATAATTTAATTAAACCTAAAAATATATTTAACAATAATAATGAAAATAATAATAAAGAATATATGAGAGAATTTTCAGTTGAAAGAAATGAATTTGAAGATTTTTAATATATTAATTATTTATAATAATATTTTTAATTTTTATATTGAATTTTATTATTAATTTTTATCATTTAAATTAAATAATTATTATATATAAATAAATAATATAAATTATTTATTTTTATTATAATATTTTTATTTAATATTTTATTAAATAAACATAATAAATGGAAAGAAAAAAAATAGATAAATATCAACTAAAAAATAATATACAAAAAGAAAATAATGATAAAAACAATTTAAATAAATCATTCATTAAAAATAATGAAAATTTAATTGAAAAATACACAACACCAAAAAAATCTCCAAAAAAATATAATAATTTAAATTTATTATTATCAAATAATAATTCTAATAAAAAAGAAAATAAAAATACTTTAAATAATTTTAATTTAACCACACCTAAAAAAAATTTGAGTCCTGTGAAAGAAATAGATGATAAAAATAATGATGTTATTACTATTAGTACTAATACAACTACACCAATAAAAAATAATAATAATAATGCGATTAATTTAAAAAATTATTTAAGATTTAATCATGATTATTATTTAACAAGTGCTGGAAAAAAGAAAAAAATAATTACTATGCCATATAAAACTCAATCTAAAATTATAACTAAAAGTTCTTCAACTATTAATATGATTAATAAAAATTTAGATAATAAATTTTCTAAAACTTTAATTAATAATAATAGTAATGAAAATATAAAAAATAATAATGAAAATCAAAATTTAAATAAAAGCTATGAAAAAAATAATAATGATATTGAAATAAATAATAATAGTAAAAGTAAAACTACAAATGAAAAAAGAAAATTAATTAATAGTTTATCATTATGTTATATGCTTAATACTTCTAAAGCAAAAGTTAAAAAAAATTTAGATTTTAAAAATATCTCATCAGAAAAAAATAATAATATAAATACAAAAAATAATATTAAATCATCAAGACAAAATTTTAATAAAAATAAATTATTACAATTAGAAACAATAGATTCTGAAAAATCAAGCCGATCTCAATCAAAAGATTCAAAAGTCAATATTAATAAAAATATTATACATTCCAATAATAATAACATTATTAATAATAAAATTAATAATAAAAAAATAATATTAGATAATTCTAATTTACATTTAAATCCATCTTTTGCAAAATTATCTCATAATAAATCATTTCAAAATTTTTTTAAACCTATTCAAAATATTCATAATAATAATTTATTAAATAATTTTTCAAATAAAAACTTAAATAACAGTAATTATATTAACAATAATTCTTTTATAACAATTGAAATAAATGTTCATGATCTTTTAATGGTAAATAATAAATTTATTCAAATTATGAAAACAATTGAAAGTTTTAATTTTTATTTTATATCAAGAAGCTGTTATGAATTTTGGAATTTTTATTTTAATTCTTCTTTAAAAGGAAATTTAAATAATTATTTTTATGATATTAATTCAAAAACAGAAATAACAAAATTTAACTCATTATATTTATTATCTCTAATATTAATATATGATTTATCATTTAATGAAAAAATATTTAATTCATCATATAAAATTATAAAGAAGATTTTAATGTTAATATATAATTCTTATATAATTATATGTAATTTCTTTTTAATTAAAACTCAAAATAATACTCAATCAATATTAATAAATAAATTAAAATATATTATATACAATAATAATATTATTGATAATAAAAAAATGTTATATGATTATAATTATTTTTTTGAAAATATACAAAGAAACTGTTTTTTAATAAATGAACAAATAAATTTAATTTTTGATTTATTCCATATTAATAATTATTCTTCTAAAAAATTAAATCCTTATATAATAAAAATATATAATAATTTGCAAAATTATACATCCAATGATATAAACAAAATATTTATGACAAATATAGTAAATATTGAAAATAAAAGAGGTTCAGTTTTATTTTCAAATAATTTTAATAATTTACAAAATAAAGATATTTTAATTAGTGAGCCTCCATATAAATCTTTATCATTAATTTTAGATTTAGATGAAACTTTAATGAGTTTTGAATATTCAAATAAAAATGAAGGTTATAGTCATATTCGTCCTCATTTACCTGAATTTTTAAATATAGTTCATAATTATTATGAAATAATTATATTTACAGCTGCAACAAAAAATTATGCTGATCCTATATTAGATATGATAGAAAAAAAAACAGGAGTATATTTTAATTATAGGTTATATAGAGAAGATTGTAGTATATATAATAATAATTTTATAAAAGATATTAGTAAAATTGGAAGAGATTTAAAATATTGTATAATTGTTGATAATATGAGTCAAAATTTTAAATTACAAAAAGATAATGGAATACTTATAAAAAGTTTTTGGGGAAATGATATCAATGATAAGGCTTTAAAAGAATTAGCAAAAATATTACAAAATATTGCAATAGATATGATAAATAGTAAATATAAAAAAGATATTAGAGATTTATTATGGAAATATAGAGAAGAAATTTTAAGAAATGTTTCTATGAATTGAAATTTAATATTTATAATTAATTATGATGTATATATATGAATATTTATAAATAATTTTAATATAAATTCAAATAAAATATTTAAAATATAATATTAGCTATTAAATAATTTTTTTCTTTTATATATGAAAGTATAAAATATTAAATATATTTTTTTTTCATTAATAAAAAAATTTTTTATTAATATTTTTTGAAATAAAATAATTATAATTTTAAAGGATTATTATTATATTAAAGATAGTTTTAAACAAAACAATGTATATAAAAAATTATGAGAAAATTAAATAAATTAAAATATTTTTCATATTTATAAATAAAATTTTATTAATATATGTTTTATATTTTGATATAAATTAATTATTTTTTAATATTTGTTTTAATATTTTTAATTAGATATATTTACTTTTAATTTTTAATATTTTATAAATAAAATGGGTTGTTGTAATGAAAAAGGTTACGAAGCTCTTTCAAGTCTTTCACCCGATGAAAAAGATTTTTCTTTTTTATCTTATGATTCTGATGATGATGAAACACTTGAAAAAATAGATAAAGAATATAATATTTTCCATGCATTTTCTCTTTTAGATTATATATCTAATCTTGAAGAATTTAATTCACAACAACCTAATATTCCATTTTCTCCATCAAAAAAAACAAAGTTTAATTGTTCTGATGCATTTTTAAACACTCCATTTTCTAATAAAAATTTTTCTGATTTTTTAGAAAAAAAACTTTTATCAAAAAATGATATAAAAGAAATGTTTTCAGACAATATTCAAAAAAAATTTATACAAATTAGTAATATGTTATTTGAAAAATATAAAATATTAAAAAATAATAATATTGTTAAAAAAGATTTAATTCCATTAGGTTTAATGTTTTGTAAAAGTTCAAATAAAGGAAAAATACAAATTTTATATGATTTAAATTCTAATCCTAATTTTGAAAAAAATGATATTTTATTTAAATTTTTAAAAAATATCTTTTTATTATGTTTGATAGCTGAATATTCAACTAAAAAAAGTTTTGATGAAAAATTTAGTGAAGAAGATAATAATGAAATTATAAAAATATCAGAAGATTTAGCAAATAAATTTATAACAGAATTTTTTAAAGATAAAAATGTAATTGAAAATAAAGATTTTGAAAAAAAATTTAAAATTAAAACAAATGATGTTGGATGGATTTTTAACCCTAATGGAATAAGAAATAAAATAAATAAAATTAAAAAATTAAAAAATGATTTAACTAATTTAACAACTAAAGAAAATGATATAATATTAAATAATGATATAATAATTAATGATGATATAAAAAATAAAAAAAATGTTATTATTGAAGATATAAAAGAAGAAACAAAAAATGATAATAAAAATGAAAAAAAATTAAAAAGTAAAAAAAAAAACATAAAAAATATTCAAAATGAAAAAAAAAAAAATAATGAAATAGAAGATGATAAAACAACAGAAGAAGGAAAAACATCTGAAGATGATAAAACAATTGAAGAAGATAATAAGAATATTAAAGATATGGATGAAAATAAAAAAGAATTAAATCAAGATAAGGATATGGAAGAACATAATAAATTAAAAGAAGAAGAAAAATTAAAAAAGATAAATAAATATATCTTTAATTATGAAGATTATAAAGAAATAAA
>JAEEGK010032749.1_pt1 | contig 10150 bp, 10 predicted proteins | sample 8958771 | NCBI WGS metagenome assembly JAEEGK01 (sample SAMN16246547, study PRJNA631951) | gut metagenome | biome: gut microbiome; feature: rumen; material: SC-attached | host: Bos | place: Iran: Karaj | collected 2018-10 | reverse complement strand
ACGCTCAAAGAAATTTCGGTGGAAGGCAAAACCTTTAAAGGCGTGCAAAACGTAATTTCCGGCGGCACGGTGAATAATATCACTGTGACAGGCGGCGGCACGCAATTCGTTCTGAGTGGCGGCAGGGCAAACGGCGTCACCCTTGACGGAGGCACACTGTCCATGGCAGGCGGGGCCATAGCATCCGGCACGGTAGGAGGCCACGGTAATGTTGTCTATGACGGCGGCAGCGGGCAGATTCCTTTTGGCGGAACCAATAACTTTTCTTCGTTTACAGTCTCCGGCGGCACGCTGGAAACGCAAAACGGTTTTCAAATCAACAGCAGCGGCGGCATCACGGTGAATTCCGGCGGTACGCTAATCGCCGTGGGCGCCGTGACGGTCCAGACCAGCGGCAGTTCACTTACCGTCAGCGGCGGCGGAACGTTTTCCGCAGCGAATATCAGCACGGAAAACGGCGGGGAGGTTTCCATGAGCGGCGGCGTTCTTCAGGCTGCCGGGGATATCGCTATCCGTCATGCGCTGACGAATGCTTACGGCGATGTATGCGCTGGAGGGACCCTCACGGTGGGTGCCGGCGCAACGCATCCCACAGACAAAGAACTGAACCTTTCTGCAGGTAAAAATATCAACGCGGACGGACAGGTCGTAAGTGCAACTAATATTTCCGCCGGCGGTGCGATTGCAGCCGGGAGCATTACCGCAGCCAATGTTATCGCCGACGGCAGTATCAGCGCAAGCGCCAACATCAGCGCGGACGCTATTTCTGCCGGGGACACTATCTCTGCCGGTGGAAATCTTACGGCGGGAACGCTGGCTCTGTCGGCGGTTCCTGCCAGCGGGGCGGCCGTGTCCGCAGTTGGCGATGTCAATGTCACCGACCTTAACGTGAGCGACTTCAATCCGGCGCAGAATACAAACGGCTCCCTGATCAGCGCGGGGGGGACTGTTTCGGCAAAAACCGTGAATGGCAAGTCCCTGACAGCGGGCAGCACGGTAGATACGAATGTTAAACAGGCGCAGCCAAAAGCCGGCATCGATGCAACCTTTGACAGTCTTTCTGTTTCACTGGCGGCGGACCAGAAAGCCCTGACCTACGATGCCCATAATACGTATAAGGACATCGCGTTCAGCACTGTTCCCTGGAATACAGGGTCCGCATATTATGAGGCAGCGGCTTCGGACCGGTTTAACGATAACACATCCATCAGCGCGGAAAAACTCAGTTTTACGTTTGCAGAGGAAAGCCAGAAGGCTTCCCTTGCCTCCGGCAGTACCATGACGCTGTTTGCCAACGCCACGGGCTTACCGGCGGGAATGACCGTCAATTACGGTTCCGGCAGGACAAGCGTTGCGCAAAGTATTGAATACAAGGCGCCCAACGGCGCAGCACTGACGGGTACCTTAACGGGTACGGCAGCCACAACGGCGGAAGCAGGTGTGGGTGCGGTAAAATACACCGCCGGCAGTATGACCCTGGACAGCGTGGACCTGGCTGGCTGGGACGGCACTGCTTCTTCCACGGTTCCAGATGGCTGGACGGCGAAGAACGGGACGGCGGTCACGGTTTATACTGACAACATGAAAAACCTCCCGACAGATATACCGGCCGGCGGATCAAAGGCGATTCTTACGGCAGCCGCCGGGAACTTTTTCCTAGATAATAGTATCAGTGGCAGCAACAAGTATGGTACTAATCCGGACAGACTATTTACGGAAACCGATACACTGCAGAAAGCTGTCGTCATCAAAGGTATCCAGGACAAGGGCGTTAAGGCCGCCGACACGGGAAAGAGCCTTGTATACGCAGTGGGTACAAAAGACGTGACTGCCGTCAGCCTTGGCGCCGTAACCTGGCAGAAGGATGCCGTGCTTTTAGATAGAAGTGACAAAGCCTATAACTATTCCACCGTAGCTTCATTGGACGACGGCGGATTTGACGTGGCGTTTGAAGCCGGCGTGCCGGAAACGGTGGCAGCCGGTGATTCCATGACGCTGCTGAAAGCAAATAAAACGCTGCATGATATGGCCGCGGTTGAAAAACAAAAACAGTATAAGGTTACCAGGCAGTCAGACGATTTGCCAATGTATACTGTTGACGCCATTCTTACCGGGAACCTGACTGCCGGCAGCGGCAGGGTTGCTTTTACGGCAGCCGTGAACCAGACCACGAAACTTACCTTTGAAAATGTGAACTGGCTTGACAGCGGCGCGCTGATTGACCACAAGACAACCCTGGCCAATGTTTCCTTTAATGGTGCAGACGTGGACACGTCGAAGATTAATTTCATCAATAAACAAGGCCTGAAGGCCAATCAGCAGATGACTTTGGTTTCTGATTTCGGCGACAGGCCAGGAACGATTACCGGTACCAGATATAAGGTTGGCACGGCGTTCGAGGGCGAAGGCGCTGCAGAGATGTCCGGCAACGATCTGATCTTTAAAACAAAGACCGGCGCAGGCCATGTATCCGATGAAACCCACCATGCCGTGATGGCCGTAGAAGCCGGCATGGCGCTGCTGGCGGCCGGCGGTGAGCATGTGGGCAGCGTAATGAACGGCATAGGCCTGACGGATAATACTGGTTCTGACGGTACATCCGTCGCAGTTTCCCTGGGCGGCGGCGCGTTCCATTACGAAACGGGCAGCCATGTGAACTCCCACACCTGGAACGCGGTGGTAGCAGCAGGCGCAAAAAAGGAACTGGAAAAAGGCACCTTGCAATACGGTCTTTTCGGGGAATACGGAAAGGGCAATTACACGCTGCACAGCAAGGCAGGCCGCGGGGATGGCGACGCCCATTACGCGGGCGGTGGCCTGCTGGCCAAGTGGACGAACAAGCATAGCGTATATGCGGAAGCCAGCATCCGTCAGGGCCGCATGAGCGACACCGCGACCGATATCCTGCATGATGGGGCGGGCAACGGGTACGGATATAATGTGCACACCAATTACTTCGGAGTCCACCTGGGCCTTGGCAAAGTGTTCTGTTATAATAGCGGACGCAGCCTTGATGTATACGGAAAGTATTTCTACACGAAACGCAATGGCGTAAACTTCGAAACAGGTACCGACCATTACGATCTGGACAGCGTGGCCAGCAGCATTCTGCGGATTGGCGCCAGGTACGGAAGCACGGATAAGAAGTGGAACTGGTATGGCGGCCTGGCTTACGAGTATGAGTTTGACGGCGAGGCCAACGGTACGGTAAACGGTACGGTGATCCGTTCTGCCAGCGTGAAAGGCAGCAGCATCCGGAGCGAGCTGGGCCTGCGCATGGACGCCACGAAGGACAACCCGTGGAAGGCGGACATCAGCGTTTACGGTTACGGTGGCAAACACCGGGGCTTCGGCGGCAGCGTGAACGTGGCGTATACGTTCTGATTCCCGTATAAGAATATAACCTGTATTTTTAAACAGAAGACCTGGGTGTATGGCTCTACACCCAGGTCTTGTTATTTGTAATGGTTCTTTTTTTCGCCAGAAACCGTATCTTATTATCGGCGGCGCGCCGGCATAATACAAATGCCCGGTTACGTTAAAATATCAACGTAGCCGGGCAAGTGATTATTATGTACCAGCTTTCTACTTAATAGAACGGTCTGCCATTGCTGACTAGTTCTGCCATGTCAACGTGCAGTTCCTCTGCCAGCGCAACCAACAACGGAAAACTGGGGCTTTGTTTCCCACATTCAATACGGCTCAGATACTGATAGGAAATGCCCAGCTTATTGGCCAATATGGTCTGATTCATTCCTCCAAGGGTACGATAGTACTTAATCTTCGCCCCCAGCTGCCGGGATTTTTCATTTAACAAAACTTCTGTCACTGTTTTTCATCTCCTTAATTATAATGCACCGTGCCGGCAATGATAAGCCGGAAACGAACGGCTAAACCGTTTCATATAATAGCACCATAAATAAAAATTTGCAATATATTTTTCTGTTTTTTAATAAAAAGTTATAACTGTTGCTTTGTAACCTTCAATCCGCAGCCAATGGTATATAACCTGATTGCGGATTTGTTATTTATTAGCGGATTTTTCCTGCCCGTATTTGCCCCTACAATCGATTTTCATCATCAGCGTATATACTTTTACCTGTAATGGATTTAACGGGCTTTGGCGGGGCGTATAACGCGTTCTGGGGGTATGTTGCCTTGCTGTCCTAATTGTTCTGATTTGTGCCGGATATATACCATAAGGCACAGTTGGACATGGTCCTTCTGGAAAAATCGTTATTCTTCACCGGTTGCAAAACGGAGCTGTAATCATGCCGCCGCCATAAACAATGCCGTATTTATGCGGCTTCCAGTACATCAAGGTCTTGCAGGCCGCACCGTTCCTGGGATTTCTTGAAAAACGTCTGTAATAATATTAAATTGTAAAACCTGTTCCCATATATGGTACAGGTTCTTTTTTTATGCTATTAATTCAAACTATTCAAATATGATTACATGGTTCCGAGAACCTTGCGGAGGACAGCTTTCTTTTATAACGAAACCGATGTAAAAGCGGCGTACGATGTTTTGACAACATGCGGATCCTGAATAAAATCCGCATTGCACTAAAAAACTATCCGGCTGAAGGGTATAGGTTTATCCTTCAGCCGGATTTTTCATTTTGTTCGCTTTTCTTTTCAAATAATGTGTGTTACAATAAGTATCGAACAAATGTTTTATAAAAAGATGTGGGGCATTGCAATGAAAATTAGTTTGGAAGTGATAGCTACATTTGATCTTGATGGCAATATCCACCCCAAAGCCATCGTCTGGGAAGACGGGCGTGTATTTGACATAGACAAGGTTCTAGATGCAAGACGGGCTGCATCATTGAAGGCTGGGGGATTAGGCATGCGGTACATCTGCCGGATACGAGGAAGGGAAGTAAAGTTATTCAATGACGAGGGCCATTGGTTTATGGAAAAATGAAAGTATTATTTTAAAGGCATATTATCAAGACCGGGATGGTAGGATTACAATGGATTTAACGACTAATGACACTTGACATTCGCTTGCTTTTGAAGTCATGGGAAAATCGGATTCTCCCATTGATAAAGTCCTAGAGGAATTTGAGGAGTTTTTAGAAGTAGTATTTGACGAAGAAACCTGGCATTATAGCAATATAATAGTTGATGAGGGTCAAGATTTGGATGATCGGCTTCTAAACAGGCTATACGAATTGGTCAGGAATAAAAACGGCTGCTTCTATGTCTTTTATGACAGAAATCAGTATATAACGAAGAATCAGCTCCCTCAATGGATTGAGGAGGCTGAATGCAGGCTTGTTCTTCACAAAAACTGTAGGAATACAGCAGAAGTTTTTAAAACATCTTGCAGTATTATGGGTATAGATAGCGTGACGCACAATGATGTCCATGGAGAAATTCCTGTCGTTAAGTTCTACCGTACTACAGATGAAATGGAATCCATTGTGGTAGATTTTATAAAACGCGTTTCTTCGGAAGGTTTTCGCCCAGAAGATGTGGTTGTGCTTACTGCTAAAACTACTGAAAACTCTTGGCTGAAAATCGGAAAAAAATATGGCGGATTCCAGTTATCTAGTTCAAGGGAACCGGGAAAGATCTTTTTTACTACAATCCGAAAGTTTAAGGGGTTGGAAGCAGATACAATTCTGATTGTGGATGCATCAATGTCTTCACTAATGTTTCTGGAAAACCGGAGATTGTTGTACGTGGGAACATCAAGAGCGAAGAACCTGTTGAATATTGCAATGCTTGAGGATGTCGAGAGTGATGAAATGGCTGACTTCATAAAAAGCATCGCTCCCGGAAGAAACGTCCCAAAGAACAAGAAAGGCTTAAAACGTCTGTTGAATATTACCATTTGAATACTGAATTAGCATTATAAGAACAAGGGAGGCTGTAAAGCATGGAATTTAAAGAAGTAATAAAGAACCGATATTCTTGTAAAATATTTAGTGGGAAGCAGGTGGAAGGTGAAAAACTGACCGCTATTCTGGAAGCCGGACGACTGGCTCCGACCGCAAAGAACCTGCAGGAACAGCATGTGTACGTAGTTCAATCAAATGAGGCTTTATCCAAGATTGACGCTGTTACTCCTTGTCGTTATGGCGCACCAACTGTTTTAGTCGTTGCCTATGACCAAAATAATGTTTTCACATACCCGGGTGGCAAGCGTGATTCCGGGGCGGAAGATGCGACGATTGTAGCTACGCATATGATATTGGCTGCCGCGGATGAAGGTGTTGACAGTTGCTGGGTTAATTTCCTTGATCCTGAGAAACTGGCAGAGGTTCTTGGTCTGCCGGAGAATGAAGAGGTACTGATGGTGATGGATCTCGGCTATGCGACAGAAGGTACTGGACCACTTCCTAATCATACGAACCGGAAACGGTTGGAGCAGACGGTAAGTTATATGTAAATGACTTGCGTTGCTAAATTGCTGTTTTTCTAAAAGCCGTAGATTTTTCTGCGGCTGTTTTGTTATAATGATAGCAGCGATACAAATCGGAAGTTGTAGAGGAAAAACAAATGACCGAAGAAGAACAGAAAGCTTATTTTGCAAAGCGGGAACAGGAACTGCTCGATAAGTGCCGGATCAAATCTAAGGAGCAGTTTCTCGATGAATGCAGAAAAACCGGCATATATGAGGAATGGTACGCCTTCACCTGCGACCGGTCGAAGCCCGTGTCGATAGACGAGGATACTGTCTATTACGGAAAGAGCGGCAAAACGATCGTTTCGTATCCGTTTCATCGGTGGGATATCGCGTTTCGTGAACTCCTCATTTACAAAGAAGAGTATGAGTGGGAAGCGACCGGCGCACTGTACAGGATTACGTCGGTAAAATGGAAATCGGATGCCAATATTACCGCCACCTTCGGCAATACTATGATGATCCGTGAGTACCGATTTTCCGAACATCCAGAGCAGGATATGCTCGACGACGGCTGGGTCTATGACCACTACGACCGTTACATGGGCTACAGCGTCTATCACAAGAGCGTTTCGACGGGCAGCCTGATGAGGAAGGCCTTTATTGTATTTACGTTCACGAAACGGACCGACAAGCGCGACGCGGATATGTTCGGTTTCACGGAAGGCACGTATCTGCACGGGACGTATCGTTATCCCGTGCCGCAGGATCTGCGAGCGCGGATTAAGTCCGAGCGGGATTTCCCGTTCAGGATCTCCGATGAACTTTGTAAGACGCTGACGGAAAGGCTCGCGAAAAATCTGATTGAGGATGAGTTCGAGGCTCTGCGTGCATTTCAGGATGCGGGGCGAAACGCGTTGTCTGCAGCATTTGATCCCAAACTGTCAGCGCAAGATCAGAAGAAGGCTTTTGCGAAGGCGTCAAACAGTGCTGAGATAGGCAACCCTGCCGTTGAAAATTACGAAGATAGTCGTTGCTATATTGTTATACACAACAATCTTCGCCGGGCGTACGATCGGGCGGGGCTTAAGTGGTAAATCTGGTGAAGATTCAAACAAATTCCAGTTTTACTCAGCAACGATGAGTATGATATAATTAGAAAAATATTTCCATCAATGTCAATTTTGCTGAACCTGTTTTGTATATATAATAAATGGTATTAAAAACAACATTTTTAAGGAGGAGCCTCCTATGCCTATTAGCAAAAATGAACTTACAAAAGAAATGCTGGAAAAAGCCATGCAGTGCAAAACTGCGGAAGACTTGATGGCGTTGGCAAAAGCCGAAGGTGTTGCCGTTACGAAAGACGAAGCAGAAGCATATATGGCTGAACTGGCCGATGTGGAACTGGATGGAGCTGCGCTGAAAAAAATCGCCGGTGGTGACTGCTATGCGGTGGATGGCTGTATGGAAAAAGGATGTAATTGGCATTTTTGAGTCTGGATTATCTTCACCAATGATTGATACAAATCGCAATTTTGCTGAACCTGTTTTGTACATATAATAAATGGTATTAAAAACAACATTTTTAAGGAGGAGACTCCTATGCCTATTAGCAAAAATGAACTTACAAAAGAAATGATTGAAAGAGCCATGCAGTGTGAAACAGCGGAAGACTTGATTGCATACGCTAAAACGGAAGGCGTTGAACTCACAAAAGAAGAAGCCGAAGCCTATATGGCAGAGCTGGAAGACCTCGAACTGGATGAAGAGAATATAAAAAAGATTGCGGGCGGAAAGGACGGAACCCGCTGTTCTAATTTAGAACGCCGCTATTGAGGGCTCTATGGTAAATCCCAGTTTATACGAGTAAGCATCATTGAAAAAATAGAAAGCAATGTAAATAGAATTAATAACTCCAAACAGAAAAGTAACTCCCTCTGCTTATTTCAGGAAATAAGCAGAGGGAGTTTTTATGAGAGCCACTCAGCTTCTCTTTCTCTTATTTGCATTGTTTGCCATTTCGTTCAGTCATTTCCAAACATCTTTTGCAACCGGTGGCGTAATAAATAATTGTCCATTTTTTTTCTTCGGATTTGCGGCTTTTTATTTTAGAAAACATGCTCTATGTGACGATGACCATGGCGGTCACGCCAGATCCTGTCCAGATGCCTGTGGCCGCGGAAGTCAAGCCACCTATGCGTCCTTACGAGAACATAACCGTGATGGTGGCTGAACCTGTGCAGCGGTTTGTGATGTTCTACTTTAACCGGATGCGGTGGCGGAGTTTTATGTTTCGGGGCGGCTTCTACGCTGGAGACGCTCATGATACCGGCCAAAGCTGCAACAGCTAATACTCCTAACATTTTCTTCATATCAATCAACCTCCTTCGTTTTTGTTGTTTTTACTATAACGCAATAATCGTTCAAAACTATGGCTAAAGTAGTACAATTTTTTGTCATTTTATAAAAATGAAATTGTGTTATATGCGATTTAAACTGAAAACATGAATTTTTATTAAAAACCCTTGATTTTTATCAAAATCGGAGTATAATAAGCACTGTTGTGTGGCAACACGCGTAAAAGTGCGACTCTAACAAAGCAGAAGAAGTAATGCCGGCGATGGCGCACCGGTTCGCACTTTTTGGCACTGCGACAGAGTTTATGGTTCAGCTTTCTCTGCCGTCAGTGCTATAACTATAGAGAGAGGGTGTTTTCTATGAAGTTCAGTTTTCAAAAACCTGAAAGAGAGTTTGAAAAATTGTTAAAACATGCATTAAAGGGGGAACCCAGAGCGCAATTTCTGGTTGGGGATCGTTACCACAGAGGTTACGGTGTCGAACAAGATATTGATGCGGCAATTAGGTGGTATCGCAGAGCTGCTGAACAGGAGTATCCGGGCGCTTTGTGTATGTTGGGCCTTTGTTATAAAGAAGGCATAGGCGTGGAACAGGATCAAACAGAAGCTGTGAAATGGTGCCTCAGGGCTGCAGCGTATGATTATGCACCGGCGCAATGTGAAGTTGGCAGTTTTATGGTCTATGGAAATGGCTTAAGACAAGATATCCAAGGTGGTATGGAACTTTGGGAAAAGGCTGCTTCTCAGGGACTGCCGGAAGCACTATGCCATTTGGGAATCACCTATGTATTAGGAGAAATCGTTCCAGCTGATCCAAAAAAAGGAATCCTGCTGTTGCAAAAAGCTGCTGAATTAAATTATGGCGTAGCGCAGTACTTTTTAGCGAAATGCTATCTTGAAGGAAACGGCGTAGACAAAAATGATAAAAAGGCTGTGGACTGGTACAAAAAAGCGGCAGAACAGGGAAACGATGACGCGCTAATAGAATTAGCCTTTTGTTATTATGATGGCGAAGGTGTTGAACAAAACGATAAAAAGGCTACTGGCTATATGCAACAGGCTGCTGAAAAGGGCGTTGCAGTAGCGCAGTTTTGGTTAGGTCTGGCTTATGAAAAAGGATGGGGAATTGAAAAGAATATGCACTCAGCCATGGAATGGTTTGAGAAAGCGGCCAGCCAGGGAAATGAAGAGGCAATGGAAAAATTAAAAGTGCTTGCCCATTAAAAAGGTTTGGAATGAAATATTACTGTTTATCAACAGCTGGATAGAAAAAATGAAGTCATAAAAGTTAGGCTCGCGTTGTTCCGGCAAATTCCAGTTTTTCTAACAGCCGTAGATTTTTCTGCGGCTGTTTTGTTATAATTATTAATAATTGTAGTTACGCATACATATCGGAGTTTATTAAAGGGGATGCGGATTATGTTATTTATTGA
>JAEEGK010032747.1_pt1 | contig 10151 bp, 11 predicted proteins | sample 8958771 | NCBI WGS metagenome assembly JAEEGK01 (sample SAMN16246547, study PRJNA631951) | gut metagenome | biome: gut microbiome; feature: rumen; material: SC-attached | host: Bos | place: Iran: Karaj | collected 2018-10 | reverse complement strand
AGTAACACCTTTGGCCATAACTACTTGAGAGTAAGTTATTCCATCGACCCAGAAAAGGTCAAGGTATTTGCTCGTGAATTTGTACTTGCTGTTGAAGCTTTAAGAACTAAATAATTTTATTATTTAGTTTATTTTTTCTTTTTTTATTAATTTTTATAATTTTTTTAAAATGCTTATTTTCTCTTATTTTTTAATTTAATCAATTTTAAACTATTTTTTTATAATTTTCATGTAATTTCATGTAAATTAATTTGTATGTTATAAAACTTAAAAAAAAGTTAAAAAAAAGTTAAAAAAATATTAATTAATATCTTTTTTATTGAAGTATTTAATTCCACATATAGTAAATATGATAAAGAGAAATGCATCAATTTTTATAGATTCTCTCATATCTAAACTTTTCATTGAAGTTAATTGTGCTGTTTGCCCATATGGATTTAAATTATATAGGAATTCTATAAATAGATTATTATCAGCCATTAACATTCCATTCACGATCAAAGCCGCAATCAACATTATGAATGCCAATCCCATATTTATGATGATTGCCTTTGATTTCTTACCAACAGCTATTGAAATTAAATAGAATATTCCTACGAAGACAAGCATTATAAAAATTCCAAATATGAAATATGAAACATAATCCCAAATGGAGATATTTATTGAAAATAGGAAATATGAAACAATCAAAGTGAATAAAGCAGTAATAATATAGACTATTAATGATGCAATCAAGTTTGACAGCAAACCTGTAAGATATATTTCTCTACGATTATTATTGGCAATAATCTTGTTTTTAATGAATCCGTCATCGAATTCTTCAGATACAAAAACGCTGATTAATACTGAAATTACAATTCCATACATTACCATTGGTAAAAAGACAACCCTGTTTATTCCAACAGTATATGACATTGCTGTCTTTTGCATGAGAATAAATCCAATAGAGAATACTATCATGAAAAAGCAAGCTAAATATAGCCATTTTTCATGAAAAATCTTGTACAATTCAGCTTTAAGAATTCTATTTGTCATTTTCATCCATCAACCTTATAAAAAATTCTTCTAAACTAGTTTCAACATTAAAGCATTTTGTTACAATGCAACCATAGTCATTGAGTTTGATTATCAAATCAGTAATTGTATAATTGGAGAAGATGTTCATTTTTAAATTGTCTGCTTCCACATATGGGATTTCTAAATCATTCATAGCCTTTTCAAATGAATCTCTATCATTGACTTCCAATTGAATATGTCCTTTATTGGCATTTGAGAATTCCTCACTTGTCATTTCAGATATGATTTTTCCATGGTTAATAAAAATAAAATCAGTAGCTATTTTTTCAAGTTCATAAAGAAGATGGCTTGAAATTAAAAAAGTCACTCCTTCTTTATTTAATTTTAAAATTAGATTTCTTAGACTAATGATCCCTTGTGGATCCAATCCATTCATGGGTTCATCTAAAATGATTAATTCAGGATTTCCAACAAGCATCATTGCAATTGCGAGCTTTTGTTTCATTCCCAATGAAAAATGCTTCACTTTTTTATTGTTTGTATCTTCAAGTCCAACATATTCAAGGAAATCATTTGGATTGAATTCATTTTCAAGCCCATATAAAATCAGTTGTTGAGTAATGTTTTGGCTTGCATTCATTTCATAAAATAAGGCAGGCTCTTCAATCAGCCCGCTAAAGACATTAGCATTGACATTAACTTGGCCGGAATCTGCATTTTGCAGTGATGTGATAATTCTTAGAAGTGTTGTTTTCCCTGCCCCATTTGGTCCAACAAGACCGCAAATTGAGCCTTTAGGGATATTGATTGTAACTCCATCTAAAACATAATTCTTATCAAATTTTTTTGATATATTTTTTATGGAAACAATGCTATTCATAAAAATCACCACTTGCCAAGTTAATGATATTTCATTTTAATAATTTTTATCGCACTATATTTTTTAGTCTTTCAAGTAGTAATACTCGCCTTGCTCTTTCTGTTCTCTGTCAAGGTAAGAGTCATATTTATTCACTCTAGGACGTTTGGTTTCCTTATCTCTTCTAAAGGTAATGTCCAAGTCTCCCAAGAACTGGTTCATGCTTGTTCTAAGGTCTGCTGGTTTGGAAGCAATACCATTGAGTCCAGGTTCTCCACTGAATACCATAGCCCTATCTGAAATGTAATCGATAAATACGATATCGTGGTCTACAATCAAGGATGCCGCATTTCTGCTTTCAATAATCTTTCTAATTACTCTAGCAGCTATCAACCTTTGCTCTACATCCAGGAATGCAGTAGGTTCGTCGAAAAGATAAATGTCTGCATCTTGTGATAATGTTACAGCAAGCGCAAGCCTTTGAAGCTCCCCACCACTTAGTTTCTTTACCTTTTTATCAAGCAAGTTATCGAGAGCAAGAGGTCTTCCGATTTCACTATTGAAGATGTTTGATCCGTATGTTGGAGCATTTGCATAAAGGAATTCCTGAGCGGTTCCATCAAAGTCAGATTCAATGTATTGTGGCTTGTATGCAATATCCACTTTTTCCAAGATGTCGCCTTCAGTTGCCTTTTCAACTCCAGCCAATATCTTAGCGAATGTGGTCTTACCGATACCGTTTGAACCGAATGCAGTTACAATCTCGTCATGGTAAATTTTACCTGCTTCTGCCTCAAGTGTGAATCCATCGTATTCCTTCTTAAGGTCGCTGTATTCACTCAATACTTCACCGTCATCTTCAGGTGTTGGCGGACGGATGCTGAATTCGATAGGTTGCTTTCTAATCCTTACGTTTTCCTCTTGCAAGAATCCATTGATGTATGCATTGATTCCTACTCTCACACCTTTATTTCCACTTACTACACCATATCCTCCAGGTTCACCGTAAAGGAGATGCACATTGTCACTCATAGCATCCAATGTAGCTAAGTCGTGCTCAATTACAAGTACGGATTTGCCTGCTTCAGCAAGGGAACGGATTACTTTTACAGCATTCAATCTTTGACGCACATCCAACCAAGAGGTAGGTTCGTCGAAGTAGTAGAAATCGCCTTCACGAAGAACTGTAGCAGCTATTGCCACTCTTTGAAGTTCCCCACCACTTAAGTTTTGCATGTCACGTTCCAATACGTTTCTTAAGTCAAGGTCATCAACTATTTCGTCAAGCTTGTTTCTTTCATCAACATTTGAAAGCAATGTCTTTACATTTCCTTTAACAACTTTGGAAAGCTGGTCCACCATTTGTGGCTTATGAATTGTCTTGATTTCGCCAGCTTGAAGCAATTTGAAGTAGTTTTGCAATGCTGATCCTTTATAGTATTCGATAACCTTGTCCCAACTTGCTTCCTCTTCATAGTTTCCAAGGTTAGGGATAAGCTCTCCAGACAATATTCTCATGATGGTTGACTTACCGATACCGTTTTGACCAAGCAAACCAAGAACGGTTCCATCCTTAAGGGTTGGCAAACCAAAGAGTTCAAATGCATTTTGGCCGTAACGGTGAATAGGCTCATCAAGAGCTTCAGGTAAATTGATAACACTGACTGCACCAAATGGACATCTGTTGGTACAGATACCGCATCCGGAACATAATTCTTCTGAAATAAGAGGCTTTTTGCTCTTCTCATCAATTACAATTGTATCTTCTTCCATACGTACACCAGGACAATAGTGCATACATACATAGTTACATTTTTTAGGTTGGCACTTGTCCTTGTCTAAAATAGAAATTCTACTCATTTTATCTCCGTTTCCTCTAAAATAATAATATAATAAGTTTGATTAATTAATTTATAATAAATATAATTTGTTTTTAATAGTTTATAATAATTTTGTGTAATACTGTTAAATTCCATTTGTTTCCCATTTGTTAAATATTTATTAGTCGTTTTTTGGTTAAATTTAAATAATTTTGAGTTTAATATAAAAATAATATATAAAAAATAGGAAAATGATTTTCTTAATTAATTTTACTGGGATTTAAATGAAACAGGTAATGATTGTAAGAACTGACATCAAGATGGGAAAAGGAAAAATAGCTGCACAATGTTGCCATGCTGCTATAGGTGCATATAAACAGGCTGACAAGGCAAAAATCAGAAAATGGGAAAATGAGGCCTATGCAAAAGTGGTTTTAAAAGCACCTTCATTGCAGGATCTTTATAATTTAAGGGAGCTTGCTAGAGCCCATGGTGTGGCATATTATTTGGTGACTGATGCAGGAAGAACCCAATTGCCTAAATCTACAGTGACTGTTTTAGGATTAGGTCCTGATGAAGATGATGTTTTGGATAAGATCACTGGTGATTTGAAGTTATTATGATCTTATCTTTTAGCTTTTACCTTATTTATTTTTCAAACTTTTTTTAAATTATTTTATAAATTATTTACAAATAATTTTACAAATAATTTTACTTATTTTAATCAATTTCTATAAACCTTTTAACTTTTTTAATCTTATACTCTTGATAAATCATACCGATTCCAACGAATTCGATGGCGAATATCATAAGACCAATGATTAAATCAAATACCCAATTGAAGAATCCAAACATGTCAATTCCATATTGGAGGTAAGCCAAAATTGTTATTGAAAGCATAATCTTAGTGTAATCTGCAGTATAATGTCTCCATCCTATTGTATCGATGCAGCGTTTAATGGAAAGTATGTTGAATGCACCAAGCAATCTTCCACCATCTGCAAGTCTTGCAAGTGAAATTTCCAAAAAGAATGCAACTATATATGTTATCATAATGCTTACAATGATAAATTCAATTGTGCTTACAGGATTATGCCAATAATATAATTTCAATGTTTCAATCAAATGGGATGCTGCAAATTTTAAGTGAAATTCAGGCAAATAGAATCTGGTTGAAAGGTCATATAATAGAAATCCTTCTATAAATGAATAGAGAGTTATCATAATGGACGCTTTTATACCAAAAACAGTGCATTGCTTAAGTTTTATTATAGGCAATTTCTCTCCATTTCTTATGGTGTCTTTTGTAATTGCCAACCCATACCCATACATAAAAAGAGTCACTAAAAATGCCATTGGATAAAAAATGAGCTTATATTTGATTGTATGTGCATCGGCATAGCTGTTCATAAAATTTATAGACCAGATTAAGAATAAGATAATTAAAAAACCTATGGGATTTGCGCTGCAATAATCAAATGTGTATTTCAATCTTTTTAATGGCATTTTATCTTCAATAATTGATTTACTCCCAATCATATTTATGCTTTTTTAATATTTACTATATTGACTTATATATCTTATTGACATAAATATTATTAATTTCTTTTTTATTCTTTTTATTAAGGAGATGAATCATGTCAAAATCATTTATTGCAAAAATTGAAGAGAAAATCTTAATGATGTCAAAATCAGATTTCATGGACTCACAAGAGAAAATAAATGATTTATTAAAAGAGAGGTTAAATGCTGATGAAAAGTCTCCAAAAAGCATCTTTAAAAGCATAGATTTTAAAGGAACTCCTCTTTTCACTTTTGGAGATAAAAATGCTAAAAAAGTGATTGTTTTTATCCATGGAGGAGCTTTTATAAATGAGATCAACTATCAGCATCACTTATTCTGTCTAGCCATTTCTAAAAAATTGGATGCTTATGTAATCGCTCCAGTTTATCCTTTGGCTCCAAAGCATTCATGTGATGAAACCTTTGACTTGATGGATGATTTATATGGATCCCTGATTTCAAAAATGGGAAAAGATCAAACAATTTCTTTAATGGGAGATTCTGCAGGTGGAGGCTTTGTATTGTCATTCTGCCAGCATTTAAAGGCAATAGACCTTCCTCAACCAAATAATATAGTTGTATATTCTCCATGGGTTGACATTGCACTTAGCAATCCTCCTTATGATAATGATTCAGATCCAATTCTTGGTGAAATAGGACTTAGGGAAATAGGAAAATCATGGGCAGGGGAATTGGATACTAATGACTATAGAGTAAGCCCTCTCTTTGGAGACAATTCAGATTTGCCAAGAACACTCATTTTTGCAGGGGAAAATGAAATATTCTACAAAGATATTTTAAAGTATTATGAAAAATTGATAAGCGAAGGTGTGGATGCTCGCTTGCTTGTAGGCGAGGGCATGTTCCATATTTATCCATTGTTCCCATCTCCAGAAGCTTGGAATGCTTTTAAAGAACTTGAAAAAGAGTTTGAATAATTTTTTTTAAAATTAGTTTTTCAAAAAATAGTCTTTTTAGGATCATTATTTGTAAAAATAGTATTTATAAAAATAAGTATTATAAAATAACTTTTTTTTTAAAATTTTTAAAAATAAAAATTAATGAGATAATAAGTATTATCTCTATTATCTCATATATAAAATAAATTTACCGTATTGTGGGATTCTGTAAATAAATGCAGCTGCCGCATAGCTGAATATTATTAATAAAATCCAAAGGATTATAGCTTTTACCGGTTCTGTAAATGGTAAGAAAATAACCAGTGGAAGCAGTGGGATTCTAAATAGGTTGTGTATTAAGAACACTGCAAAGGAGTATTTGGATAGGAATTGAATTCCTTTAAATCCTCTTACCTTTTTCCTTCTGGAACATAATTCAAACAATGCAAGAGATCCAGTTAGGATAAATGGGAATTCATACCATAATAGGAAAGGATATCCTCTGATATATGCATAGTATTGGAACAGGACACAGATTAAAAATGAAACTATTGCAAGCAATCTGAATTTATTGCTTGAATACTTTTTGAATTGTCCTTTTTTAACTAGCCATCCTAAGATAATGTAAATACCATAGATTCCACCACTGAAACCAAGACAGAATTGTATGTTTATATTCTGGATTCCTTCCATATCAAACAATAATGAGATGAATGGCAAGAGGAATGCTAAAAGTGAGAACACTATTGTAGCTTGCTCAATTGTTTTTGGTTTATAATGGCTTAAAGCGCTTGCCACAAATGGCAATGAAAGATACATTCCAATAATCATTGGCATATACCACATATGGCTAAAGAATAGGTTTCCCGCTTCTATTGTATTGACATTTGTACTGAAAAGGGATACATACAATATGCTTACAGCATAAATTGCAGACCAAATAACTGTTACTATAATCAATCCTTTACAATTCTTTGTCCAGAATTTACGAACTTTCTCATCATCATAAGCTCTGTCAAGCAATAAGTATCCTGTAATCATCAGGAAGAATGGAACTCCTATACGTCCAATAAAGAGAGATGCAAATTGAAATATCCTTGAAAACAATGTATAGTTCATGATTGCATCAGATGATATGATATAGATTCCATCAGTTGCATGGATGTACAAAACAGTTAAAATAGCTATTGCCCTTACAAGATCAATCCATTCTATTCTATTTTGATTCATCAATCATTCTCCAAAATTTATATGTCTATTTTTATATCGATGACTATATATAATTTATTTTTTTAAAATTGAAATTTTTAATCTGAAAAAAGATAATTAAAAAACATAATTATATATAATGTAAAAAATAAATAATTAATAAATGCTATTTTTATAAGTATTTTATTTTTAAAAATATCCGTTTTTTGAAAATTTCATTTTTTCAATATTATTTTTAAAAATATCATAATTTTATAAGAATTAAATTTTTCAAATATTAATCATTCAGTTGTGATAGTATTATTGAATGGGTTATTAAGATTGGTGGAAGTTTATTCCCAAGGAAAGCTATTGAACTTGCTAATGCATTGGAAGGCGAAAACTGCCTGTTTGTTATTGGCGGTGGAGAGTTTGCCAATCTGATTAGAAAATACGATAATGAGATTGAATTCTCAGAGGATGTAACCCATGAAACAGCTATTGATGCGATGGACATCTTAGCTAAATTGCTGAATGATAAATTAGCATTTACAGAAATCAGCTATACCATAGAAGAAGCGATAAGTATTTCTGACTTGAATAAGATACCAATTATGATTTGTTCCGATATCCTAAAGGAAAACGAGCCATTTGCACATTCATGGGATGTGACAAGTGATTCAATTGCAGCATACATTGCAAGCCTTTTGGATGCAAAGCTTTTAATAGCAACAAATGTAAATGGTATATATACAAAAGATCCATCCTTAAGTGGAGCGGAACTGATCAATGAAATTGATGTAAATAAACTACTGACTTTTGACGAATCATCAATTGACTTGATGTTGCCTACTTTATTGATTGAGTATGGATTGGATTGTTATGTTGTAAATGGAGAGTATCCTGAAAGAGTCCTGTCTATTATGAATAAGGAGAATAATGAGGATTCTTTTGAATATACATTTATACATAATGAATAAGCATCTTTTTTATTAATTCATAGGTGAACTTAAGATGAATTTAAGTTCAATGGCTTGAAGCGCTTTGCTTAGATTAGCCTTGCTTAGATTTTCGATTAATCATTAAGTTTATAAATTAATAAATTAAAATATTTATAATATATTCGGTGATAATATGGAAAAAGTAAACTGTCAATCTTGTAAACAAGAAATACCATTAATTGAACCTTATGTTCAATTCAACTGTCCAGAATGTGGTAAACCTATCGCAAGATGTGAAAGTTGCCGTACTTTCGGTCACTCTTACAAATGCGAATGTGGATTTGAAGGACCATAAGTTTAATTTGGTATAAAAGATCAAATTGTATTTAAGATTAATTTAAATTAATTTGTATTAATTAATTATCCAGAATTATTGGAGGAATGATTATGGGAGAAGTTGTTAACACTTTAAAAGTAATGCCTGAAAGCCCAGAAGTAGATTTAGAAGCATTAAAAGCAGCAATCACTGATGCAATGCCTGCAGATGCAGAATTACACGAAATTACTGAAGAACCTATTGCATTCGGTTTAGTAGCTTTAAATGTTGTATTCATCGTAGAAGACGGTGAAGGTGGAACTGGACCTACTGAAGAAGCTGTCATCGCTTTAGCTGATGTAGCTAGTGCAGAAATTACTGATTCTAGAAGATTAATGTAAGTGAAGTTTTATAATTCACTTATCTTTCTATTTTTTTTAAAATTATTTTATATTTCGCTATTTTATTTTAATTCTATTTTTTTCAAATTTTTATTCTATTCTCTGCTATTTTGTTTATTTCTATCAATTTGTTTGTTTTGTTAGTTTGTCCATATTAAATTTTTATTTTATTTCATTGTTATATTTTTATTATTTTGATTAGACAATTAATGATAATTTTAATAATTAATTAAACAATATTTATTTTTAATTATTTTATTTAGTTGTTTAACCAGGTTTATTATTATTTTACTGAAAACTATTCAGAAAATATATAAAGATTTAAATAAGTAGTTAACTAAACTAATTATTAGAGATGATTATTTCCAGCTTATTCCAGAATTGATCAAATCTTAAATAATTATTTAGGAGATATAAAAATGAGAGGATTGGCAAGAATCGAACAAGACGTACTCGGCTGGGTTGACATTGAACTCGATGAATGTGGACCTTACGACGCAATTTGTAAACCTTTAGCTATGGCACCATGTACTTCAGACGTACACATTGTATGGGGTCATGCATACATGAGTGATGCTCCAAACCGTGTAGTAGGACACGAAGCTACTGCTGAAGTAGTTAAAGTAGGGGACAAAGTAAAAGACTTCAAACCTGGAGACCGTGTAATTGTACCTGCTATCACTCCTGACTGGTTAACTGTACCAGCAGAACAAGGATTCTCCCAACACTGTTACGGTATGGGAACAGGTATGAGTTTTGTAACCTTCAAGCACGGTGTATTTGCAGAACAATTCCATGTAAACCAAGCTGACGCAAACTTAGCACACTTGCCTGAACATGTAAGCTTAGAACAAGCTGTAATGATTTCAGACATGATGACTACTGGTTTCTATGCTGCAGAACTTGCTGAAATTAAACCTGGTGACACTGTAGCTTGTTTCGGTATCGGTCCTGTAGGACTTATGTCACTCGCTGGTGCACAAATCATGGGTGCTTCCCACCTTATTGCTGTAGGAAGTCGTCCAGCAGCTATTAAAGTAGCAAAAGAATATGGTGCACATGATATTGTAGATTACCACAACGGTAACACTGTAGATCAAATCATGGACTTAACCGATGGAAAAGGAGTAGACAAAGTAGTAATCGG